>Ga0209536_100002992_pt1 | contig 27393 bp, 20 predicted proteins | sample DeeMarSeWOR28_12_FD_187461 | JGI IMG/M metagenome (GOLD analysis project Ga0209536, IMG submission 187461) | Marine sediment microbial communities from White Oak River estuary, North Carolina - WOR-2-8_12 (SPAdes) (version 2) | ecosystem: Environmental > Aquatic > Marine > Intertidal zone >... | reverse complement strand
GGATGAGGGCCAGACGGCCGTTTGGCCCTCATCTTTCACTCGTGGAGAGGATTATGGAACCAACTTACAGAATGGAATTGCGAGACGTATCCAAACACTTTGGAGAAGTGCAGGCCTTGCGCAATGTCGATTTCAAATTGGGACAAAATGAGGTGGTTGGCCTGCTGGGCGACAATGGGGCCGGTAAATCAACCTTAATCAAAATCCTGACCGGTTATCACCAACCCAGTTCCGGCGAGCTCTACATCGACGGAAACCGTATCGAGTCGCTCTCCGTGCCCATGGCCCGCACCCTGGGCATTGAAACCGTCTACCAGGAACGCGCTCTCGCCGAGCAACAGACGTTATGGCGCAACATCTTCTTAGGCCGCGAACTTAGGAAACCATATGGCCTGTTGGATGTGAAGAGAATGAAGAATGAGACGAGCAATTTAATGGTTCAGTCGATGGGTTTCACTTCGAGCGCAGTGAATCCGGAATCAACCATCGAGACCTTCTCCGGAGGCGAAAAGCAGGGCGTGGCTATCGTGCGTGCCCTCTATTTCGACGCAGAAATCATCATATTGGACGAGCCCACCATGGGGCTATCACTCAAAGAAACTCGCAGGCTGCTGGACTTTGTGCGCCATATCAAAGATGCGGGCAAATCGGCCGTTTTTATCGATCACAATATCTTTCATGTCTACTCGGTGGCCGACCGCGTAGTCGTGCTCGATCGCGGAAAGGTAGCCGGCGAATTCAATACATCTGATATCAGCCTCGACGACCTGATGGAGAAGATGTACCGCGTTGCGGAGACAGGTAGCCTGGATTAAACAGATTTCTACCCCGGCGTGTTGACACATAATTCGAGGTGATAAGATTATGAGCACTGAAATTGAGGAACTGTCTGGCGAGGAGCTAGTCCTTGAACCGAAGAAAGAACCATTTAATTGGAGAAGCTTCTTGCGCAAGAATGCGACTCAGCTAGGCATGATCGTCGTATTTTTCGGATTATGGCTTTTCTTCATCCTTGCCGCTCCCGAGACGTTTCTATCGCCCCAGATCTACTATGCCTACATGGCGACAACACCTCTCTTCGCCATCATGGCTTTGCCCTTGACGATGGTCATCATTGCCGGGGAGATAGACCTTTCCTTCCCATCCATTATGGCGATGGGCATGGTGGCTTTTATTTTCATATTTGAGCCGACAGGTAACGTGGCCCTGGCCCTCATCGCCGCGCTATCGGCCGGGATCGCCTCGGGGATTTTGAACGGAGGGCTCGTAGTGGGCATTGGCATCCCATCGCTGGTGGCGACTATCGGTACGCAATTCTTCTTGCGTGGGCTGTCGCTGGTACTCCTACAAGGTCAAGGCGCAACGCTGATCACGGCCAGGGAGAGCTTCGTTTATAAGCTCCTTGTTGGTAAGGGGATTGGCAGTATCCCTAATCAATTCTGGTGGTCTCTCGTCATCGCCATTTTGTGCTGGATCATATTGAATCGCACCCGGTTCGGCGCGCACATCTATTTGATTGGCGACAATGAAAAGAGCGCCAGATTGATGGGCGTCAACGTGAATCGCACGCGCATGGCGATTTTTATCATGATTGGTCTAGCTGCGGCTCTTGCTGGCGTCTTAGCCAGCTTGCAGGTTTCGTTTTTCTGGCCATCGCTGGGTGAAGGGTATCTGCTGTCTACGCTGGCTTCCGTCTTCTTGGGTGGCACATCAGTATTTGGCGGGACGGGCACGATTCTTGGGACTTTTCTAGGCAGTTATATCATCGGCGCCATCAACGCCGGTATTGTAGCTATCGGCCTGACAGGCTTCTGGACCGAACTTATTTATGGCTTGATCATTGTGGTCTCTGTTTCCATGCACGTGATTTTGCGGAGACGAATCAAATAACTATGGAATTTGGGTAGCGCTTTGTGGTGTGATGGTCCACTCTGCATCTTGAATGCGAATGATCGTACTGTCGCCGGGCCAATAGAGATGGCTCCAATAGCTGGCGCCACGCAAGGTTGACGGATTCCGGCCGTTTGTGACAACGATGTGATTGGGCGTATACCGGGCAAAATGTTTCTCTCGAGTGAGTGTGGAACGACCTAAAGTAGGATCGATGGGAGTCCAACCATTTCCTGGAAAAAACACTTCCACCCAGGCATGCTCCTGGCGAGCTTCGTTGGAATCACTTTCATCCAGGTACAACAAGCCTTCCACATAACGAGCAGGGATACCGCTGGCTCTGCTCAAGGCAATTAACAATGATGAATATTCGGTACAATCGGCCCCCATTTTTCCCAGAGTTGCCTGCGCACCCCAATCTTCGCCATTGTAGCTGTAGACCAGGTTGTTGCCGATGTAGTCGTAAAAGGTTCTGACCTGCTCGCAAACGGCCTGGTCTGGGTAAGAAAGCTTTTCTGCTAAAGAGGCGATTTGGGGATTGTTTGACTCGATGTGTAGCTCGGGCTGGTTAAATTCATCAGGCAAATCGCCTTTACAGTCTGCCAGGTCGAAGGTCAATTCATTAATGGCGACCTCGTAGCTGACGTTGATTTGAGCGCTACGGCCGGGCTCCAGATCTTTGAAATCAAACTCGGCGTATTGGTTACCGTACTCATCGGAAACAATGACGTAATTCGCCGGTCGGATTTCACGGGAAATAACTTCCTGGTAAGGCGTTTGGTTGCTGATGAGGGCGACCCAAATATTGTGCTTTTCGGGCTGCATGGGCCCTTCGTTCACCAGGGTAATACTTTGAGTAATGTCATAGAAAACAGTATTGGTAATAGTGGGGGTGGAAACGGCTGTTTTGTTTGCGGCCCCTTGAACGACCTGGCAGGCCGTCAAAGATACCAGCAGCAAAAACAGGTAAAGAGGTTTCATTGTCGTCAATGCTAGCATCGACCCTAATATTTCACAATAGGCAGGACAGTTTGAATGGCTTTAACAGCGTTGACCCGTAAAGAACGGATGCGGAAGGCGTTGTTTTACGAACCCATCGATCGCGTCCCCACGCAAATCAACTACACGGCCGCTTTCGGGCAAAGCATGGCGGCTTTTTTTGACGTACCGCTTGAGCAACTGCCGCACTATCTTGGCAACCATATGATGCGCGTCGATATCAGTCATGACGGTCGAGTCAGCGACGACGGCAACGTCCGCTTCGACTGGTGGGGGGTGGGTTTTGATACCCGGGAAGAAGGGTATTTTGCTGCTATCAGTCCTCTGGCAGAAGCACAGGATCTCGATCTCTATCACTGGCCCGATCCACATGCCCCTGATTTGCTGCGGGATGCTGAAGAAACAATTGCCGCCAAAGGGGAAGAGTATTTCATCGTCCCCAATCTTGGGTTCGCCCTGTTTGAACGGGCCTGGTCTTTGCGCGGCTTCGAGCAGTTTTTCATCGATATGGCGACCGATCCCGCCTATGCGGGTTCGCTTTTGGATCGTATCACCGAAATTCAACTGGTGCTTATCCATCGATATCTGGATTTGGGCGTCGACGGCGGCTACTTTGGCGACGATTATGGCGCACAAAAGAACCTGCTCTTCTCACCCCGTATGTGGCGCGCGCTCATCCAGCCGAGGCTGGTCCGCCTCTTTTCCCCCTTCAAAGATCGTGGCCTGCCCATCATCATGCATTCAGATGGGCAGATACAGCAGATTTTGCCCGATCTGCTAGAAATTGGTTTAACAACGTTGAACCCGGTGCAGCCGGAGGTGTTGGATCATGTCTGGCTGCAAGAGCAGTACGGAGGCCGCTTGTCGTTCTATGGCGGCATTTCCACCCAAACAGTGCTGCCTTACGGCACTGCGGACGAGGTCAAAACGGCCGTTTCCCAGGTGGCCCATACCCTCACCCCGGAAGGCACCGGCCTGGTCATTGCCCCATCCCACCGCATGATGAGCGACATCCCTCTGCAAAATGTTGCGGTCATGTTGGAGGCATTCCGGCAGTTGGGTAATTGAACCAATTCAATATGGAAGAACGACGACGATATATCAGCGAGGAATTCAATAAGCGATATGGCAGGTTGCCCTCGATTTGGGCACGAGCCCCTGGACGCGTCGACCTGATGGGCAGCCACACCGACTACAACATGGGCTTTGTCATGACCATGACCATCGATCGAGATACCTGGATAGCAGCCCGTCCCAGGGAGGACAACCAAGTGGCCATCTACTCCTGCAATGTCCCGGGTGGCGCTTTGTTTTCATTAGAAGACATTCAACGTGATGAGGCGGTGCCCTGGACCAATTACGTGCGTGGCGTAGCGGCCGAGATGCAAGCGTCCGGCTACAAGCTGCGCGGGTTTGACGGCCTTGTTCACAGCACCATTCCCTTTGGTAGTGGTCTAAGTTCTTCGGCCGCTATTGAAATGGCAACAGCCCTTCTCTTCAAGACACTCAGCGGCTTAGAATTAGATCCCGTAGACATGGCCTTGATCGGACAGAAGGCTGAGAATGAATTTGTGGGCGTCAGCACTGGCATCCTGGACCAATACAGTTCTGTGATGGGTCGGAATGGATGTGCTATCTTGCTGGATTGCCGACATCTAACAAGCGAAGTGGTGCGCATAAATCCCAGCTTGCACGTCGTCATCTGCAACACACGAGCTAAACGAAACCTGGTTGGCACTGAATATGATGAGCGCCGGGCACAGTGCGAAGAGGGTGTACGCCTCTTACAGCGTTTTTATCCTGAAATAACAGCTTTGCGAGATGTCACACCGGCCATGTTTGAGGGACAAAGGCGGGCATTGCCGGCATTGATAGCCAGACGGTGCCAGTTCATCATAGAAGAAAATCAACGGGTATTGGATCTGGCTCAAGCTTTGCCTGAAGGTCGTCCTGAGCCGCTTCATGCACTGTTTGCAGCCTCCTACAGTGGGGCGCGTGATTTGTATGAGATTGGTGCACCGGCCATGTCGGCGATGATGCAGGCCATGTCAACAGCGCCGGGTGCGGTGGCCGCAAGACAGGCGGGCGCTGGCTTTGGCGGCAGCATGGTCGCCCTGGTGAAGGGCGGTTTCCTGGAACCCTTCACTGAACATGTCACCAAGATTTATCAACAAGAGACAAAGATTCAACCAGAGGTGGATGCTGTGCAGGCTGTGCCTGGCGCAATGATCCTCGATTGGGTCTAGAAGAACTTCAGGAGTTGATTAGATGCAATATCGTGAATTGGGACGGACAGGCTGGCGCGTATCGGCTAGCAGTTTCGGCGCCTGGGCCATTGGCGGCTCCTGGGGAGAGGTGGATGATCAGGAGTCTATGGCCGCCTTGCACACGGCGGTAGATTGTGGGGTTAATTTCTTCGATACAGCCGACGTGTATGGCGATGGTCGCAGCGAGAGATTGCTAAGACGACTGCGTCAGGAGCGAAGCGAGGAGATTGTCATCGCTACCAAAGCCGGACGCCGGCTCGACCCCCATGTCGCCAGTGGTTACAACCGGCGAAACCTCACCGCATTCGTCGAACGCAGCCTGGAGAACCTGGGAACGGAGACGATCGACCTGCTGCAGCTCCACTGCCCGCCAACTGAAGTCTACTACATGCCCGAAACCTTCGGTTTCCTGGATGATTTAGTTCAGGAGGGCAAGATCCGTTTCTATGGCGTGAGCGTCGAGAAGGTTGAGGAAGCCCTCAAGGCCATCGAGTACCCAAACGTACAATCAGTGCAGATCATTTTTAACATCTTCCGGCAACGGCCGGCCGAGCTGTTCTTCCCTGAAGCAAAAAGACGTCGCGTCGGTATCTTGGCCAGAGTGCCGCTTGCTTCGGGTTTGCTCACCGGCAAGATGACCCGGGAGACCACTTTTGAGCCCGACGACCACCGGAACTTCAATCGATACGGCGAGGACTTTGATCGGGGAGAGACCTTTTCCGGCGTGGATTACGAGACCGGTCTTGATGCCGTCGAAAGACTCCGGGCATTAGTCCCGGATGGCATGACCGTGGCTCAATTCGCCTTGCGCTGGATCCTGATGTTCGACGCGGTCACTTGCGTTATTCCTGGCGCGAAACGGCCGGCACAGGCTGAGGACAATGCGCTTGCGGCCGACTTGCAGCCTCTTAGCCAGGAAACGATGGTCGAGGTTGGCGATATTTACGAGCGTCTTATTCGCGACCAGGTTCATCATTATTGGTAGAAAAAGAAAGGTTGTTGGAGGTAAAAATGAGTGAAAAGAAATACGCTATTGAAAGCGGAAAGACCGTTCTTGGCATCGAGTTCGGTTCGACGCGCATCAAGGCGGCGCTGATCGGCGAGGATCAAACGCCAATCGCGTCGGGAAGCTTTGGTTGGGAAAACCAATACGAGAACGGCATCTGGACATACAGTCTCGAAGATGTCTGGACAGGCCTGCAAGAAAGCCATCGGAAGCTCAGTAACGAGGTTTTTGAGAATTACGACACTCCGCTCCAGACCATTGGTGCCATCGGCTTCAGCGGCATGATGCACGGCTATCTGGCCTTCGACAAGGATGACAATCTGCTCGTCCCGTTTCGCACCTGGCGAAATAACATAACTGGGCAGGCATCACAGGATCTTACGGATCTATTCCAATTCGCCATTCCCCAGCGTTGGAGCATTGCCCACCTCTATCAGGCAATATTGAACAAGGAACCCCATGTCAAGGATATCAGCTATCTGACCACCCTGGCAGGCTATGTCCATTGGCAACTGACCGGGCAAAAGGTGATGGGCATTGGCGAAGCATCGGGCATGTTCCCCATCGATAGCAGGACCGATGACTACGATACACGCATGATCGAGCTATTCAACGAAAAGATTGAAGCGGAAAACTTCTCGTGGAAGCTCCAAGACATCCTGCCCCAAGTCCTTACAGCAGGAGATGCGGCAGGCGTTCTTACCGAAGAAGGCGTAAGGCTGCTCGATCCCATGGAACAACTACAAGCTGGTATCCCTCTCTGTCCACCTGAGGGCGACGCAGGCACAGGCATGGTTGCGACCAACAGCGTCGCAGAGCGAACGGGCAATGTTTCCGCAGGAACATCCGTCTTTGCCATGATCGTTTTGGAAAAGGCTCTGTCAAAAGTGTATCCCGAGATTGACATGGTGACGACGCCCGCAGGCAAGCCTGTCGCCATGGTCCATAGCAACAACTGTACACCCGATCTCAACGCATGGATCGGTCTGTTCCAAGAATTCACCAATGCACTTGGGGTGGAAATCAATGAATCCAAGCTATTTGAAATCCTGTATCAAAGGGCACTGGCGGGCGAAGCGGATGCCGGAGGGCTGCTTGCCTACCCTTATCTCTCCGGCGAGCATATCACGCACTTTGAGGAAGGGCGTCCACTGTTCGTCCGTACACCCGAAAGCCGTTTCACCCTTTCAAACTTTATGCGTGTGCATCTGTTCTCAGCACTCGGGGCATTGAGGATCGGCCTGGACATCCTTTTTGAAGAAGAGCAAGTGAAGATCGACCAGGTCCTCGGTCATGGTGGTTTCTTCAAAACAGAGGAAGTGGGTCAAAAGATCATGGCTGCGGCGATGAATGTCCCTGTTTCTGTGATGGAAACCGCAGGTGAGGGCGGTGCCTGGGGGATTGCCTTGCTTGCCTCGTACATGCTCAATAAGGCAGAGAATGAACCTTTGGAAGATTATCTCTCCAACAAGGTCTTTGCAGGGGAACAAGGCACGACGATAGCCCCCGATCCAGCGGATGTTGACGGCTTTTCGGCATTCATGGAACGCTACAAAAAAGGACTTGTCATCGAAAGAGCCGCTGTGGATGCGCTGAGTTAGAAGCTTTACGATAAGGTCTTTTCAAAAAGATCAAGGAATTGACATGCTTGAAAAACTAAAAGAGGAACTGGTGCAATTGCACCTTGAACTGCCCAAAAATAATCTGGTTGCCTGGACCAGCGGCAATGTCAGCACCCGCGACCCGGAGACGAACCTGGTCGTTATCAAACCCAGCGGCGTGCGCTTCGAACACCTGACACCGGAAACGATGGTGGTGGTGGATATCGACGGCAACCTCGTAGAAGGGGATTACAAGGCATCGTCGGATACGGCATCGCACTGCTATATCTACCGCCACATGCCGGACGTGTACGGCGTGGTGCATACCCATTCGCGTTACGCGACAGCGTTCGCCGTGGTCGGCCGTTCCATCCCCTGCCACACCACGGCGATGGGCGATGAATTTGGCGGTGAGATCCCCTGTGGCGGCTTCGCCCTGGTTGGCGGCGATGAGATAGGGCAGCGGGTGGTTGAAGCCTTGGGCAATAGCCGCAGTCCAGCCTGTTTGCTGGTCAATCATGGCGTCTTTGCCGTGGGGCCATCGGCTGAAAAAGCGGTAAAAGCGGCCGTGATGACCGAAGATAACGCGGCCATCATGTTTCTGGCTTACCAGCTTGGGGAACCGGTGCCGATTGCCCCGGAACACATCGACCAGTTGTTTGACCGTTACCAGAATGTATACGGCCAGTAGTTGAAAAACACCGAAAAATTATCACGCCAAATCGCCTAGGGTAAAGATACAGAACTTATAGGCTTTGGGTGATCGATAACGAAGGAGATATTGCCCATGGAACACTATGAATCATTAGAAGCATGGTTTATCACGGGTAGCCAGCACCTCTATGGAGAAGAGGCTTTGCAACAGGTTGCTATTGACTCGCAGCGCATTGTGGAGGGGTTGAACAGTCGCGATAAAGTGTCGTTGAAGATTGTTTTCAAGCCGGTATTAACCACACCAGATGCTATCTACCAACTCTGCGAGGAAGCCAACGCCGCCGCAAAATGCGTAGGGCTCATTGCTTGGATGCATACATTCTCCCCCGCAAAAATGTGGATAGGCGGGTTACAAGCACTACAAAAGCCGTTTTTGCAATTGCACACCCAATTCAATCGGGATATTCCCTGGTCAACCATCGATATGGACTTCATGAATCTTAACCAAACGGCTCACGGTGGGCGTGAGTTTGGTTTTATCGGCTCGCGTATGAGGTTGCCACGGAAGGTGGTGGTAGGACATTGGCAGGATGAGGAAGTCCTGGACCGACTAAACGCCTGGCTGCGAGCCGCTGCTGCCTGGCATGATGCTCAGGGTGCGAAATTTGCCCGCTTCGGCGACAACATGCGCGAAGTGGCAGTAACTGAAGGGGACAAAGTAGCCGCTCAAGCACAATTTGGCTATTCAGTAAATGGGTATGGTATGGGCGATCTGGTGGCCTATGTGAATGAGGTGCCAAAAACGGCCGTTTCCGATCTCATCGCCACATATGAAGATAGCTACACAGTCGTTCCCGCTTTACTAGCAGATGGCGCACAGCGCCAATCCCTGCGCGACGCGGCACGGATTGAGCTGGGGATTCGTGCCTTTTTAGAAGAAGGTGGCTTCAAAGGATTCACCACCACCTTCGAAAATCTACACGGCCTGAAACAACTTCCCGGGATCGCCGTACAGCGGCTGATGGCGGACGGTTATGGCTTTGGAGCGGAAGGGGATTGGAAAACAGCCGCCTTAGTGCGGGCCATGAAAGTGATGGGCGCCGATTTAGATGGCGGCACATCCTTCATGGAGGATTATACCTACCATTTCAGTCATGAAGGGGACAAAGTTCTTGGCGCCCATATGCTTGAAATCTGCCCCACTATCGCGGCCGGAAAACCTTCTTTGGAGATTCACCCTCTGAGCATAGGCGGCAAAGAAGATCCGGTCCGGTTGGTATTTGATGCCGCCGCCGGACCAGCCATCAATGCGTCCATCGTCGATATGGGCAATCGCTTCCGCTTGATCGTGAATACAGTTGAGGCAGTACCTATATCTGAACCGTTGCCTAAACTGCCCGTAGCCCGGGCCTTATGGATCCCGCAGCCCAATCTCAAGGTTGCTGCGGCGGCCTGGATCTTGGCCGGCGGTGCACACCATACCGGCTTTAGCTTAGCGCTAACAGCCGAACATATGGAAGACTTCGCGGAGATGGCTGGGATAGAATTTGTGTTGATCGATCAAGACACAAGGGTGTCTGAGATAAAGAAAGAATTGCGTTGGAACGACATTTTCTACCTGTTGAAAGGAAGCCTGTGACGATATAAGAGCATGCTGTAGCCAGATAGGGCTAAACGTCACCAACCGGCCGGTTGCCTGATCGGAAGCCCTGGTGTAAGCTTGCGCTCCATCACACCTTGCGCAAGTGAGTGAATACCATGCTGACGATGCCCCAAAACGCGCCCCCGGCCTATCACCTGTTGGTAAAACCCACCGGGGCTATTTGCAACCTGGACTGCAAATATTGCTTCTTCCTATCTAAGGAGATGCTTTACCCAGGCAGCCGCTTTCGCATGGCCGACGAGCTGCTGGAAACCTACATCAGGCAACTGCTGGAATCCCATCGCATACCAGAAGTGACCATCGCCTGGCAGGGTGGCGAGCCGACCTTGATGGGCCTGGATTTCTTCAAACGATCCGTCGAATTGGCCGAGAAATATAAAAAACCCGGCCAGCGGATCAGCCACACCATGCAGACGAACGGCACCAAGCTGGATGACGATTGGTGCGCCTTCTTTAAAGCACACGACTTTCTTATCGGCCTCAGCGTGGACGGGCCCAAGGAGATCCACGATACGTACCGGGTCAACAAAGGCGGCGAAGGCAGCTTTGACCAGGTCATGCGGGGCTGGGAATATCTGCGCAAACACGAGGTGGAATACAATATCCTCTGTACCGTCCACGCGGCCAACGCCGACTTCCCGCTGGAAGTGTATCGCTTCTTCCGTGACGAGCTAGAAACCCAGTTTGTCCAGTTTATCCCCATCATCGAGCGGGCCACGGCCGACTTCCTACCGCTGGCCAATCAGGGTTGGAGCGAACGAGTAGGTGGCGAGCGGCCGCTGTATATCCAGGATGGGCACCTGGTTACCGAGCGTTCGGTGCAGGCGGAGCAGTACGGCCATTTTTTGGTTGAGATCTTCGAGGAGTGGGTACGTCACGACGTGGGACAGGTGTACGTGCAACTATTCGACGTGACCCTGGGCAGTTGGGTAGGCCAGCATAACTTGTGCATCTTCTCCCCCACCTGCGGTAATGCCCTGGCCCTGGAACATAACGGCGACCTTTATTCCTGCGACCACTACGTCGAGCCCGACTACCTATTGGGCAATATCAAAGACAGCCATATGATCGAGCTGGTCGCCTCGGACAAGCAACGCCAGTTTGGCCAGGACAAGATGACCACCCTACCCCGCTACTGCCAGGAGTGCGAAGTGCGTTTCGCCTGCCACGGTGGCTGCCCTAAGAACCGGTTTATTAACACGCCGGGCGGGGAGCCGGGGCTGAATTATCTCTGTGCCGGTTACAAGATGTTCTTTAATCACGTCAACCGGCCGATGACCACCATGGCCAACTTGCTGCGCGAACAAAGGGCGCCGGCCGAGATCATGAAACTGTACGCCGACGAAGACGAGCAGCAGGAAAAAGCCTATGCCCAGGTCGGCCGCAACGAGCCCTGTCCCTGCGGCAGCGGTAAAAAGTTCAAACAATGTCACGGCCGTAAGGTCTGAGCCCCCTTGTGCGCCTGGTGGCTCGTTGTTGGGCGGCGTACCGTCCCTTGCCTAGCCAGAAGTAGAAACCAGGCCGGCGACGCTCGACATCCAGGATGAAAAAGAGCAGCCAGACGAAGAAGTTGCGAATCCACACGCCCAACCGGCCGCGTAAAATGGGGCCCATGACCGCTTCGGCCGGATAACCAGAAAAGCCTACGGCATCGTCAGGACCCATGGAGATGCCCTGCCCGTAATAGGCGAAGCTGAGCGGTTTTTGGGGCTTGCCCTTGATCAGGGCAGTCAAGTTGTCGGCAACATGAGCGCCCATGGTAAGGGCCGGCAGCAACCCCATCCGCAGTGGCACGCCCGGTTCATCTATTGTCTGGGCGGCGTCGCCGATAGCGTAGATATTGGGGTGTGAGATTGAAGCCAACGTGGGGTCGACCAGGATCTGGCCACGCTCATTGACTACAAGGCCAGCCTGGCGAGCCAACGGCTGGGCCCGAAAACCACCGGCCCACAGGAGCAGGTCAAAAGGCAGCACTTGTCCGCCATCCAGGGTTAATTCGCCGGCCGTAACGGATTCGACAGCCCGGTTCTCGAGAATCGGGATGCCCTGTTTCCGGAAGCCATCGCGGAAATGGGGCTCGACCCGCTGATCTTTAAAGGCACCAAACTGGCCCGAAGTAACCAGGCTCACCTGCAGATTGGGGAACAAGCCCTTGATCTCTGTGGCCCCTTCGATACCCGTTGGGCCGCCACCGACCACCACTACCTTACCCGTCCGGCCGCCCATCTCCAACAGCCGTTGGTGCAGGTCAGTGGCCGAACGATCCCCGACGGGATCAAAAACGTAGGCGTGTTGGGGCACCCCGGGCACACTGTCCCGGTCGACGACACTTCCCAGCGCATAAACTAGGTAATCATAGGCCAGTTCTTCTGAGCCCTGTCCAGTCTCTAGCGTCACGCGCCGTACGTTTGGATGTAAAGCAGTGACCCATCCCTGACGAAAGATCACCCTGGATCCGCGCAACATGTCGGCGATGGGCTTTTGGGGAACGGCCTGACCGGTGGCCACGTGGTGTAAGCGCGGCCGCTGGATGAAAACATTTTGGCTACTGACCAGGGTGATGTCTACCCCCTGCTTCTTGGTCTTGCCCGATAGGCGAAGCGCGGCCATCATACCGGCATAGCCAGCGCCGAGTACAAGAATCTGGATATTTTGTTTGGACATTATGGGACCTCCATATTCTGACAGTTGATAGTCACCCCGGAGGTGACCCTCAACTACACAACTACGAATGTTTCTGATAATGGCCTTAGAATAGCGAATGCGGGGCGCCCCTGTCATCGGCCGATGGTTAAATTTGGGGGGTTATAGATCGGAAATGAGGGTAGGCCAGCCGGGTTGTAGGCTACAACAGCTGCAGTTCTCTCGCCCGGGACACCGCCTGCACCCGGTTAGACACGTCCAGTTTACGATAGATGCTGTTGATATGGGCTTTGACTGTGCCCAATACCACTACGAGCTCTTCGGCGATCTCCCGGTTGGTCAATCCGGCAGCGATCAGTCGAAGCACTTCATGCTCGCGTTTTGTGAGTGGATTAGGAAGTGGCTGGGCCGGTGGCTGGCCACCAGCCATGGCCGGTGGCTTAGGGTATGGTGTCTGGCGGAAGGCTTCCAACAAGTGGTTACCGTAGTCCAGGGTAATACCGCGCGACGCCGCCTGGCGCAACAGCTTTTCCATGGCTGGACCCTCGTCGACGAAGGCCCTTACAAAGCCTTGAGGTTCAGCCAGTTGCAAGGCCCGTTCCAGAGTGGCCAGGGCACCGCCTACATCGTCGCTCGCCTGTAGAGCCAGGGCATGCAGCACTCGAATCTCGATCACATCCGCCATCCGGCCGGCAGCCTCGGCCGCTTGCAGCAAACGAGAAAGCAGATCCGTGGCCTTACTGGCCCCACCCTGGAGGATAAATACCCGGGCCAGCATCCGCTCTTCGGGCTCCCTGGCGAAACTCATCTTTCGACTGGTGTGATTCTCTGCCTGCTTCGCCCAGTCCTGTACAGCCGTATCATGGCCTTGGGCTAGCCAAAGCCAGACCTGGCAGGCTTTGACCTGGGCCAGTGATTGGGGTAGCTCATAGCGCTCGGCCAGCCGTATCGCCAAGTCGATAACCTCAAGCGCATCCTGCCCGTTCCCGCCGGCCAGGTATACCCGCGCCAGACTCATGTAGCCGTCCAGGACCGTGGCCAGAAGGGCCTGCCACTGTTGGCAGAGCTCAATACCCTGGTGTAGTTTGGCCCCGGCCGATTCCAGGTCGTTCCATTGCCGCAGCACATCGCCCATACTCACATAGGCAACACCCAGGGCGGGCAGCGCTGACACACCCATTTGGCTGGCAAAGTCCAACGCTTCCTGGAAGGCAGTTTGTGCCTGGCGAAGCTGGCCTTGCATGGCCTTAACCCGGACCTGATAGCCCGAGGCGAGAAGGCCGGTAGTGATGATACGTTCTGCCCGGCCGATAGCCGCCGATCGTGAATATGACCGGCTGGCAGCCAGAGGTTGGCCGTCCAGACGGAAGGCCTGGCCCAGGGCATTGTAACTGATGCTGCGCAAGAACGATTCTTCAGGGGGAAGTGTATCTAAAGCCCTTTGAGCGTGTTGGATCGTCTCCTGGATCTCCCCCTTCATATAGGCGATATTGGCCCGAACGGCGGCCAACTCCCCCAAGTTACGCCGCTCCAGGCCCCAACTTTCCTCGGCCGATCCTTCGGTCAGGAGGCGCTCGACCTGGCCCAAACGCGTCTCGGCTGCATCCGGCTGGCCGATCCACAGAGAGGTCCAGGCGGCCGTGAGGCCCAAACGCGGGCGAGATCCCACAAGTTCATCCGGCAGGCACTCCAACCAGGCTCGTACCGTCGTCAAAGGTACCTCGCCACTCCTAAAGAATGGCAAGATACTTTTTTCGATCAGGTATGCTGCTCGCTCGTTGTCCCCAGCCTCAAAGGCGTGATCGACTGCTTCAAACTGAAAGCCATTATCCTCAAACCACTGGCTGGCCCGGCTATATAATTCGGGTATTGATCCGGGATGCAACTGCCGCAGTTGCTGGCGTAAAAATTTAGCGAAAAGCTGGTAGTAGCGATACCAATGCTGCTCGTCGTCCAGGGGCTCAAGGAAAAGATTGGCGCGTTCGATCTGGGCTAACATCTGCCAGCCATTGTTTTGCCCGGTAAGCGCGTCGCATAAGGGGCCAGACAAACGGTCGAGGATGGACGTCCGCATGAGAAAGTCCTGGACGGCTTGGGGCTGGCTTTGTAGCACCTCCTCCACAAGATATTCGGTAATAAAACGGTCCAGTCCACGAAAAGTCTTGATGAAGGCCGAAATATCCTCTCGGCCCTGCATCGAAAGCGCCGCAAGTTGCAGCCCTGCGATCCAACCCTCGGTACGTTCCTCCAGCACGGCGATATCTTCGGCTGATAGATTCAGGTCCATGGCCTGATTGAGAAAGATGGTGGTTTCTTCAAGGGTGAAACGTAGGTCAGACTGGCGTATTTCCAGCAACTCACCGCGAGCCCGCAGGCGGGCCAGGGGCAGGGCTAGATCGGCCCGGGTGGTGATCACCATGTGTACTTTATAAGGCAGGTTGTCCAGGACAAAGTCTAAGTTCTCGTGAATGGGCCGGGCTTCGATAGTGTGGTAGTCGTCAAGAACCAAAATGATACTGGCCTCCAGCTCAGCCAGCTCGTTGAGTAGAACGGTCAAAATGGCGGTAACGGGCGGGGACTGGGCCACTTGGAGTAAGGTCAAGGCGTCATGGCCGACCTCTGGGTGAACCTTCTGCAGGGCAGTGATGACGTAGGCCCAGAACAAAGCCGGATCGTTGTCGCCCTCGTCCAGGGAGACCCAGGCTACCGGCCGCCGATCCTTGTAAATCCATTCGCCAAGCAAGGTCGTTTTGCCAAAACCGGCCGGGGCCGCGACCAGGGTAAGCTTGCGGGCAAAAGTTCCGCTTCTGATTTCCAGCCCTGCGTCCAGCTTATCCACCAGGCGCTGACGCGGCACCAGGGACGACCGTATTTGAGGTATGTTCAATTTGGTTCGCAAAAGGGTATTACCCATACAGACATTATACCGGCCTTCAGGGTTGAGCACGACAGGAGCTAAAGGGATGGCGACCTATTGTCGCAAACAACCAAAACTATCAGTTTTCCGTTATAATATTTTTGTGCTGTAGTGGTTCCTCTTCATCAGAGTCCCTTGATAGAGCTCAAGGAATAGGCCAACCTCATGCCGTCAGAATCTATCATCTCAGACAACACCCGTACCCGCTGGGGGCGCCGCCGACCATGGCTAGTGGGTGGCGAAGATCCGGGTTCAAACCCTGAGAATGCTTTCCGTTTTCTTATGAGTGTTATCTTTTCATCCGCATGGTGGCTGCCTGGCTAGTAGCTCGCAGGCTTCCTACCGAGGATGATCGATAATTGGAGAATTGTCAATGAACGTCTTGCTGATCTATCCCGAGTTTCCCGACACATTCTGGAGTTTCAGGCACGCCCTCAAATTCATAGGTAAGAAGGCCGTCTCGCCACCGTTGGGCCTGCTGACGGTTGCCGCCATGTTGCCAGCAGATTGGTCGAAGCGCCTCGTCGACGCCAACGTGACAGTGCTCACTGAGGAAGACCTGGCCTGGGCTGATTATGCCTTCATCGGCGGTATGATTGTGCAGAGAAAGTCAGCTCGTCAAATTATAACCCGCTGTAAAGAAGCAGGTGTCACTGTCGTCGCTGGAGGGCCGCTCTTCACGATTGAGTATGAGCGCTTTGAAGAAGTTGACCATTTCGTGCTCAACGAAGCCGAGCTGACCCTGCCACCCTTTCTAGAGGATCTGAAGCGGGGACGCGCTAAAAAAATCTATACCTCAACCAAGTTTGCCGACATTCAACAAACGCCAGTTCCTATGTGGGGACTGGTTGACATGGACCGATACTCCACGATGGAGATCCAATTCTCCCGGGGTTGCCCTTACGATTGCGAGTTCTGCAACGTGACGGTGTTGTTAGGCCACCGGCCACGCACCAAGACAGCCCAACAGATCATAACCGAGCTAGACACGCTCTATGACCTGGGGTGGCGGGCCAGCGTCTTCTTCGTGGATGACAATTTAATCGGGAACAAGCGGTGTCTGAAAACCGAGCTGCTGCCCATGCTTATTGAATGGCAGAAAGACAAGGTGGGGTTCTCGCTTTCAACTGAAGTGTCCATCAATTTAGCTGATGATAAACAATTGATGCAGATGATGGTCGAAGCGGGGTTTCGCACCGTCTTTATCGGGATCGAGACGCCGGATGAGGAGAGCCTGGCCGAGTGCAATAAGAAACAGAACATGAATCGGGATCTTATCGATAGCGTGAAGAACCTCCATCGAGCTGGCCTAAAGGTGCAGGGGGGCTTTATCGTCGGTTTCGACAATGACACACCCTCCATCTTCCAGCGGCAAATTGATTTCATCCAGAGAAGCGGGATTGTGACGGCGATGGTCGGCCTGCTACAGGCCCCGCCTGGAACGCGGCTTTACCAACGTTTGAAGCAAGAGGGCCGCCTGCTCGATCGCATTTCAGGGGACAACGTGGACGGCACAACGAACATTATCCCAAGGATGGATCTGGATACATTGCACAAGGGATACGAAAGCATCATGCAGTACATCTACTCGCCCGAGCACTATTATCAGCGTGTTAAAACTTTCTTGCGCGAGTATCAGCCGCCAAAAGGCAAGGCCTCAAGGGACCTTGAATATGTCTGGGCTTTCTTCCGTTCGACTTACCGCCTGGGCATTTTAGACAAGGCCCGTTTGAATTACTGGAAACTCCTTTTTTGGACGCTTTCTCACCGCCCCAGACATTTGCCACATGCTATTACATTGGCGATTTACGGTTTCCATTTTCGTAAAATCTGCGAACTGCATGCCTTTGGCAAACTTGATTCTGCTGGGTAAAGACAGGTTGCCAAAGCTATGTTACGATCGAGCTATGGCTAGCGTAATCTTTGAACATGTGACCAAAGGTTTTGACGATGTCACCATCGTCTCTGACCTGAACCTCAGGATAGCCGATAAGGAATTCCTGGTCCTGGTCGGTCCCTCGGGCTGCGGCAAGACCACCATCCTGCGCATGTTGGCCGGCCTGGAGAAGGTCGACGAAGGCACCATCCGCATCGGCGACCGGATCGTCAATGACTTAAGCCCGGCCGAGCGGAATATCGCCATGGTTTTCGAAAAAGATGCCCTGTACCCCCATCTGACCGTGGATGACAATATCTCTTTTAGCCTGAAGCTGCGCAAGACGCCGGCCGAAGAAATCTTGCAGAGGGTAAAAGAGACGGCGAATAGCCTGGGCCTGCCCAATTTACTCAACTGGAAACCCTCAGCCCTTTCCCTTGGCCAGCGCCAGCAGGTGGCCATCGGCCGGGCCATGGTGCGGGAGCCGGCCGTCTTCCTGATGGACGAACCTTTGGCTAACCTGGATGCCCAGAAACGGTTCTCGGCCCGGGCTGAAATCAAGGAGCTGCACCGGCGACTAGGGACAACCTTCGTCTACGTTACCCACGACCAGGTGGAGGCCATGGCCCTGGGCGATCGCATCGCCATATTGAATGAAGGCCGCTTGCAACAGGTCGATCCGCCACGGGTGCTCTATAACATGCCAGATAACGTTTTTGTGGCCGGTTTCATCGGCAGCCCGCCAATGAACATGCTCCTGGCCGATCTCATCGAGGAAGCGGAAGGCTTGGTGGTTGACGCTGGCGCTTTCCGGTTCAGGCTCTCACCTGGCAAACGCCTCTACGCCTACGAGCCATATGTGGGCCAGCAGGTTATCTACGGCTTCCGGCCGGAGGCCATCCATGTACCAATTGATGCCCCCGACCACCAGATGGTGGCGCCCTTTCAGGCGCAGGTTGAGGCGGTGGAATTGTTAGGCGCCGAATCACTGCTCCATCTGAAAGCCAGCGCCCAGAGTTTTATTGCCCGGGTGGATTCGGCCGTAGAGCTCCATACCGGCCAAGCGGCCGACTTGCTGCTGGACTTTAGCACTCTGCGCTTGTTTGATTCACAGAGCGGCCGGGCGATCCGCTGAGTAAGGAGAATGTCTTGCAAGAATTATCCCTGCTTTCACAGATAACCTTGTACATATTGCTGGTCTTGATTGGACTGCTTACCTTGATCATATGGGGCTGGCAAATTCAGGTGTTGCGGGGCAAAGATATGAAAAACCCCGATGGATCGGCCGATAATTGGCATGAGCAGAAGATCTTTTACGGCATTTCAGTGGCCGATATATTTTGGCCTGCCCTCTAAGCCTCATCGGAATCGTACTGGTGTTTGTTAGCCCTCGATGGGGCCATTACCTGTTGGCCTGGGTCAGCTTTTGGTTTGTCTGGGCCAACATCATGACCACAGCGACCAGCCTGCGCTTCGAGAAACCGAAAATCACCCTCATCTGGTTCATCGTGTTTCCCTTTGGGACGCTGGTAGGGCTGGCTTACTTTGCATGGACGGTGGTTCACTTTGACACCATTTACTTACCGTAAATAGCAATCAACGGTTGAAATCTTTAGAACATCGAGTGAGTGACCCTGTTGATTGCGGCAACGGATGTTACATAGCAAATGCGGGTCGACGATTATATCTGTTAAAGATTTGAACCCGCATTTGTCGTTTTCAGGAGCGTAAAAATGAACATCATCTGGGGCGCGATCCTTATCCTTTTCACCTTGATATTGTGCTGGCTGGGGCAGGTTATCAATGCATCTTCGCCAACGTTGGCCGCAAAGCTAGGGTTGGCCGAGCCTGAATCTGATGTAGACCGAACGTTTTTCCTGGACGGCCGCGGGGAGGCGATTTGGGATGCGCTGAGCCTCTGGATACTACCAGTGGCGGGCATTCTCCTTCTATTCGATAACCCATCCTGGGCTTACTTCGGGTTGGTCGGCGGCGGAATGTATCTGTACTTTGCCGGGCGGTTGCTCGTCGTTCGGCAGGTGATGCAAAGGCATAGCATTCGTATCGGAAAGCCCGAAACCGTGAAACTATATAATGTGGTCCTAACCATCTGGGGCTTGATAGCCGTGGTCACGATCGTTATGGCAGTTGTCGGGTTATCAAAATGATTTGTGTTGCTTCTCACAAGTGGGGATAGTTATCATGCCCTACTGATGATAAGTGTCACTATCGAGAGAAGACGAAATAGACTACCCTGCTATTGGGAAAACTTGATGGCAGATGGGAAGTATAGTCCGGGGGGTGAGGAGAAAAATGGCAAACAGCAAATTCAATCCCACCATTATCGAAGAAGGGTTAGGAGCAGTCGCTATCATTATCAGTATCCTGGCAAGCCCATTACTACGTCCATGGTACAGCAAATGGGGTGCGACTGAGGCTGAAGTGAAGAAGCGTTTGCCCGGAGATGAACTGGTTCCCCATCCCAATCTGGAAAACACACGCGCCATTACCATCCAGGCTCCATTAGATGTGGTCTGGCCCTGGTTGGTACAAATGGGTCAAGGTCGGGGCGGCTTGTACAGCTACGAACGGTTGGAAAACCTGGTCGGCTGTGGTATGCACAATGCCGACCGGATCATCCCGGAACAACAGCATTTGCAGGTTGGGGACAAAGTCCGCCTCAGTCAAGATGATAGTACTCCCTACTTCCTCGTGACTGCCATCGATCCGGGTCGGGCGATCATCCTCGGTGGTGATAATCCCCCCACAACCTGGGGATTTATTTTGAACCCAATAGATGAAGATTCGACGCGCCTGATCATCCGATTTCGACAGGATTACGAGCCAACCCCAGGTAATGTCCTCTCGTGGCGTGTGTTCACTGACCCTATCAACTTTGTGATGGAGCGTAAGATGCTCCAGGGTATTAAAGCGCGGGCGGAAGCAGCTCAAACAGGCGTAATCGCCGAATCGCCTATCTAGTTTCCGATATGATTCACCGCAGGGACGCAGAGGATTTCAAGGGTGAGCAACAGGGCTTTGGCACTTTCAGGCCTATTTTGCCATGCGCACTGTCTAGTTTCAAAAACAGAATATTGGATCATGAAAAACGATAAGGGCGAACATGTAAAGGAGAAACCGCTGTGAACAACACAATAGAGACGAACAAGACCGCTGCAACCCGCTTCATCGAAGCCTTCAACACCGATGATTGGGATTCCGTCCGCGAGGTGGTTGCCCCCGAGTATGTGCTCCATCATCCGATGGGCGGTACCGCTCAACTGGGACCGGAAGGTATGGTCGGAGTGTGGTCAAATTTTAAAGCCGCGCTGCCAGACTCGTGGCACCCAATCCCGGTGATGATCGCGGAGGGCGATCACCTGGCGGTGCTGTTGCCCACCTACGGCCATTTCACCGGTGATCCCTATCATGGTATTCCACCAACTGGCAAATGGCTGGAGTACGGCATGGTGAACATTGTTCGTCTTGAGGGCGGCAAGGTCGCGGAGGGGTGGTTCGGTATGGACCCGTTGGCAGAAATGCAGCAGATGGGGGCTGCACCATCCCCGCCGCCGCGGCAGCTCAACGAAATCGAAAAGGAGAACGTCGAACTGTTCCAGCAAACGATCAACACCGCTGGCTCGGAATTTGACAACCTGACCGCCTTTGGCGACGTGGTGATCGCCTTGGGACCTCCACAACATGCGGAAGACGCCCGCAAGCGAAAAGTCGATATCTACCGCGCAACTAATGGCTCGCTTGAACTGGCCAGCTCCCACGAGTTCACGACCAGCCCGCCCTATGCCGGCGATCCGTCGGCCAATACCCAAATCAGCCGGGCTGTGGTTAAGCGCTTCTTCGATGATGTGCTGATCGGGCATGATCTGGATGCACTGGCCGAGATCGCTTCGCTAGACATCCTCATCCATCCAACGGCCATGCCCTGCGAAGCCAGCTACTTCGGCATCAACGGTGTGGGCGGCTGGCTAGAAGAGAGTTGGAAAGCCTTCCCCGATCTGACCATTGCCGATTACTTTACGGTTGCGCAGGGCGACATCGTCGCGGTGCGCTGGGCAGCACGGGGCACGTCAAGGGGCAATTTCCTGATGTTGCCGCCGACAGGTGAGGTGGTCGAGTACACTGGCGTGTCGATGTATCGCATTGAGGGCGGCAGGATCGCAGAAATCTGGGAGACGCGCAACACGCTGGGCATTATGAGCCAGTTAAACCCAGAAATTGGGGGTGGTCACCACGCTCATTAGGGGAGATTGGATGGTCAGACAGGCTGTCCTTCCCAATGATACAAAGGACACACAATTGGACACTTGCCTGACCATGCCTGAGTAGCGCTATGTGTGCTCGCGTCAGTAAAACAGGATGGCTTAGTGGCTGCGACCCTGCAGAGACATAACAGTGGACAATACCCCAATGAGGGTTCAAATGATGAAAGCGATCGTATGCACAAAATACGGACCACCGGATGTCCTTCAGCTCAAAGAAGTACGAAAACCTACTCCCAAAGAGGATGAAGTACTGGTAAAAATTCATGCGGCATCCTTAAATGCGGCTGACTTTGAAATCCTGAGAGGTACGTGGGTCGCCCGCTTCGGGGGGCCACTAAGGCCACAGCACCAGATACTTGGATCTGACATAGCCGGCCGGATCGAAGCGGTTGGCAGAAACGTCAAGCAATTCCAGCCAGGTGATGAAATATGGGGAGACTTATCTTTTCCGTATGGTTATGGCACTTTTGCCGAGTATGTATGTGTTTCTGAAAATGCATTAGCGCCGAAACCGGCCAGTATGACCTTCGAAGAAGCATCGACCTACCCCCAAGCCGGGATCATCTCCCTGCAGACTCTTCGCGATAAAGGACAGGTTCAGCCCGGACAAAAGGTTCTGATTAATGGTGCGGGCGGCGGTATGGGAACGTTTGCGGTTCAGCTTGCCAAATATTACGGGGCTGAAGTGACTGGCGTGGATAGCGCGAGCAAATTAGACATGCTACGCTCGATTGGTGCTGACCATGTCATTGATTACGCTCAAGAGGATTACACCAAAAGTGGGCAGCGTTATGACCTGATTCTCGATGTTGTGGCCAATCGCTCGGTTTTCGATTATCGGCGTGCTTTGACTCCCCAGGGGAATTTTCTCATAGTCGGTGGTTCCTTGGCTTCCTTTCTCCAAGTAGTATTTCTGGGAACTGTGATTTCCAGGATGGGGAGTAAGAAATTGGGTCTTAATAAGTATGACGCAAACAATAAAGAAGATTTGGCTTTTTTGGCGGAGCTTTTTGAAGACGGCAAAGTCGTACCTATCATTGATAGACGTTACCCATTAAGTGCGGTCCCTGAAGCTCTACGGTATCTTGAAGAAGGACGCGCCCTCGGAAAAGTAGTCATAACTGTGGAACATAACCACAAAACCTGACAAGCCACCCGACCTATATACCGCGCAATCTCGGAGGAAAATCATGAAAGCGATTGTGTACACAGAATACGGACCACCCGACGTTCTGGAACTCAAAGACATCGAAAAACCTACCACCAAAGACGATGAGGTGTTGATAAAAGTTCAGGCGGCTTCTGTAACGCCACTTGACTGGCATTTCCTAACAGGCACACCGTACATTGCTCGCTTAATGGCTGGATTACTCAAACCAAAATACCCGGTGTTGGGAATTGATGTGGCCGGACAGGTTGAAGCCATGGGGGCGAACTTCAAGCAGTTTCAACCAGGGGATGAGGTATTCGGATTGAGCTTCAATAGCGGAGCATTTGCCGAGTACCTATGCTTACCCGAAGCTCAAATGCAGATGGTGTGCAAACCGCCCAGCGTGTCCTTCGAAGAAGCGGCGGCCGTGCCATTTGCGGGATATACTGCTCTCACCTGTCTTCGCGATTTGGGGCAGATTCAAGCGGGGCAAAAGGTCTTGATTAACGGTGCTTCTGGTGGCGTAGGCACCCTGGCTGTACAGATGGCAAAGTCGTATGGGGCCGAGGTGACTGGGGTATGCAGTACCAGGAATCTGGAGATGGTGCGCTCAATCGGTGCCGACCAGGTCATCGATTACACCCAAGAGGATTTCGCCCAAAATGAGGGGCGCTATGACCTGATCTTTGATGCCGTAAGGAAGCGCTCTTTTTCAGATTGTAGCCGGGCCCTTAGCCCCCATGGCATTTACGTCACCACCGCATTTTCGCCGAGTCTCATGCTCCAGAAGCAATGGGTCTCAATGACCGGGGACAAGAGATTGGTTCTGCTGCCTCCTACTATGAGACCAGACCAAGAGCTCCTGCTTGATTTGTCGGAGCTGCTCGAAACTGGAAAGGTAACACCGGTCATCGATAGATGCTACCCGTTGAGTGAAGTCCCGGAGGCTCTCAGGTACCTCGGTAAAGGACATGCCCGGGGGAAAGTGGTCATCACTGTGCGAGGAGGCGGATAATTTTTTCAATTATGGCTACCGGCCGGATCCTCTGGTTGGCTAACCTTGGCCAGAAAGTCGAGGATGCCGGGGATGACCTTGTCTGGCATTTCCGTCTGCGGGTAGTGGCCAGCATCTTCCACCAGCAACAGCTCAGCCGATAATTGGTCGACGATCCATTGGGCTTCCGCTTCCGGGTCAGGCCAATCGGGGTCCTTGGTACCCATGACCACCAGGGCCAGCACCTGAACCTGGGCGATCCGTTCCTCCGAGGCCGTCTTGGGGCTAAAACCCAAGCCTTTGAGCGCCTCGAAGCGGCCTGGCTGGCGCAGGTTGGCCAGCAGCTTCTCCATGTAATCGTCAAAGTCGGCCGGTTTTTGGGTCGGATAAAGGGTCTTGTAGAACATGCCCCAGCCTTGAACTTTCCAGGGTCCGTTGAGCAACACGGCCGTCATCAAGTTTTGGAAGAAGCTGGTCGGCGCGTCCCGGACCCAAGGACCGATCAAGGTCAGCGAGCGGAAAGCCTGCGGCCGTTCGACGGCCGCCCAGACCATGGCTCCCGGCGAAAAGGAGGTGCCGATGACGTGGGCCGGCCAGGTGTCGAGGTGGTCGATCATGGCCAGGATGTCACCTCCACTGGCGGGTAGGGTATATTCACTCCAACCAACACTGGATTCACCATGACCGCGCAGGTCGGCCGTCACCACGCGATAGCCAGCTTCTATCAGAGCTGGAACCAGGTAACGATATTCGCTGCGCAAGGCACCCATGCCCGGCCACATGATGATCAATTGGCCATCTCCCTGGCTATCGTCATAGGCAATAGTTCCTTCCGGTCGGTCAAAAAATCGGGTTTCCAAGGTTGAATACTCTCCGTTTCTGCAAGTTTTGGTTTCTTGGCTAAAGAATAACGATTGCAACCAGTATCGCAAGTCCTGGGCCGATTCCATCCCATTTGCCATTATAGAACATATATTCTATCATTAACCTACATTGAGCCCAAAACCCATCCCCACACCACTTCTTCCCAAACGCCATTTCACTACACCAACAACCAAGGTCCAGCGACCAACTCCATTCAACCGTCCTGAGGAGCCCCGGCCGGCGAAATCTCCGAAAGCAAGGCCTTGGCTTCTTGCAGATCTGGTGTATCAAATCCTTCAGTAAACCAGGAAGTGATCTGCTGCAAAACCTGCCACGCCTTCTCCACCCTGCCCTGCTTGGCCCACAAACGGGCCAGATCGATGGTCGCCCTTAGCTCCAATGATTTCCCCCTCTGCCGCCGGGCGATCTCGATGGCCTTTTCCAGACTGGCTTCGGCTTCAGTTTCATCCCCCAACAAAAGGTAAAACTCCGCCCGCAAGCGGTGGATCTCCGCTTCCCAATAGCGCTCACCCGTCTCCTCCACCTGGGCCAGCGTCTTCTCCAAGGTAGCCAGGCCTTCTTCCGGCCGGCCGGCCTTGGCCTGGCCCAAAGCCAGCGCGCACCGCATCCCAGTCGAGTAGATCCGTATTTCGATGGAGGCCATCTTTTCCAGCCCTTCGAGAATATGCGCCATCCCCTCCTCAACCTGGCCCAATCTGACCAGCGCCTCTCCCAGGTAGCAATCCCCACTTCCCACCCAACCCGGGAGCTGTTCCTCCGCTAACCGGATCAACGCTTCAGCCAATTCCTTTAAAGCGGCCGCATCCCGGCGCATCGCGTTGAACTGGCAGCCCCCAAAACAGAGGCCATCGGCCAGCGAAAAAGGATGATCCAACTCGGAGGCCAGGGCTAACGCCTCCTGGCTACGCTTCAAAGCCTGGTCGGGATAACCAAGAAGCCACAGGCAACAGGCATCATGGGCCATCGCGCCGAGCCCGGCATCCTTGCCGCTTTGGAGCATAAAGGCCTGGTGGTGAGCCTGGGGTTCATAAAATTTTAGCACCTGCTCGAAATGGTCATGGGCGGTTTTAAATTCCCCCATGCCGAAGGAGATGAATCCAAGATTCCAATGGCACGTGGCTATCTGGAGCGGATTCCCGGCACCCTCAGCCACGCTAAGGTTCTCTTCCGCCAGCTCTCGCGCCTTTTGATACTCGGCCCCAACATAATAATACTCGACCATTATCTCCAAGACCCGGCAGAGTTGAGAGCTCCGGCCGGTCTGTTGGCATAGTTGGTGGGCTCGGGTGAAGGCTTCGATCGTTTCTGGCGACCGGAGCCCTCTCGATCCTTGGTAGCCGATCACGAGCGGGAGACACAGATCCAATTCTTGCAAATCACGATCCGGAGAATCGGGTAGGTTCGCGAGTAACTCCAGCCCCCTGGTCAGGTGAGTGATCCCTTCCTGATAAGCAGCCGATTGCACAGCCTTGACGCCAACCTGGCCTAGATAGGGGATGGCTTTCTCGGCTATCCCGGCTTCCTGGAAATGCCAGGCCAATTGCACGGCCATCCCATCCTGTCCCTCGCCGTAAACCTCCTCCAAAACGTTACCCACATCTTCATGAAGGTAGGCCCGCTCCACTTGGTCCAGATGGTCGTACAAATACTTCTGGAAGAGATAGTTCCTGAACCGGTAACGGGAAACCCGGCGCGATCCCACGCGCTTGATAGCCTGGGCCTGGACCAGGCGATGGCGCCTGTCCAATTCGCCGCTCAGGCGCTCTACCAACTCCCTGCCATCGGTCTCCTGGATGCGGGCTACCACCTCGGCCGTGAAAACCTCGCCCTCCACACAAGCTACACGCAACGCAGCCCGCAAAGGCCGAGGCAGGCGGCTGATGCGCTCCCCGATGACCGCTTCAACCCGGGCCGGTATCCTCTCCCAATCTAAGGCCGGTCCTTCAACCCAGCGGCCTTTTGAATCCTGGACCAAATCTCCCCGCTCTTGCAAGCCCCGTAGTAACTCGATGGAAAACAAGGGATGGCCCTGGGTTTGCCGCAATAGCATTTCCCGGAAGGCTTTCCCCAGCCAGTTGGGTTCGCTGTCCAGCAAGGCTTCCACGAAGGCCCGGCGTTCTGCTTTTCTCAGATTCACCGTGATATCGCCAAAGTCGCGTTGAAACTCGTTGACCACAGAATCTAAGGGATGCCGATCTCCATCGCGGCCGATGGACACCTCCTCCGGTCGGTAAGCGCCGACGATGAGGATCCGGTTGCCCGTCAAGTGCCGGCCCAGGTGGAAGAGTAAACTGATGGAGCCTAAATCCGCCCACTGTAAGTCGTCTACCACCAAGAGCAACGGCCTCTCTTGGGCGATCGCTTGCAGCACCTTATTGTACTGCTCAAATAAGTCGCTTTGTTGGGGATTGGAAGCACCAAGGCCACCGGCCGGCATTCGTTCCTCAAGACCCTCCAACTTGGCCAACCACTCCGGCTGGCCAGACTCACAAGCCATAGCCCGCTCTAGTAGAGCGGCTTGAGCGACAAAAGTGTAAATCAAATCCGGTCCGACCACGGCTAAGG
>Ga0209536_100002990_pt1 | contig 27402 bp, 20 predicted proteins | sample DeeMarSeWOR28_12_FD_187461 | JGI IMG/M metagenome (GOLD analysis project Ga0209536, IMG submission 187461) | Marine sediment microbial communities from White Oak River estuary, North Carolina - WOR-2-8_12 (SPAdes) (version 2) | ecosystem: Environmental > Aquatic > Marine > Intertidal zone >... | reverse complement strand
AGCACGGTCTTTCCGTCGCCGACGATGCCGTCAGGGATTACGACGGTAGCTACAGCGACTGCCCAACCTTTGCCAACCTCGACGGGGCCCATCCAACCAACGGTCCCCGTACCAGTCCAGGCGCCCACCGTTACACCGTTGCCGGCCGCCTGGCGTGGTGAATATTTCAGTAACTCGAATTTGGTTGGGACGCCAGGTCTTTACCGTGATGACACAGCCTTATTTTTCGATTGGGGTACAGGTACTCCGGCCGCAGGCTTGCCGGCCGATGCTTTTTCAGCCCGCTGGCAGCGAACCATGCCCTTTAACGCCGGTAATTATCGCTTTTTTGTGCAAAGTGACGATGGGGTGCGGGTCTGGTTAGACAACCAACTGATCATTGACCAGTGGCACGACGCCGGCAACACGACCTACACGGCCGATCGGGCCTTAACCGCCGGTTATCACACTTTGCGGCTGGAATACTATGAAAATTGGGGCAACGCCCGGATCAGATTCTGGTGGGAGTCCACCGGGCAATTCCCCCAATGGCGGGCCGATTACTTCGCCAACGCTGGCTTATATGGATCTCCTGTTCTAACACGAAACGATCAGGACATTAACTATCATTGGGGAAGTGCCGACCCGGTAGTGGGTTTACCAGCCGATAACTTCTCCGTTCGTTGGACTCGCACCCTCGACTTTGCCGACAGTATTTATCGCTTCCATGCCCTGGTAGACGATGGCGTACGTATCTATGTTGACGACGTCTTGGTTCTAAATGATTGGCGCGAGGGCAGCCTGCGAGAGGTGACGGCCGACGCCCTACTTTCTGCTGGCCCACACCGAGTTCGGGTTGAATATTACGAACAGATCGGCGAAGCTCGCATCCACGTTTGGTGGGAGAAAGTGGCCCCACAAACGTACCCGGAGTGGAAGGGTGAATACTGGAGCAACCGCCAATTTGGAGGTGGTCCAACCCTGGTACGTAACGACGACAAGATCGACTTCAATTGGGATCAGGGTGGACCCGATAGCCGGTTACCGGCCGACGATTTCTCCGTGCGTTGGTCACGAACCATGCGTTTTGATGAGGGCCGGTACCGCTTCCACACGTTGGCCGACGACGGGGTACGACTCTATATAGATGGCACCTTGCTCATCGACGAGTGGCGCGATGGTCGCGCTCGCGAAATCACTAAGGAAATAAATCTCTCTACCGGCAACCACAGTTTACGCGTTGATTACTTTGAGCATGGTGGCGAAGCCCGTGTGCACGTCTGGTGGGATAAAATCGGCCAGGCCACTTATCCCGATTGGAAGGGTGAATATTGGAATAACAGGCAACTAAAGGGCAGCCCGACGGTCACCCGCAACGACGGGAAGATCGACTTCAACTGGAAAGAAGGCGCGCCTGCCAATGAATTGCCGGTCGATAACTTCTCTGTGCGGTGGATCCGGCAGCTCGACTTGCAGGCAGGTATTCACCGCTTTTATGCTCTGGCGGATGACGGTATCCGGGTTTTCGTCGACGGCAAGCTCCTGATTGACCAGTGGCACAACAGTAATGGTAGCCAGACATATAAGAAAGATGTGGCCCTCACTGCTGGACGTCACCAAATCATCATCGAGTATTATGAGCAAGGGGGTGGTGCCCAAGTCAAGTTTTGGCGAGACCGGATCGGCGATCTACCCACGCCAACGGCTACAGCGACGAAAACGCCGACTGCTACGCCGACAGCGACCAAGTCGCCGACACTAACGCCAACAGCCACGCCGACACAATCGCTGACCCCAACGGAGACGCGGCCACCTACAGAAACGCCAACGCCTACGTTGACGCCGACTCCAGCAGTGACGCCTACACCAACTGGGACGCCAACCCCAACGGAAACACCGACGCCCACAGAGACGCCAACACCCACGGAAACGCCGACGCCGACAGTGACGCCAATACCTGATCCAGAAACACCTGTGGTCCATCTCAACGAGGTACTGCCTGTCCCAAGGAGCGTTGACTGGAATGGTGATGGTGAGATCACACCGTCAGACGCCTGGCTTGAGCTATACAACACCGCAGATGGGACAGTCGACCTAAGTGGATGGCACCTGGAAATTTCTAAAGGCGAGGATGGCGAGGACGGTGTCTACCTGATACCAGCCGGCACATCTCTCCGGCCGGCCGGATATCTGGTCTTGTACCCGCTACAAAAGAAATTGAGCCTGGCGGATGGAGGCAGGATACGCTTATTCGACAATGAGGGTAAGCTGGTAGATCAAGTTATTCTGATTGAACTCCCGGCCGATGCCAGCTACAGCCTGGACGCGGCGACCGGTATCTGGCATGCCGATTGGCCAACTACGCCAGGAGAGCCTAATACGCCGCTGGAGTTGGAACCCCCACCCTTACCAAAGTGGGAACGTATCCCGGAATAATGACGAAGCCGGAACGACCCTTCTCATTTTCAGGCCAGAGGCACGACCGCCACGATTTGTGTACCATAGCAAGACGAGCTGGTAATGGTCAGGTTGCCACCAACTTGTTCCACGCGCTCGCGCATAGACCGAAGCCCTAGGTGACCGGTGAAGTCACCATTCAGATCAAAACCTTTACCATTATCCCTGATTTCTAAGACAAGCTGTTCATCTTCAATGGATAGGCTGACCGATATCTTCGTGGCGCTGGCATGTTTGACGATGTTGTTCAGCGCTTCCTGGCCAACGCGGTAAAGCACCTCTTTTGTTGTCAGGGATGCATCAGGTTCTTCCTCAAGATGAGTGGTGACCTCAAGTCGATGACGGGTCTGTAAGACAGTCGCTTGTTTAGCCAACGCGGCCACTAATCCTTCATTCTCCAGCGATTCCGGCCGCAGTTCGAAGATCAGCGCTCGCATTTCGGCTAACCCGCCTTCGGATAGAGAGAGTATATATTCCAACGGCTCGCTTAAGGCAGCTTTCGATTCGCCAGCCATTTGTGTCCGGTCCAGCAAAGTTCGTGCCGTACGGGTGCCCAAAGCAATGCCGTAGAGCGCCTGCGAGACTGAGTCATGCAACTCCCGAGCCAACCGCTGGCGTTCCTGGAGCACAGCCAGTCGCTGAGCCTTTTCATGCAGCCGGGCATTTTCTATGGCCACAGCTACATGGTTAGCGAAAGCCATGGCCAGGTCGGCACTCTGCTGGGTATAGATTCCCGGCTCTAAGTGGTGCAAAGCCAGCATGCCAATTACCTGTTCCCTGGCAATAAGGGGAATTCCCATCCAGGACCGGATGTACTGGGTCTGTTCATTTCGTAAGCCGGTGGCTTGACGAAAGGCCAAAGCTAATGGGGTATTTGTTGACATATCCGGGATCAGGACAGGCTTCTGTTCTTCGATGAGTTGGCGGCCGATGATGTTGTCAAAAGAGTAGCTGTGGTGCAGGGTCGACTCTTGGGGAAAAGGACCTTGATAGGCACAGATGGTGAAGGCACCATCCTCCAGCGTCAAAATAGCCACGCCTGAATAGTCCACGACAGGAAAGAGTTTGTTTAGGACCTGTTCCAACAACTCTTCTAGCTCTAAGGTAGAGGCAATGCTCCGAGAGATGTTGAGCAACATGGTCAGCTCCAGGGTTCGCTCTTCGACGCGCTGCTCCAGTTGAGTTTTAGCCGCCGAAAGCTCCTGGGTTCGCTGGTCGACGGCCGCGGCTAGCCGGGTCTGGCGATTAATCGTCAGGTAAACCAGGCTGGTAAGCAAGGCGATGCTGACCAGGCTGCCGATCCAGGATATTAATAAGGGTTGCCAGATTAAGGCCGACCAACCGTCGGGAGGGGCCCCGGCCAGCTCCCAATAACCTTCAGGTAGGATGATCTGGGTGATGATCGGGCTACTAGAAAAGACCGACGATGACCCATAAAACACCCGCCCCTGGTTGTCGCGTAAAGCAAACTCCAGCTCGCCACTCCCCCCCTCTACTCCAGCCTCAGTCAGAAGTGGATGCACGTCGAGGACCACGTTGACCAACCCCCAATAGCGCCCATTCTGAAAGACCGCTTGCCGGGCGATTAATCCCAAACCGCCCTGAACCAGCTCAATTGGTCCGCTAAGGATGACCTGTTCCGTGTCGATGGCCCGCTGGACGTCGGCCACTACCTCGGGCCGGGGATCCGACAAGGGTTGGTAACCTAAGACAGCTTCGTTACCTTCCAGAGGGTAGACATACCTAATCTCGCCCTCAGGGGCCACGGCAAAGTTGCGAATCCCACGAGAGCCGGCATAAAGATCGGCGGCGAACTGCTCAAACTTGCGCGGAAAGTCGGGTTCGGCTCCTTCCGTTTGGACAAAAGCATGCAAACCTTGTAGGCGAGCCAGCCGGCGATTGATGCCCGATGACAGGGCGCTGCCCCGGGCAGAGACTTCGCTGACAGCCTCCGCCCTTTGTTCAACCAACAACCGTTCCTCGTACCATTGGCCTGCAAACCACCAGATCGCCAACAGCAGAACAAAGACGGCGGTGGCTATCAGCAACGGCGGCCTTGTCGACCGTGACCAGGCTGGTGATATCGGCATTGGGGTGGGTGGGTGCCCAGGCTGTGGAGAAGTACTTGGCTCAATGTGGGTTGTCATGCGGCCGGCACCGCCACCAACCCGATCTGAATGGCGTGAAGGGCAGCCTGGGTGCGGCTCAATACCCCTAATTTGCTCAAGATATTGCTGACGTGTGTCTTAACCGTCTTCTCGCCAATACCCAGTTCTCGAGCGATTTCCTTATTGGCCATTCCATTGGCCAGTAATCGCAGCACCTCTAGTTCACGCTGCGTAAGCGCTTCCGGACTCTCTGGGATGCGCACTTCACGCATGAGCCGGGCGGCAGCCTGGGGCGAAAGCTGAACCTGTCCGGCCGCGGCTGATTTGATAGCCCGGCATAGATCCTCGGCTTCCGTGTCTTTCAGTAAATAGCCAATAGCCCCGGCTCGAATGGCACCAAACACGGAAGCGTCATCCAGAACACTGGTGAGGGCGACGACCTCCACTTCAGGTAATTCTTGTCTTATAGCCGCTGTCGCCGCCACGCCATCCATAACCGGCATCAATAAATCCATCAATACCACATGCGGCCGCAGTTCTCGGGCCAGTTGTAGCCCCTCGGCTCCGTTACTTGCCTCCCCGACAACCTCCAGATCGGGGTCCAGACTGAGGAACATGCGCAGGCCCTGGCGGACCACACTGTGATCGTCCACGATCAAGATCTGAATCGTCATGATCCCCCATTCTACCCTCAGACGGTACCAACACATCCGTCAAAAGACTTAGTTCGTCTAAGCCAAAAGACGGTTTTTTCGTGTTAATAGGCAGGCATGCGTCTTTTCCCAAACCCGCGTTACCATAATAAACCTACTCCAAAAGACTGATACAAGATACGTCAAACGACACTTCATAGATGTAGTTTTCTGACATACAATTCAGGATGTGGGTATATTGTGAGTTTGTCGCAACCATTAACCTGCCTCACATATGACCCAAAAAGGAAGGTTTTTGACCATGAAGCAAATCTTGCATACCGTGCTGATCGTGGCGTTTGTTGTGCTCCTGCTGTCGATTGCTGGCTGCAAAAACCAACAAGTCACGCCGACGATTGCGTCTCCAGTAATCGAAGTCGTTCCCAGCTCAACCGTTCCACCGGTCGCCTCGCCGACGATTGTGATCCCTGAGGTAACGAAGACAGTTGCGCCACCTACTGTTACGCCAGCGGACATTATCCCGGAACCAACGAGCCAGGTGGTGGCGGTTTCAATGCCACAGTTTGCTCCATTCAATCCGGCGCCAGTAGATGTGGTGCCGGCGATGTTCCACGAGCCCATCGCCCCAGACATGAGTAATGTCCTGGTGCCCTTTGCCCTCTCTCCCGATCAATTAACCCGTCTGGGACAAAACGGTATCGTGGTCAGTCCGGGCACAGAGAAGGAGTTCTTCACCGTTTATGAGAAAGCTCGCTACGATAATGTGCCTGTTTTTGTGACCAGCGACTCGCTGTTACATAGCTACCACCTTATCTTCGATAAGGTCCTGCGGACGGCCGAGCGCCAGGCATTTATCCCGTTACTGAGCGAGCTAAACCAGGCCATGCTGGCCGAAACCGACGCTCAATACCAATCTCTCCTGGGCACAGCCTGGGAAGACGCGGCCCGTCGTGCCGTGGCTTTTGTCGGGGTCGGTGCCACTTTGCTGGATCCGAAAGAAACGGTGCCGGCTTATGCCCAAGACCTCGTTGAAGCTGAACTGGCTCTCATTGAGGCGGCGGCTGGAATCCAACCTTCGCCTCTCTTCCCTGGGCTAGAATTTGGTGAAGATTACACCCAGTACATTCCTCGGGGCCATTACACGCTGAGCGAGGAGCTTGAGGCGTATTTCAAGAGCATGATGTGGTATGGCCGGATGACCTTCCGCCTGAAAACGCGTGACCCTGAGATTGGTCGGGCCGAAACACGTGCTGCCCTGTTACTCGTTCATGCCCTGCGCAATGCAGAAGTCGACGGCCGGCCAGCTCTTGATGTCTGGCGCGACCTCTATGATCCCACTGCCTTCCTGGTCGGCCGCAGCGACGATCTCACGGCCTTCCAATATTTGGAAGTCATAGATGAGGTCTATGGCGAGACGCCGGCGCTTCAGGATATGGTTGACGAGGCGCAGCTAGGCATTTTCATAGAAGAGGCCGAGCGGCTGCCCCCGCCGCGCATCCTCGGTCTGGTTATTAGCGAGACCGATGATGAGGTCGAAACAACCAAAGGCTTTCGTTTCATGGGCCAACGTTTTGTACCCGATGCCTATATCTTCCGCCAGCTAATCTGGCGCAATGTGGGTACGATCGATAAGCCCCGCCAGTTGCCCAAGGGATTGGACGTAATGGCGGCCATGGGCTCTGATCGGGCTTACGCTATCCTAGCCGAGTTGGGCGAGGTCGATTACGCTAATTATCCCGAGCAAATGGCCAAGATGCGGGATTGGACGGCGAGCTTGACACCTGACGAGTGGACCGAAACCCTTTACAATGGCTGGCTTTACACCTTACAGCCGTTACTGAAAGTACCTGGCGACGGTTATCCTCAATTCACGCAATCCGAAGCCTGGTTGGATAAACAACTGAACACCACCCTGGGCAGTTGGACTGAATTGAAGCACGACACCATTCTCTACGCTAAACAGGCCTATGCCGAGCTGGGCGGGGGTGGACACAATCCGCCACTACCGAAAGAAGCCCAAGGATACGTGGAGCCAGTGCCAGAATTCTACGCCCGCCTGTCAGCCCTGGCGACGATGACCCGCGATGGGTTACAAAGTCGCGGGCTACTCGGGGAAAAGGACGCAAATAGCCTGCAGAGGATCATCCGGCTAGCCGATGCCTTCCAGGTGATGGCCGAAAAGGAATTGCGAGGTGAACCGCTCACTGCGGACGAAGCCCTGTTGGTCCGTTTTTACGGAGGTGAACTAGAGCACCTGGTCATGGCCTCTGGCGACACACCCGACGAGGATCCAACTGCACAACCTTTTATGGACGAGGAACCACAAGTGGCCTTGGTTGCCGACGTAGCCACTGCACCTGACTATAATCGGGACGGCGTGCCCGATCCAACCGTACTTGAGGAAGGCGTGGGCCGGGTTGACGAAATTTACGCCGTCGTGCCGGCCGTGGCCGATGACGGTTCCATCTTCTTGCAGGTAGCCAAGGGCGGCGTCTTTTCCTATTACGAATTTCCCTGGCCAGCCGAAGACCGGCTGACTGACGAAAAGTGGCGCCAGATGCTAGATGATGGCGAGACGCCAGACAGGCCTTCCTGGATCGACAGCTTCTTCACCACCGAAACCGAATTCGCCGACTTGCAACGCGCTATCTACGCCTTTCAAAAGACGATTCCCTTCGCCTATTGGGGGGAACCTGAACAGGGCTGGTCGCCAGAAGTCGCCGCCGTTTTTCAGGATGAGCTGGATGCTCTAAAGGCTGCCGGTGAATATGTCGGCCGGCAGTGGATCATCGCCAACTACCGCTCTTTTGATTTGCAATCACCGGATCTGGCCGTCGTGACAGTGCGCGAGACGTGGGACGATACGCTTTACAAACAGCTGAAGGAGTTTCCCGACTTTGACGATCCCATCATAGGCCATCGTGGGCCCTACACGCTTGACGTTACTTACACACTGGAGCGCAAGCCCGATGGATGGCAAGTGACACGGGTGGTTTTGGCCGATCAACCACCGGCTTGGGAAGAGACAAGCTAACAAGTCTAACCTAGTTATCGGAGAATGACCGTTCACGTTTGTAGATTATGGATGGCAGGACAATCATCTTATGAGACCAGAAAACCAGGTCAAGGAGTTCTAACATGAAGGTACTTTCAAAAAAATATGATGATAAATTACTTGTACGCCAAGCTCAACGGATCCTGGCCAGCGATCCCAGCATTGACCATTCAGATATCTCAGTCAATAGCCATAAAGGCGTCGTTACTTTCAGTGGCAGCGTCAAAAATGAATTCGAACATCACCATATCCTCGAAGCAATCCGGCGTGGATATGAAAAATTCGGCTTACAGTACACTCAGATCGTAGACGCAATAGTGGTACGTTGACATGGTTTATAGATAAGTGGTACGAAGATGAGCCTAGCAGGTGAAGGTTAAGACCCTGCGAAAACAAGAGCGACTCTCTTTTCTGCCAGGAATTCTACTCATATTTTTGCTGTTGCCTTTCCTGGCTTTGGCTTGGTTAAGGCCGGCAGGCAGTGGAGAAAGGACACCTGATTTGGAGCTCTATCCCTGGGCCTACTTGCGCCACGGCCGGCCTCTTGTGCCTGGCGAACGAACCGCCAGCGTTTTGGCCGTGGGCGATGTGATGCTCGGGCGGGGTGTGTCGGCCGAGCCCGATCCCTGGGGCGACGTTGCCGGGTGGTTTCAGGATGCCGATCTGACTTTAGGCAACCTGGAAGTCGCGCTGGTGGATGGCGGCACTCCTCGCCAGGCGCCAACAGGTGAAGTTCAGCCCATCCTCCTCAGCGCCTCGCCGGCCTCCGCCGAATCATTGCGGCAGGCTGGCTTTGACATTTTGGGGTTGGCCAACAACCATAGCCTGGACTACGGCGTGATAGGTCTGGAGGAAACGATCGCCCACCTGCAGCAAGCTGGCCTGGAGATCGTCGGAGCGACAACAGAGAATGGGGCTGTTGCACCGTTCTATTACCAGGTGAATGGGGTGGGTTTGGCTTTCCTGGCTTTCAACGCCGTCCCCGACCCTCACCCCTTACAAGTCTGCCCGACCGGGATAACCTGCTCTCCACATCCCGTCCGCTGGGATCCGGCAGTAGCAGCTGCAGCCATCACTTCCGCCAAGATCCAGGCTGACGCCGTCATCGTCTCTATGCACTGGGGTTTTGAGTATGAACCTTGGCATGATCCCAGCCAGGAAAAGGCAGTCAGGATCATGTTGGAGGCTGGTGCTGACCTGATCGTCGGACATCACCCGCATGTGGTCCAGGCCATCGCCGTGAACGGTGACCAATTCACCGCCTACAGCTTGGGCAATTTTGTCTTCGACCAGGGTGCTGATGATACTCGGCAAGGGCTGGCGCTGCGCGCCTTCTTTGACGGGGATGGTCTGCGGGCGGTGCAGGTGCTGCCGATAAGAGCTGGATCCCGTCCCCGTCTCCTAACCCTAAGTGAAGGGGCTCCATTACTTGCTCAGGTGCTGCCTCCTCCAACACGCGTTGGTTTTGCTTGTGACAAGTCCGGCTGTACCCCGGCGAATGTACCTCAAACCGGCCACACCGGCCTGTTTTATGCCGGCCAAATTGATTTGACCGGGGATGGTTTGCCCGAGACGGTGCGCCGCGAAGGGGAGCGGATCACCATATATGAAAAAGGATCGGTTGTCTGGCGAAGCCCGCCGGCGTGGCGGGTGGTTGATGCAGCCCTGGGCGATCCCAATGATGACGGCCGGTATGAGGTTTTGCTGGCCATCTGGCAACGGGATGAGGCCGGTTATGAGCGCAGCCAGCCTTATATCGTCGGTCATCGAGGTGGTGAATACACGCTTTTGTGGGGTGGGCGGCCGGTGGTGGATCCCATCCAAGAGCTGACAGTGGGCGACGTGGACGGTGATGGCACAGATGAGTTGATCGTGATTGAAGAGATGGCTGATGGGTTGTCCCAGGTAGTATCGGTATGGCGCTGGACTGGTTGGACCTTTAGCCTGGTCTGGCGCAGCCAGTATGGCTGGTACCGTGATCTGATTCTCGTCGAAGGAAATCAAACGCTGATCAGTGTTGTCCCAGCCAGTAAATGAAGGACCCGACCAATAACGGGTAACGGGGTGAAGAGTTTCTCTTCTATTCCAAAAGAACGAAAAATCTCCGCCAAAAGACTGAGGAAAACGTGAAGTTTTCATGTTATCCTACAAAATCGACACAGAACAAGGATAAAAACAGAACAAAAAGGAGCGAATCATGGAATATGTATTGGAGCCTTCAATTGAGTTCTCAAACGGCCGCGCAGTTCAATTACAGGAATGCATTCAAGGACAAGTCATCACCCCCGTTGACCCGGACTATGATGAGGCCCGCAAAGCCTGGAACCTGTCGGTTGATCAGCATCCGGCTGTCATTGTATACGCCGAAAGCGCTGTAGACATAGCCGAAGCGGTTCGCTTCGCCCGCAGCGAGGGTTTAGGCGTGGCTGTCCAATCGACCGGTCATGGTAATGTGCGCCCGGCCGACAATTGCCTGCTTATCATCACCTCGAGAATGCGTGATATTCGAGTCGACGTCCATTCCCAGACAGCCTGGGTCCAGGCCGGTGCCAAATGGGGCATGGTCCTGGAAAAAACCCATCCTCTCGGATTAGCCCCCTTGCTGGGTTCTTCGCCAGACGTGAGTGTTATGGGTTATACGCTTGGCGGCGGCATGGGATGGTTGGCTCGTAAATACGGCCTGGCAACTGACAGCGTTCGTTATTTCGAAGTGGTGACGGCTGAAGGAGAAATCATCCGAGCCAGTCACACCGAGAATAGCGATCTCTTCTGGGGAATGCGGGGAGGTGGTGGCAGTTTAGGCATCGTCACCAGCATGGAGATACAACTTTACCCGGTTACCACGGTCTATGGCGGCAATCTCTTCTATCCTGTCAGCGAGGCAAAGGAAGTGTTCGGCCGTTATCGTGATTGGATATCTTCCGCGCCGGATGAGTTGACTTCGTCAATTGTTATTATGAACTATCCGCCGATCCCGGAGTTGCCGGAATTCTTGCGTGGCCGTTCTTTCGCCATAGTGCGCGGCTGCTATTGCGGTCCCATCGAAGAGGGTGAAGCCCTGTTGGGTTATTGGCGCGACTGGCAGGAGCCCATCATCGACGATTTCAAGACCATGCCTTTCAGCGAGGTGGCCACGATCAGTAATGATCCGGTGGATCCGTTGCCTGGTTTAAGCAGCGGTACTTGGCTCCAGGAGCTGACGGACGAGGTCCTCGACACCTTGATTCGTTATGGGGTTCCCAGCGAGGGACCGCCGGCCTATCTGATGACGGAAGTGCGCCACGCTGGTGGGGCCATTGCCCGGGTCGATCCCTCGGCCAACGCTTATAGTCATCGGGACGCTCCACACTCACTTCAAGTTGTCGGAATAACGGGAACGCCTGAAGCGTACCGGTATCTTCAAACGTATACCCAGAGCCTGAAACGCGACTTAGAGCGCTACATGATGGGCGTGTACATGAACTGGCTGGAAGGAGAGGAATCAAGGGAGTGTATCCAGGATGGCTTTTCACCAGAGGCGTATCGCCGCCTGAGAGAGCTAAAGGCCCAGTACGATCCTGACAATCGTTTCAGTTTTAGCTTCAATATCCAGCCCGCCGACTAACTGAATCATCTATTTATAGAACTCCCTGAGGGTCATTCATTCTTAATTTATTACAACCTTCAGGGGTTAATCACAATGAGAAAAACCTTCCAAAACAGGAGAATAAATATGTCCCAATCCCATTTCCCACCCAGGAATCTTTATTGGTGTCTATTGCTCGTTTTGCTGGTCTTTGGCCTGCTGGCGGCCGGTTGCTCGGCAGTGTCCATGCCTGAAGCCACTATCCAGATTACCGACGCTGGCTTAACGACCCCGGCCGAGATCGAGGACGGTATCGTTCGCTTCAACTTTGAGGTCGGCGAAGGCCATACCCCGATCATGACCCGTTTGAACGAAGGTGTAACCATGGAGCAGTTCATGGAAGCATTTAGCGAAAATCCGGATTCCGCAGTCTCATTGGTTACTTTGTTAGGCGGCGGTGGGCTGGTAACCGATACCAGCCAGGAGGTCGTCTATGACCTGCAACCAGGCACTCATGTGGTTATCGATTTCGCCGGTGAACAGCCGCCCACAGCCTCTTTTCAGGTAGCGGCCAAGGATGACCGGGAGGCTAATCCACCTGAGGCCGATGTCCAGGTTGACCTAGTCGACTTCAACTTTGCCTTGCCGGCCGAGATCCCGGCCGGCCCCCAGACATGGGAGATTGAGAACAAAGGACAACAATGGCATGAGATGGTTATCGTCAAGCTCAACCCGGGTGTAACGGTTGAAGATATCATGGCTGCGATGGCCGCAGAGACGGAAGGCGGAGAAAGCCCGGAAGAGCCACCGCCTTTTGAAGATGTGGCTTTCTGGGCTCCGATGAGCCCCGGCGAGCGCGCCTGGGCTTCGCTAGACCTGGAGCCGGGTACATATACCGCCTTGTGCTTCCTGCCTGATTTTGCCACCGGTATGTCCCATCTGGAGCATGGCATGGTCCGAACCCTGACGGTGACGGAAAGCTGATACCAGCAATTCGCCTTACGAATTATCCCCCAAATGTGGTCGCCGCTGGCTTGAACCAACCAAGCCAGCGGCGACCAGATCGTTGTCGTTATAAACGGCGCAACTGTGTGGCTAACGCGTTACGACTTCATCAGTCACCAAAGGTAATACCCTGGGCTAAGGGGAGCTCGGTAGACCAGTTAATGGTATTGGTCTGGCGGCGCATGTAAGCTTTCCAGGAATCAGATCCTGATTCGCGGCCGCCGCCAGTTTCCTTCTCACCGCCAAAGGCGCCGCCGATCTCGGCCCCACTAGTCCCAATGTTGACGTTGGCAATGCCACAATCCGAGCCAGCTACCGAAAGGAACTGCTCTGCTTTCAATAAATTGGTGGTAAAGATGGCGCTGGACAATCCTTGGGGCACGCCGTTATGGATCGCGATGGCCTCGTCGAGAGTCTCGTATTCCATCAGGTATAGGATGGGAGCGAAAGTTTCCTCGCAAACCAGGGGCATTTGTTCCGGCATCTTGATGATGGTCGGTTCTACAAAGTTTTTCCCCAACTCGGGCAAGCGGTTGCCCCCATAGAGGATTTCGCCACCTTGGGTTTTGGCCGTTTCCAGGGCCGCCATCATGTCTTCAATTGCCTTTTCGTTGACCAGGGGCCCCATTAAAATGCCATCTTCCAGGGGATCGCCGATCGGCACCTGTTTGTAGGCTTCGCTCAGCCGGCGTTCGAGCTCATTAGCAACATCCTTATGCATGATGATGCGGCGGGTGGAGGTGCAACGCTGCCCGGCCGTGCCCACCGCGCCAAAGAGAATGGCCCTTACGGCCAGATCCAGGTCGGCGTCTTCGGTAACGATAATGCCATTGTTCCCACCCAGCTCCAGAATCGAGCGCCCCAAGCGGCGAGCGACTACCTCGGCCACCCGCTTGCCCATGCGGACTGAGCCGGTGAAGCTGATGAGTGGCAGCCTGTGATCGTTGATCATCCGTTCGCCCACTTCCTGGCCGCGGCCGATAACGGTGTTGAATACGCCGTCTAAGCCGTGGTCGGCGGCTACACGATTGGCGATGTGTTGGACGGCAATGGCCGACAAGGGCACGCTAGAAGAAGGTTTCCAGATCATGGTGTCACCACAAACGGCTGCGATGGCCGCGTTCCACGACCAGACGGCAACCGGGAAGTTGAAGGCTGTAATGATGCCAATGGGGCCCAGGGGATGCCACTGCTCGTACATCCGGTGGCCCGGCCGCTCGGAGTGCATGCTCAGTCCATATAACTGGCGCGACAGGCCTACGGCGAAGTCACAGATGTCGATCATCTCCTGCACTTCGCCCGTGCCCTCGATCCTAATCTTACCCATCTCCAGCGAGACCAACTCGCCCAGGGGCTCCTTGAACTCTCTCAAAGCATCACCCAAATCGCGAATGAACTGGCCCCGCTGTGGCGCCGGAACGAGGCGCCAGCTTTCAAAGGTTTTACTAGCTCGCCTTACCAGGACATCATAGGTAGCCTCTGTGGCCTGAATCACCTTGGCGATAGGCTCGCCGGTGGTCGGGTTATATGATACCAGTTCCGTGCCAGATGGATCTTCAAGCCAACCATCGGGTCCGGTACAGGCCCCAGGATTGATCTCCTTGATTTGTAATTTCTCCAACAATGCTTTCATGTTTCCGACTCCTACTTTGGAAAATAGTGACGGCCGAACTAGCGACCAACCGCATCGGCCTGAGAGAGCCCGGTTTGTGCAACCAGAACGACATGTGCCCCAAGCTCAGAGAAATCGCTAGGACACTCTTTACAGTGGTACGCGTAACTGCAACACAGGGCTTTAAAGAATGTATCTATGAGTTGACGGTAATCCGCTCTAACAATTTAATATCTCTCGGAGATTTGTTTATTAACAATTTTACATCATCTGTTAGCAAAATAGGACCTGAGTAGATGGGCGTCGTATTGTTTCTAACGGTTTGGCCACAATGCAAATTACGTTTTAACCCAAGGGTGCATCCTCGGAAGCTATGCGGCATACTATTATGACGATTAATTCAACAAGACATGTTCTTGTTTTTCTATCAGATGACATTTAGAAGGTGAAAAGGGACCAAAGTGAGTGAGAAGGTTATCGTGATTGGAAGCGGTTTCGGTGGTTTGGGCGTGGCTGCTCGTCTGGCCGCCAGAGGTTACCAAGTTGAGATCTTTGAGAAGCTGGACAAGCCAGGCGGCCGGGGATATGTTTATGAGCTTGAGGGGTTTAAATTCGATGGTGGCCCGACGGTTATCACGGCGCCTTTCATGCTTGACGACCTTTTCGAGTTGGCCGGCCGACGGCGCGAAGACTACGTCGAACTCGTCCCCTGTGACCCCTTTTATCGAATTTTCGACTACCAGGGACGTGCCTTTGACTACAACGCCGACCCGGATTTTATCTATGGGCAGATCGAAAAATGGAATCCGGCCGATGTCGACGGCTACCGGCGATTCATGAGCACAACCAAAGACATCTTTGAGAAGGGTTTTGTCGAATTAGCAGATAAGCCGTTCTTACATATTGGCGACATGATTCGCGTCATCCCTGACCTGGTGCGTCTACAATCGTATAAATTCGTCTACACCTATGTCTCCCAATTCATTGAAAATGATTTTCTACGCAGATGTTTTTCGTTCCACCCATTGCTGGTAGGCGGGAATCCATTCGCCACCACTTCTATTTACGCCATGATCCACTACCTGGAAAGGGAGTGGGGGGTCTTTTTTGCCATGGGCGGCACCGGGGCGTTGGTACAGGCTATGGTACGGCTAATTGAAGAGTTGGGTGGGGAATTCCACTACAACTGTGAGGTGCAGGAGATCCTCACTGATGGTCGTTGTGTTACAGGCATTCGCCTTTCCGATGGCACAACATATACGGCCGATCACATTATCTCCAACGGCGACGTGGCCAACACATATCAAAACTTATTGGCCTCAGGGAATCGAGGGATCCGCAATTCCAACCTGCGCTATCAAAAGCTGACTCGCTATAGTATGTCGCTTTTCGTCATTTACTTTGGTACCAAGCGGCGGTATATCGATAACGGGCTGGCGCATCACAATATCATTTTGAGCGAGCGATACAAGGAATTGCTGGATGATATCTTCAGACGCAAGGTGTTAGCCGAAGACTTCTCCCTCTACTTGCATATGCCAACGATAACAGACCCGTCTCTGGCGCCCGAAGGTCACGAAGCCTTTTACGTTTTGTCGCCGGTGCCCCATCTAGGTTCAGGCATCGACTGGACGCAAGCAGCCAAATCCTATCGGGATAGCATCATGCAGTTTCTGGAGGATAATTATCTACCGGATTTGCAAGCCAATATTGTCGCAGAGCATTATATAGACCCTCTTCACTTCCAAGGTGTATTAAACAGTTACCTGGGTTCGGCTTTCTCTGTTGAGCCTATCCTGACCCAATCGGCCTGGTTCCGGCCGCACAATCGTTCGGAGGACTTCGATAACCTCTATTTTGTAGGCGCAGGAACGCACCCAGGTGCTGGCCTACCGGGCGTTCTGTCTTCATCTGTCATCGTCGATAATCTAATCACCGGTAGTAGCTAATGGAGAAGACACTTCATCCCCTCCCTGTGGCCGAGCCGGAAACAGGCCTGCGCGTCCTCCGCGAGCTGGCGCGACAGCGTTCCCTCCTTGTTGCCCTCGAGATCATGCACGCCGAGATCGGTAATATCTTTCAGATCACCTTGCCATCATTCGATCCGGCTGTTGTCGTTGGTCCGGATTGGAATCGTTTCGTTTTGGTGACAGATCGCGACAAGTTTTTATGGCGTGTCGAGAGTGATCCGGTGACCCGATTGTTGGGACACGGTTTGCTGGTTGAAGATGGCGATAGCCACGATAACCTACGCGTTCTGATGGAGCCGGGACTGCAACGACGGCGGGTTAATGACCAGGTCGAAGATATGTGCCGCTATACCGATGACGTTCTGGCCCGGTGGCAGGATGGCAGCCAGGTCGATATGTTGGTGGAGATGCGCCGCATCGCTCTCCTGATCCTTATGGGCACTTTGTTTGGTGTGGAGTTTATGCAAGACATGGATCGGATGTGGCGGCCGATTATGCGCGCCATCTCTTATATCTCACCAGGTTTGTGGGTGATATTGCCCCGGATTCCGCGTAGTGGCTACAAACGCCCGCTGCAGAATTTGGATCAATATCTCTATCAAATCATCAGTTCGCGCCGGGCCCATCCTGGGGGATCGGATGATTGGCTGACTCAATTGATTGCCGGCGGGTTGAGTGATGGTTTGATTCGTGATCAGATGCTGACCATGCTTATTGCCGGTCATGATACCAGTACCGCATTGCTCGCCTGGGCCGTTTACTTACTGGGCCGCCATCCAGAGTCTTTGAACCTTGCCCAGGCTGAAGTGGACGCCATCCTGGGCCAGCAACCACCCCGCGCCGATAGACTCAAAGAGCTTCATTACCTGGAACAGGTGATTAAAGAATGCCTTCGTATGTATCCCCCGATTCACGTGGGAAACCGTTTAGCAGACTCGCCGATTCAGGCCCGGGGGTACTCGATACCAGCGAACACGCGGGTGATGTACTCTATATACTTGTCTCACCGTGACGAAACCCTTTGGCCCGATGCGAATTGTTTCAGGCCAGAAAGATTTGATCGTTCAGAACGTTCGAAACAGCCACCGTTTACATATGTTCCATTTGGCGGCGGTCCTAGGAACTGTATTGGTGCTACTTTCGCCCAAATTGAGGCAAAAGCCGTCCTGGCACGTATTCTCCAATCCTTCGATTTAAAACTTGTTTCGCAAAAGGTACGGCCGTACATGGGGGCTACCCTTGAACCGCGACCTGGTGTGATCATGCGCGTAGCGCGTCGGAGGTTATCTCATGGTTGATTTCACAGCTAAGTGGGTTTCTATGGCCTTTCTGGCGGGGCCGCTCGCCCTCTACTCTGAGCGTCGTTATCGGAATTTACCGGAGTTACCACAACACGCATCAATTGATGCTTTACCAACGCTATCCATCATCGTGCCTGCCCGTAACGAGGCGGCCAATTTGCAACGGCTCTTGCCCTCGCTGACCAGCATTTCATACCCGGGGGTGTCGGAATTAATCGTCGTCGACGACAACTCGACTGATGAGACTGCCTGCATCGCCAGAGAGCATGGTGCGCGGGTGATCCAACTCATTGACCTACCTGAAGGCTGGTCTGGTAAAACGTACGCTTGCCATCAAGGCGCTAGTGTCGCCTCTGGCGAATGGCTGCTCTTTACCGATGCAGACACTATCCACCATCCTTGTGGGCCTTCCCAGGCCGTCGCTTATGCAATCGCGAATGGACTTGATGGCCTGAGCATCTTTTTCAGGCAGATTACATCAATGGGCCTGGATGGCTTGGCTTTGCTTGTGGCCTTCGCCGGGCTTTTTGCTGGTCTGGGAACGGACAACGCGATAATCAATGGACAATATATCTTATTGCACCGTGATGTTTATAAAAACAGTGGCGGTTTTTCTTCCGTTGCTGGTGAAAGCATGGAGGATCTAGCTTTGGGCCACCTCTTACGGGCAGAGGGTTACCAGGTGCCCCTCTTGCGCAGCGATTACGCCGCTTCGGTGCAAATGTACACCAATACTACCAGTCTCTGGCAGGGATTGATGCGTCTTGGTGCCGGATCACTGCGTTGGTTGGGAGCACGATCACTCATAGCAGCCCTTTTTATCACCGGTGTCATGACGCCAATTCTTGCCCTTGTCACCGCCTTCCAACTGCGTCAGAAGAGGAAATGGGCTGTGGCTTCTTGGGCCGTGATCGCATTGAGCTTTGTGCCATGGGCGCGTCGTTTTGGCTCCATCCGGCTTGCTTTCTTAGCACCCCTTGGTGCCCTGGTGGTGCAAGTGGCATCTGTATGGGGCCTGATACAGCGTCTTTTTGGCCGTGGTACACGGTGGAAAGGCAGACGGGTCTAAATAACTATCTACAAGAATCGGCCAATGACCTACTTTACCTTCTTGGGTTATTTCTTAGTTATTCCAATCATCGTGCTTGGCATTGTTGCCCTGGTCGATCGGCGGCGAGGAGTCCTTCTGCCGGCGACCCTCCAGGCGTGGCCTGCTTGGGCCGCCATCCTATTACACGTTTTTATTGCCGTTCTCTACACCACGGTATGGGACAACTACCTGGTCGCTACCCAAGTATGGTGGTATGACCCGGAGCTTGTCACCGGCATCACCCTGGGTTGGGTGCCCATTGAAGAATATACATTCTTCATCCTGCAGCCGATTTTGGCGGGGCTATGGCTTATTTTTTGGGCGCGGCGCTTGACCAGACCAATTTCGCCAGGGGATTTGATATCCTCGCTTCGGGTTGCGGGACCCATACTGCTTGGCGTCCTCTGGCTGGCCAGTGCCGTCTTTCTGGTGACTGGCTGGCAGCCGGGCACTTATTTGGCGTTGGAACTGGTTTGGGCGCTACCGCCGATCGGTCTTCAGCTGGCATTTGGTGCCGATATCCTGTGGCGTTACCGCCGGTTAGTATCCCTGGTCATTATTTCACTGACTCTGTATTTAAGCGCTTCCGACGCCCTGGCCATCACCCTCGGTACCTGGACGATAAATCCGGAAAAATCGCTGGACTTTCTCATCGCCGGGCTTCTTCCAATCGAGGAGTTTTTGTTTTTCCTGTTGACCAATACGCTCATAACCTTTGGGATTGTATTAGTCATATCCGAAGAAAGTTATGCCAGGTTCGGCAGTATTCGCTTACGCTTGTCCAAGGCTGGGGCTGGGTCTTAAACCAGCTATGAGATGGCCGATTTCTGGAACATCTATACCGGTGGGCTCGCCATTCTGCTGATATGCATGTCAATTCTATGGGTGGCCAGCCTGATCCTGACCAATGCCAGTATCGTCGATCCCTTTTGGGGATCGTCCTTTGTGATCCTCGGTTGGTACTATTTCGCTCGGACGCCTGATGGGGATGAGGTTCGCAAAAGCCTCCTAGTCGTTCTTGTTACCTTGTGGGGCTTGCGCCTTACCCTATACCTCTTGTGGCGCAATTGGGGCCGTGGTGAAGATTTTCGCTACCAGGCATTTCGGCGCAAATACGGCCGCCATCGTTATTGGTGGATCAGCTTTTTCCAAACTTTTATGCTTCAAGGGGTGCTGGCCTGGATCATTTCCTCGACGTTGCTTGGAGCCCAGGTTCGGGGAGGTGGCCTGAACATTTTCGACTATTTGGGCATCGGCATCTGGACTATCGGCATCATCTTTGAAGCCGGCAGTGACTTTCAGCTAGCCCGATTCAAGGCCGATCCAGCCAACCAGGGCCAGTTATTGACGACAGGATTCTGGAAGTATAGCCGACACCCCAATTACTTTGGGGATGCCGCATGTTGGTGGGGATATGGTCTAATGAGCCTCGCGGCCGGCAGCTATTTAGCAGCCCTTGGCGCTGTTGTTATGACCGTGCTTATCATTCGAGTATCCGGCGTCGCTTTGCTGGAGAAGTCGTTCAATAAGGACAAGCCCGGTTATGCAGCCTATGCCAGGCGGACCAGCGCTTTTATTCCCCTACCGCCAAGGGAATAGCAGTTGCCGGCTGGTAAAGAGAATGAGTGCCGGCCGTATCCAACACATCGGCTGCCACCCGCATCGCGCCCAGGGTCACTCCGGCCGTCGATTGGCCTGGAAAGATGGAATCGCCCACCAACCAAATATTTGGAATCCCTGTCTTGGGACCACGGGCACTGAATAGCGAAGTTTGGGGGAAGCCGCCAACCATGCCTCGTGGGCGACGGGTATAGAAGTCAAAAGTCACCGGCGTGCCCGGTAAACAAAGATCGATGGCCTGGTTAAAGCCCGGAATTGCCCGATCGGCCGCGGTTAACATGCGCGCCACATACTCGGACCGGCGTTCAAAATAAGCGTCGCGATCCTCATGGTACAGTCGCCACCAGGGGGCGATGTCCGTGTGAGTGGACAAGGTTGCCGGCCGTTTGCCTTTTGGCGCCCGGCCTGGATCTTTCGGGTCGGCCAGAGAAAGGAAGACCGAATTCCCTTCCCCTAGCGGTCGGTTGGCATCCATGATAACTTGGTGATGGCTGGCCAAATCATCGGGCAAGAATTCGCTATTCAGGCCAAGATAAAGGGTGAAAGCCCCCCACGTCTCCTGGCGGCGGGCCACTTCCCGGCGCAGCCTGGTTGGGGCGGCCTCGCCCAGCAAATCCACCAGAGCCCAAGGCGTCACATTGGCCAGGATAGTGTCGCCCTCCAGCCGCAGCCCTTTCTTGGTACTTATGCCCACCGCCCGTCCGTTCTTGACCTCGATGTGCTCCACTTGTTGGCGATAGAGCACCTGGCCTCCATTGGCCCGAATCCAATCGGCCAGGGTCTTGGCCAGGGAACCGATACCGCCTTGCACATGGTTCACACCCCGGCGGGGTAAATCAAGGGCGGCACTACCGTAGAGGGCATCGGCCTTACCGGCCGTGGTTTGGGCTGAAATCAATAATTGCCCGTCAAGAAAGGCGCTAAACATGGGATCGCTATTTGGGGCAAGGTCGCCGACCTTGCGAAAAAGATAGGGTAGGGCGCGGGTAGTTTTTGGCCGTAAGGCCTTTGCCAGGGTGATGAAGTCGCGAGCTTTTTGCGGGGGCCAGGGGAACGGCCGGGAAGAGATATCCCAACTGATATCGGCCAACATCTCCTGGGTACGCCAAAAATCGCCGGTTTCTGGGAAGACAGATAACCATTCCTCCTGCCAGCGAGCGGGATCAGACCAATGGGTCACCGTCCGGCCATCCGGTAGATGAACTATCCAGGCTGGATCGGCCGGGCGCACCGGCCAATCGAGGTCGAGTATCTGAGCTACCCGGGCATGGGGGCCTCCTGGGGAAAAGCCACCGGCTAAAGTCGCTCCGGCGTCAAAGCGATATTTCTGGTGATAAAAGGTGCCGGCACTGCCACCCGGGTAAACGTGCGCTTCCAGGACGGTGACTTGGTGTCCAGCTCGGAGCAGTAAGGCTCCGGCCGTCAGACCTCCAATACCTGCCCCAATCACGATGGTCTGCATCTCTGCGGTCATCGTCAATTTCTGTTAACTCCGTCGCCGGCGGACCAGAACGAGGCCGAAAAAGGGCACCAGGAGCAGAACCGAACCAGCCACAAAGCTTCGCCATTGGCGCCAGAACCAATTATTAGCCCCTACTTCACAGCGATCGTAGGCTGATTTTTGTTCCCGCCAATTTTCACCGGCCGAGAATTCCTCCCGTCCGCTCATGCCCAGCAGGTAGACACCGGGTTGATCTTGAGTCGAATAAACGGCGATGAAGTAAGTCCCACCTTGAGCCACGTGGCGGATGCTCGGGCCAGCGAAATAGAAAGAAGGATCGAAGGGTTCGAAGAAAGTGCCCCACTGTCCGAGTGCCACCGCAGCAACGCCCATTCCCAGTGGCAATTTCAGCTTCAACGGCGCCGATGACCCCGAAACGTCGGGACCGATCAGGGCCATTTGAGGTCGATATTCTTCACAGGCAAATGGGACGAAAAGTTGAAAGTCTAAGACGTGTCCTTCAGGCACGTCAAGGCGGTAAAAATCGACTGTACCAGATTTTGGCAAGCTACCGTATATGGCCAGTGAAAGATCGATATCTTCGATGACGAAGGCGCTCTCAGGCGTTGGCGAACCGTTGGTATTAAAAGTAGGTTGGTGCGCAGATGCAGTGGTTATCCCTAGCGTTAAAAGGACCGCTATCAGGGCGAAGAACAAAAATAGTCGCCAACTTTTCATGCGTTTCTACTCCTGCGGCATCGCCCGATCGATCTGCCTTCTGGTGATGATCTTGCGTGCGGTGAATAACAGGTACAGTGCCGGTTTCGAAAAAAAGAGACGGCCGGTCAAACCCCGAATACCGCTCTCATATTCATAATCGATGTGCTCGCTTACCTGGGTTACTTCATCGCTTACGGCGCTAAATCGATGGGTATGCTGCCATCGTTTGAGGGGGCCACGAGCCTGGGTGTCCGTGAATCCGTTCTCGTCTACGTTGGTGTGGATGGCCTTCCAGTGAATGGGGAAAGGTCCAAACCACAAGGTAAAGTTGGCTTCGGAACCTTCTCCCAGAGGCTCATAATTGTGAACCTGAACGAAAATGGGCGGTGGTGTCAGTGTCTTTAACACGCTGGTGTCATGGTGAAAGGCCACTACAGACGCCAGAGGCGCATCAACTGTAAAAGTGTAGTCAAATTGAGACATCGTTCCCTTCGCTAAGTCAAATCGAGGACGCCAGTATAACCCTCAAGATAAGCGTTTAGGATGCGTTTAGCAACTTTTTCAGGTGGGGCGGCATCCTTGGGCAGGCGCATCGGCACCTTGTCCCAAAATGGAGTGGCTACCGCCCCTGGGCGAACCACCATCACCCGCCGTTTTCGTTCCTCTTTTCGAAGAGCTTCCGCAAAGGCCTCCAATCCCGACTTAGCCGCAGCGTAGGCAGACAGGCCTGGTAAACGCAGACGTTCGCTAACTGCTCCTAAATAGATCAAATAAGCATCTTCGGCCAGTAATGGCAGGCTAAAATGAGTGGTCAGATAGGCGCCAGTTAAGTTGGCCCCGAGTATCTCTTGCCACTTCTCTGGTTCCATCTCTTCCACTGAGGAGGAGGTGATGTCGCCAGCGGCGTAGATCCACAAATCAATTTCATCAACCTCATAACCGGCTGACAAAATTGCATCTTGTACTGAGAAGGCATTGGTGACATCTGCTTGAATCGTTAAAGTGGCCTTATCGTTTAATTCTTCCACTTTCCGGCCGGTAGCAAAGACATTCCAATCTTCTGTTATCAATTGGGTGGTTAGCGCCTGCCCAATGCCACCGTTGGCACCCCAGATCATGGCTGTTTTCATCATTTCTCCGATCAAATATTCTCAAAAAAACTCAATTCATTTAAAAATGGTGAATGCGGGCCTCGTTGCTTTGTTGCAAGGGTTTGGCTGGCCCGCATTCACCTTTACTAAGGAGAAGAAGGGGTTGAGAAGATAACTTCGATGGTCTCCTTCACCTTCCAATTAGGAGGAAACAATTGGCCTTATTCGGCCGGGATCAAGACCCCGTCGATGACGTGGATCACGCCATTAGAGGCTTCGACGTCGGTGATGATGACCTGTACAGTACCATTCAGGAAAACCTGACCATCACCGTCTACAGCGACGGCAATATCCTGACCCTGCAGCGTGGGAGCCGCGGTGAGGCCCACAACATCCTCAGCCATCACCTTACCATCGACGACGTGGTAAAGGAGAACGTCCGTCAAGGCGCCTTGGGGGTCCTGTAGTAGAGATTCCACCGTGCCTTCAGGCAAGGCGGCGAAGGCATCGTCAACTGGAGCGAAGACGGTGAATTGACCTTCACCAGACAGCGTTTCGACTAGGCCAGCAGCTTCAAGGGCGGTTACCAGGGTGGTGAAACGACCGTCTTCTACAGCAATATCGACAATGGTCGGCACGGCCGCAGACTCAGCGCTACTAGGTGGCAATAAGACACCGTCGATGACATGGATCATACCATTCGAAGCCTCAATATCCGTGGCAATCACTTTATTGATCTCGTTGAGTACCACCTCATCCTCGACAACCATGATGGAGATATCTTCGCCTAGCAAAGTCGTGGCAGAATCAAGACCCACTACTGTTTCGGCTGGGACAACGCCATCGACCACATGGTAGGTCAGGACGTCAGTTAGAGCGCCTTGTGGATCTGCCAGTAGGGATTCCACCGTGCCCTCAGGTAAGGCTGCGAAGGCATCATCTGTTGGGGCAAAGACGGTAAAGGCGCCTTCGCCAGCAAAGGTTTCGGCTAAGCCAGCAGCGTCAAGCGCGGCTAGTAGGGTTGTGAAGCGGCCATCTGCGGCAGCGATTTCGGCGATAGACTTGGCCTCCATCATTTCTTCCTCGGCCATCTCACCTTCAGCCTCAGCAGCTGCTTCGCTCATGCTGGGCGGGAGGATGACGGCGTCGATAACGTGGATGATGCCGTTGGAAGCTTCAATGTCGGTGATGATAACCTTGGCGCTGTCATTCAAGACAACTTCGCCGTCCGTGACAGCGATGGCTACAGGTTCACCTTGAATCGTCGTCGCCGACTCTAGTGTTACGACGGTTTCGGCCGGGACAGCACCTTCGGCAACGTGGTAGAGCAGGATATCCTTGAGAGCGCCTTCGGGCTCTTCGAGCAGGGATTCCACTGTACCTTCAGGTAAAGCTGCAAAGGCATCATCTGTCGGGGCAAAGACGGTGAACTGGCCCTCGCCGCTCAACGTCTCGGCCAGACCCGCAGCCTGTACTGCCGCTACCAAGGTGGTAAAGCGGCCGTCTTCCACGGCGATGTCGACGATAGATTTAGATTCTGTCATTTCCTGTGCTTCTTCTTCAACAGGAATTTCTACAGGTTCAGATACCGGCTCGGCCGTCGGCTCAGCAGTACCACAAGCTGCTAAAACCAAACTAAGAACAACAAAAATACCTAACCAAGTTAAACGTTTCATTCTTCACATCTCCTTTTTGATCTTTTTAGTTGATAAATCCTACAAGATGTTTCGAGTCAAGTGACATCCTGCAGATGAAGAGTAATTCTAATATTCATTAGCTGGCTTAATCTAGACGCTACCCAGACCTCAGCAACGCAAAAGCCAAGGCGGTAATCATCCAATATGATGTCGAACGAGTGCGAGCTTGACGTTCGGTGTTGGGTGCGTACCCGCGTGGCTGACCATAGCCCATGGCGTCCATCTCGCGTCTAAGTTGCTGGCGGTAAACTTCAAGGTACCGCATCTGTCTTTCTGATTTATCCATACTGTTCTCCTGTGTTTGTTGGCCATTTCGAGTCTTGAACGACCATCGATTGCAATTCCTCTGCGCTCATTTCTGCCTTTTCTGCGGCAGTTCCAGACGCGTTGTTGAAGTGGGTGCATGGTACCCTTCAATCCACCCTTTGTCAATGTTTTGTTCATAATAATTAATACTTGTCTAATTTTTGCAAAGGTTTTATAATAATTTGGACGCTTAAAACTTTGATGCTCGCAAACGGTATACAAATGTGAGGAAAGGTGACGAAAATAAACTTGTGGTGGATTCGACGTGACTTGCGCTTAAGGGATAACCAAGCGCTCCAGACCGCCCTGGCGGAAGGGGAGGCGGTTGTGCCGGTCTTCATCCTCGATCCGACTTTGCTGTCCTCGGCCAATGCAGGCCAGAAACGGATAGCCTTTCTCATGGGCGGCCTCCGCCAATTAGATGAAGCGTTGCGTCGCCGAGGGAGCTATCCGGTAGTACGGCAAGGGAAGGCTCTTGAAGAGTTAAGCCTCCTGCTTGAAGAAACAAAAGCTGATGGCATCTATGCCGAAGAGGACCTTTCACCATACGCTCGAAGCCGCGATGCGGCCGTTGCCCGGCAATTGCCTCTGCATCTGGTCGATGGGATCGCCGTTCACCGGCCGGATATGATCTCTAAAGCAGACCGTTCACCTTATACGGTCTACACGCCCTTTAGCCGGCGTTGGAAAGAGCTGCCGGCCCCTGATCCGGGATCCCTGCTCCCGACACCGCAGCGCATCCCCACGCCGTCCGAAATCAGCAGCCTGCCTATTCCCGACCAGCCGCTTCTGCCTGAGTCCGTGCCCTTCCCACCGGGTGAGCAAGAGGCGCAGCGCCGCCTAGATGATTTTATACAAAACAATGGCCAGGCCCCCATCACCCGGTATGCCGATCAGCGCAATCGCCTGGATCTGGAAGGCACTTCGGGTCTGTCACCCTATCTACGATTTGGCATGCTGTCCGCCCGGCAAGCGGTTGTCTCTGCCTTGGGTAAACGATCGGCTACTCCTGACGAAGGGGGCCGCCGGGGCGCCGAGGTCTGGCTCAACGAGCTGATCTGGCGCGAATTTTATATGTCTATCCTCTTCCACTTTCCCCAGGTGCTGCAACGGAGCTTCCAGCCGGCTTACGATCACATTGCCTGGCGAAATGACGAGAGCCACTTCGCTGCCTGGCGTGATGGAGGGACGGGATATCCGGTGGTAGATGCGGCCATGCGCCAGCTCGTCCAAAGCGGCTGGATGCACAACCGGGCCCGGATGATCGTGGCTTCGTTTTTGGTCAAAGATCTGCTCATCGACTGGCGCTGGGGTGAAAGTTGGTTCATGCAACATCTGGTGGATGGCGATCCGGCGGCCAATAACGGAGGCTGGCAATGGACGGCCGGGACCGGCACCGACGCCGCCCCTTATTTCCGCATCTTCAACCCGGTGTTGCAGGGCAAAAAGTTTGATCCGCACGGAAAATACATCCGCCATTGGTTGCCCGAGCTGGCCCAGGTGCCGGACAAATATCTGCACGAACCGTGGAAGATGCCCCAAGCTGTTCAGCAGGAAGTGAAGTGTGTGCTTGGTCAGGACTATCCCCAACCCATTGTCGATCACGCTGACGCGCGCCAGGCCACGCTTGATGCCTACGCCCAGGCTCGCCAGCAATACACAAATGGAGGATAAGATGATCGCCAATGTCTCCCTTGAACAATATCTAACGGAAACACAAATCCCGCTCCGC
>Ga0209536_100002988_pt1 | contig 27411 bp, 18 predicted proteins | sample DeeMarSeWOR28_12_FD_187461 | JGI IMG/M metagenome (GOLD analysis project Ga0209536, IMG submission 187461) | Marine sediment microbial communities from White Oak River estuary, North Carolina - WOR-2-8_12 (SPAdes) (version 2) | ecosystem: Environmental > Aquatic > Marine > Intertidal zone >... | reverse complement strand
CGGACCCTCCCTGTTCCCGCCTACGCTGCGCTTCGGCGGGCCAGGGGCTCCCCCACCCACTGCTGCGGAAGTGAACACAACCCTCCCGCCAGTCACCTTAGAAAAGAGTTCATGATCCTCACATCACATGGCTGTGGTTGTTCTGGGCAAACAATTATACGCTGCGATTAGTATGTCAACTCTAAACGGTATCAGCTTTGACGTAGAAGATTGGTTTCAGGTGGAGAACCTGAAGGAAGTCATCTCCTATGACGATTGGCAGCGCTGTGACCTGCGTGTGATCCAAAACACCAGGAAAATTCTCCATATTTTGTATCGCCACAACACCCGCGCCACCTTTTTCGTTCTGGGCTGGGTGGCGGAAAGGTGCCCTGAACTGGTAGAGGAAATCACAGACGCGGGGCACGAAATCGCCAGTCACGGCTACGGTCACGAACTCGTCTACAATCTTACCCCTGAGGACTTCAGGAAGGATCTTTTACAATCCAAAAACATCCTGGAGGCAATTACGGGAAGTCCCGTATCGGGTTACAGGGCCCCTTCCTTTTCTATTACCCCTGAATCAAGCTGGGCCTTCGGTATTCTAAAGAATCTCGGATTTTCTTATGACTCGAGCATATTTCCAACCTCTTTTCATAACCGCTATGGGTTCGATGGGACCTCATGCAGCCCTTTTCGCCATTCAAATGGCCTCATTGAAATTCCGCTTTCCATTTACAGGTTTTGTGGCGCCAATTTTCCTGTGGGCGGCGGTGGCTACTTCCGGCTTTTTCCTTATGCCTGCTTCCGCCGTCTCTGTCTCCGTTTGCAAGCCCGGAGAAAAGCAGTTGTCTTTTACTTGCACCCATGGGAATTGGATCCAGAGCAACCACGCATGAATGTTCGGTTCAACTATCGGTTGAGACATTACATCAATCTTGAAAAAACGGAAATACGATTGGAGAAATTGCTGAATGAGTTTAGCTTTGTTCCACTACTTGAACTAGCTAGGGAGTATTTTCCAGTCAAAACTGAATCGGCTTCAGACGCCATGCAAAAGGTTCAGGGCACGAGCAAAGGTCATCAACCAGGAGTTTTTTCAAAAAATGATGTTTGATGTAGGAAAAAATGTGCTCATGACGGGTAGTATACAAAGAATCGCTCAACTTAGGTGATAGGAAGACGTAATATGAAATCGTCTGAACCCACCCCTTTCGCACTAAAAGCTGCGGGTCTAATCCTGCACCCCCTGACTGTTATTTCCCTCGCCTTTTTTCTACTCTACTTTGCGACTATTTCAGTTCTGATCAGAGGCTTCCTGAGACCCGGCGGCAGCTACGGGGTGGTGATCTTGGCGATCAGTCTCTGGATGATCTGGGCGAAAAAGGACCAACTCAGGCAACTCACTGCAAGTCCTCAGATGCTGCCCGGGACCGCCCTTACGGTTCTGGGTTGCTTGATGCTCATTACCGGCAAGATCAGCAGCACCATGCTTCTTCAGTATCTCTCGATGATCGTCACCCTATGCGGATTGCTATTGTTAGTTTGGGGCCGCCATTACTTCAGGGCATTGTTGCTACCCTTGCTGTACCTTGTCCTGATGTTTCCTTTAATGGAAGAGCTTCTGGCCAACTTCAGCACCTACCTTCAAAGTATTGCCGCTGTAATCGGCTACTCCCTCTTGAAGCTCGGGGGCACGCCCGTGTACCGTTCGGGGCACATCATAGAACTGCCGCACATCACCCTCAGGGTGGCCAGATCATGCAACGGCATCAATCACATCATCGCCCTGGTGGCGCTGGGGATCCCGCTGGCCCTCTGGACCCAAAGAACCTGGCTCAGAAGAACTGTCTTCGTGTTGTTCGCCGTATTTGTCGCCCTCTTCGTCAACGGACTGCGCGTTGCATTGATCGGGGTGTGGACGCATTATTACCCGGGCAGCTCCTTTCACGGGCCTTTCGACATATTCTACACGTTCTTCATACTGTTTTCCGGCATGGCAATCCTCTTTCTGGCGGCCGGACTGACAAGAGTGCGACGATCCATACAAACGAATTACAAGAACGCAAAACCATCACCGCCTGACGCCACGCATCACGAGCCCAAACAGGCTCGCTCTCACCTCTCTCCAAATGAACCAGCGGAATTGTCATCACAAGTGCATGTGGCCGATTCTAATGGCCCTGTGGGGTCGGCCAAAGCAAATGAGGAAGACCTGCCGCCTCCAAATCTAAATCGTCAAGCGCCTTGGGCTCGCGGCTTCGCCCCTATTGGGACAGCCCTGTTCTTACTCATTGCTACCAATGCTTACCTGCATTTCTACAAGCCAAGGCCGGTTGATTTGCACACGCCTCTGGCTGCGTTTCCGGTTGAGATTAGCGGTTGGACCGGGCATGATGTAACCCTGACAGATAAGATTCTGATGCAAATCGGAGCTGATTCCCAGCTGTACAGGATTTACCGCGATCGTTCCGGGAATGAGATCAGGCTGTACATTGGCTATTTTGCCCAGCAGCAGCAGAGCAAGGAAATCGTCCACTATCATCTGGATTACCTGCACTTTGACGCTGAGATCATCCCCATCCCATTGGGCTCCGGCAAGACAGAGATCAAGCAGACTGCGTCCTCCAGGGAAGGCAAATTGGAGACTATCTATTTCTGGTACGACGTGAACGGCAGAATTCTCGTGGATCGTTACGAAACCAAGCTGACAATCCTCCTGGACGGTCTCCTCAGGCGGAGGACCAATGGCGCGCTCATATTGATCTCATGGGCAAATGATGGCAACACCCAAGCGAACTCTGCACTCCAGTTCGTCCAGGCCTTGCTCCCTGTTACACAGTCCTTTCTGAACAATCATCGTTGAACGAGGACGGCTTGGTTCTTAGGGTGAAACGATGGTACTACTGGGTTCATCTTCTCTAAAACCTTTATTTAGCAATCGAAAACCTGGTCCTCTGGGCCAGGTCAGAGAAGTAAGGCTCTGCCAGCAAGCATCTTGCTGGAATGATGGAATTGTGGATTATTGGAATAATGGGGTTGGTTGAACTGGGTCATTTTTTCAATCAATGCGGTGAGTCCACGGCTAGCAATCAAAATAGTTCTAACCTTTACCCCCTAACATCATTTGCGCTCACATAGTTCCGCCCAGTCCCGCAAGCGGGTTCCCCGTTTCCATTCTTCCAGCATTCCATTATTCCATCGGGATTAAACCACAACCCTTTGGGGTGAACTCAAAGCCGGGTCCTCAGGGCCCGGATTCTTTACTATTCCCGGCTAATGATTTCTGTCAAAAAAATAGACAAAGAATCTGAATTCAGTGATCTGGAGACCACCTGGAACAGCTTGCTGAAGCAGAGCGATGCAGACAACCCCTTTCTCACCTACCAATGGTTGCACTCCTGGTGGAAGTTCTACGGTCAAGAATCCGAGTTGATGCTTCTTGCGGTACAGCACGATCAGGAGATAGTGGCCCTTGCGCCTCTCATGGTCAGAACAAAACCGCTGGGGTTTCTGAGGGCAAGAGAGATTGTCTTCCTGGGCTCATTCGGTGTGGGCTCGGACTACCTCGACTTTATCATCAGGAAAGGATACGAGCATGCAGCACTTGAGGTGATATTCGGCCACCTCGCGACAAGCGAAAGGAAATGGCACCTCATCAGCCTCACCAATGTTCCAGACGATTCAGCATCCATCGATCACATCAACAAAACCTGCAAGAAGCTCGGTTACTTCAATTCTGTCACTCCGTCAGTTCTCTGTCCAACCATTCAGCTTCCCTCAACGTGGGATGAGTATGTCTCCACGCTCAGCAAAAGCATGCGATCCACTATCAGACGCAAGTACAACAAACTCTCCAAGAGTGCGGAGATCGATTATGAAGTCATCCGAGGAAAAACCGACCTAGGCGCAGCCATGAGCGATTTGATCCATTTGAACAGGCTGAGAATGAAAACGAAGAACCTGCAAGGTGCATTTTGTGACAGCAGCTTTACCCAATTCCACAAGAATCTAATACCGACATTTTTCAAAAATAATATTCTTCATTTATCTTTTCTCAAGGCAAACGACACAAGAATTGCAGCTCTCTACAATTTCATCTACAATGACACGTGCTACTACTATCAAAGTGGACTTGATCCTGCCTGGGCAAAGTTCAGTCCCGGCACTGTTCTGTTCAGCTTGTCTATTCGCGAAGCAATCCATAACAACATCCGGGTATATGATTTCTTGCAGGGCGATGAATCCTACAAATTTAATTGGACAAACATGAATAGACAGTGTGTGTCCATTTTTATATATAATAAAACCCTTGCAGGATTACTGTTGTATTGTTTATTTTTAATTAAATATTATATCAGAAAAACACTCAGAATAACTCGATGAAACCCTTGACGGTGATGTTTTTGATAGACGTCTTCGCGAAAATGGGAGGCGCAGAGCGGAATCTCTGTCTCCTGGCCAATGGCTTGAGAGAGAGGGGGCACAAAGTCATCATTTGCTGTCTCAAAGGCGGGGACCTATCCGAAGAAATGCGGATCGACGGCTTCTGTGTCCTAGACCTCAACCTGACAAGAATATATGACCTCAGGGGTTTGAAGACTCTCTTCAAGCTAGTTAAGTTTGCCAGACGAACAGAGGTTTCCGCCATCGTTTCATATCATGAAAGCTCTGACTACCTTGGCCTTCTGGTTGCTATTCTGGCGAAGGTCCCCATTGTATCAAGTCGGCGAGACATGGGGTTCAATCTGAAGCCCAGACACATCTGGCTGTATCGTTTGATCAATGGTTTTTTCGACCTGATCGTGGCGGTATCCAATGCTGCAAAAGAACAGGTTGTAAAGACTCAAGGGGCAAAACCATCCCATCTCGAGGTGGTTTACAATGGGGTCAAGGTCTCCCCCAACGGTGATGAACCTTTGAGAGTGGAGAGTGGCATAGAATTTCAGGATGAATCTCTGAATATCTGCTGTCTGGCTAACATCCGCCCTATCAAGGGCCAGAAGGATCTCGTTGAAACCGCCGGACTGGTTGTCAGTCAATTTCCCTCGGTGCGCTTCTTCCTGGTTGGGAATCACGACATTGACAAGAAATACTATGCTGACCTGCTGCGACGGGTAACGGAGCTGGGGTTGGAAAAGACAGTCAAGTTTACCGGGGAATTGCCTCCTTCCCAGGTGGCGCCCTTGTTGGCGGCAATGGACATATCGGTCTTGTCATCGTTGAGTGAAGGCATGTCCAATGCCCTGCTGGAGTCCATGGCTGCAGGGAAACCGGCAGTGGCCACTGCAGTGGGAGGGAACCCTGAGCTTGTGGAACACGGCAGAAATGGCTATCTGGTGCCCCCCAGTGATCCACACTCCATGGCTGTAGCGCTGCTCAAACTTCTGGCTGAACCTGAGCTTCGCCGAGAGATGGGCGTGAGCGGTAGAACTCGTGCGGAATCGGAGTTCAGTGTCCCCAGGATGGTGGACAGGTACGAGGATGTGCTCCAATACGTCTGCGTAAAGAGAAGACTCGGGGAACGGCTTCGGTTGCGCCGGCTGTTTTTTAAATCGACGCGACACCTGAAATCCTGGGCACGGGTCTCGATCTCGTCAATCGTCTACTATTGCGGTCTCGTCCACGCCTTCCACTGGGCCAAGCGAGCTTTGCATCTGGGAAGCGTGAAAATCCTTTGCCTTCACGACATTTCGGAAATTAATCGAAATCAACCCCATTTCAGCATCAGTCTACCCCCCGAATCTTTTGCCAAGTTTCTAAATTTCCTCAGGCAAGACTATCAGATCGTGAGCCTGGAGGAAGCAACCCGCTTGCTCGAATCAGGAAAGCGTAGGACCGAAGACGTCTTCGCCTTGACCTTCGACGATTGTTACAAGGGTTGGGTCAATCACGTTTTGCCTGAATGTCAACGGCTTCAGGTGCCCCACGCAGCCTTCTTGACCACAGGTCCTCTGGACTCCGGTCTGCCGCTTTTCTATGACGCCCTGATCTTTATTGTCGAAAACACCTGGCGGAAGGTGGTCGACCTTTCTCCCTGGCAGTTGCCCGTTTATGTCCTCAACAGTTCCGATGACATTCATCACTTCGTGGAACAGATGCGAGAAACCTGGCTGCACGGCTCAACTGAAGACCGCAATCATTTCTTGCTGTGGCTCTCCGAGTACCTGGAAGTCTCTTTGACTTCCGAGAAGCTCCTGAACAAGCTTCTGAACTGGCAGGATGTGCGAAAAATGGATCTGGCTGGTGTGACCATCGGGGCTCACAGTGTCAACCATTATTGTTTGGATGAACTAACTGAGGCTGAATGTTACTCAGAGATATACCACAGCAAGCAGCGGTTGGAGGAAGAACTGGGGCATTCGGTAAAGTACTTCGCATACCCTTACGGAATTCTCGATTATCGCAAGCGTGACACCGGGAGAATAGTCAAAGATGTGGGGTTCAGCAACGGTTTCACCTTGGCCGCCAAGTTCAGCAATCGATTCCACTCTTTTGAAATCGGTCGGCGCAGCGTCAGCCCTGGAATGCTGCTCGCCCCCAATGGAAGTTTCAGCGAACCTCTTCTGGCCACAGAGCTGTCCGGCCTTGGAGATATCATATTCGGCAGGGTGTTCATGAAGAAACGGCACGGTGATCATCTTGGTCCTGATTATTGATGAATCACAGCGGATTCGTGAACAATCCTCCCCCTCAGGTTTTTCGACTGCCCTGTGGAATGCGAAGCTCATTGTCTAAAAAACTCCCCATATTCATGTACCACGAAATTTACCGCCCCGAAGCGCGCCAGCGCTTGCAGCGGTTGACAAACCCCGCCTATAACACTGAGATAAGCCTTTTTCGTGAACAAATGGCTTTTCTCTCGCATAGCAATGTTGCGACACTGACCATCGACGAACTTCTCAACTCGGATTCATCTCGTGAAGGAAAGACCGTCTGTGTCACCTTCGACGACGGCTGGTTGGGAAACTACTTAAATGTCTATCCCATACTAAAAGAATATGAGCTCAAGGCCACTTTTTTCGTGGCCATTGATCTCATCGGGAAGCCCCTTTATATGACCTGGGACCAACTCAGAGAAATGCAGGTTTCCGGCATGTCGGTGCAGTCCCACACGCTATCCCACCGACCACTGGACAACATGGAAGAGCAGGAAATTCTTTCTGAACTCTCTGAATCAAAGAAGATCATCGAGCAGAAGTTGGGCAGTTTGGTTCGACACCTCAGCCTTCCTCATGGGTACAGGGAACCCAGAATCTGGATCATGGCTCAAGAAATTGGCTATCAGAGTATCTGCACCTCGGACGTAGGCTACGCTCGAAACGTTTCTCTCGGCCCCTGGCTAAAACGCATCAGCATCGGGGACAATATCTCAGATAAACAGTTTTGCTTAATGGTTGAGGGGAAGTACCGTGGCATCCTTCGCATGATGATTACGAAGACTCTGAAGAACGGGTTGCGCCGGACTATCGGCGTTCAAAGATACCGAAAACTCTACCAGCGCGTGTATGGCATACGCTCCGCTCTTTGAAGCGATCCAACGAGCGACCCCGAAAGGATCTGAATAAATGAAGGTGGGCCTATATAAACAGCACCTCGGAGGTCTACATAAAGGTTACCTCGAGAAATATGAACAGATATTAGACTTCAACGGAATTGATTGCATCTGGCTGGAAGCAAGTAAGCCGGATTTTTGGGAACAAGTCTCTGACCTTGATCTTTTCATTTTTCAATGGGAGCATTACGACACGCCGAAACAGGTCGCGGGATCGATCATTCCCATCATTCAATATGAGATGAATATCCCCTGCTTTCCCAGTTGGGAAACCTCCTGGCATTATGATGACAAAATAAAACAATACTATTTGCTGAAACAGCATGGGTTTCCTATTATCGAATCGTATATATTCTGGGAACGGGCCGAGGTGCTAAAATGGCTGGAATCGGCGAAAATGCCGGTAATCTTCAAGCTCAAAGGTGGTGCAGGCTCAAGCAACGTAATTCTGGTGAAAGATAAATGGAAAGCGATGAAACTTGTTTCAAAAATGTTTGGTCAAGGCATAAGATCCGGCCGTATAAGTGACAATAGCAGCCTGCACCGAAAGTATTTGCGCCCTTACAAGAGATTGCGCCGATTTGCTGGCACTGCTGTAAGAAAATTACGTGGCGAATACAAACCTCTCTATTGGAACATTGACAAAGACTACATCCTATTTCAAAAATTTTTGCCAAACAACTTGTATGACACGCGTGTCTCTATAATCGGAGAAAGGGCTTTTGCTTTCCGAAGATTTAACAGAGAAAATGATTTTAGAGCTTCTGGCAGCGGAAATATAGATTACGATGTGAATGCAATAGACTTGCGTGCAGTCGAAATCGCTTTCGATATTTCGAACAGATTTGGCTTTCAGTCGATGTCATACGATTTTCTTTTCAATGAAGACAAGAATCTTGAACTTTCCGAAATATCATATACTTATGTTGACACTGCTGTTTATGACTGTCCGGGTTATTGGGATAAAGATCTACACTGGAGTGAAGGCCATTTTTGGCCCCAATATTGCCAACTCGTTGATGCTCTTAAAATGCCAGAGTTGAAACAGCCAGAGCTGGTACAGTAAGAGCGGTTGTGGAGATGATTAAACCTTTACATTGCAATGGACGAGGATAGGTTTTTCCGGATTTTGCTTTAATGACCGGCAGCTCTGAAAATCCAAGAATACTCCACCTGATCAGCAGTTCTGGTTTTCTGGGTGCAGAAAACGTGGTCCTCGAGCTTGCGAAAGAGAGCGCCGCTATGGGTCACTGGGCAACCATTGGCCTACTTGAAAACCTTAACAAGCTGCACCTGGAGTTAGCGGAGGTCGCATCGGCTTATGGCCTCACTGTGGAGATTTTTTCTTGCAGGGGACGTTTTGACCCACGAACCATGTTCAAGATTCGCGATTTCATCCGCACAAACCGTCCAAATTTGCTTCATTCCCATGGCTACAAGGGCAACTTTTATGGTCTTATCGCCAGCCGATGCAAAGTTCCCTGGCTCGTAACTAATCACAACTGGTTGCGGACCACGCGAAGCCTCAAAATCTATGCGCGCCTCGATAGTTTCTTGATTAGATTTGCGGACAAGGTTGTAGCTGTATCTGATGAAATTGGAGCTGAACTTTTGGCGGCAGGTGTCCCGGCAAGAAAATTGGAGGTTATCGACAATGGCATTGACCTCACGAGGTTTTCGTGCAGGAAAACCAATGGCGCTCTCAAGCAATCTTTTGGCTTCGCCAAAAACTCAAAGGTAATTGGCACAGTTGGCCGACTTAGCGAAGAGAAAGGACATATTCATCTTCTTCACGCTGCCCACGCCACGATATCATCGTTTCCCCAGGCTAGATTCCTGATAGTTGGCGAGGGCAACCAACGTACAAAGCTTCAACAACAAACTATCGACCTTGGACTTGCGGATAAAGTAATCTTCACTGGTACCCGTAAGGACATACCCGACCTTATGTCGATTCTCGATCTTTTTGTCCTTCCATCGCTGAAAGAGGGGATGCCAATGGTCCTCCTAGAGGCATTGGCCGCTCGTTTGCCTGTCATCGCATCCGCAGTTGGAGCCATCCCCAAGATCTTAACACATGGACAGACAGGCTTCTTGGTGCATCCAGCTGATCCAGGAGAGTTGACCGAGGCAATTGTTACCCTGCTGCTAAATGAAGAATTGGCAAGAAGTATCGCCAATGCCGGACACAAAAAGGTCAACGCTGACTTTTCGGCTCAAACCATGGCCATTAAATACCATGAGCGATATCGAGAGTTGCTGCCTAAGCCCACAGACGAAAATATCTAAACCAACCATAATCCCGACTCACTTTTTAACTCCGCATTAGTTTTCAATGTCCAGCCGATATCAAAACAGCCAGAAATCAGTTTCTGTCATTATACCATCTTTTAATGAAGAAGAAAATATTGACACATGCCTCAACTCACTGAATGATCAAGACTACAGTGATATAAAACTCGAGGTTATTGTTGTCGACAATGGTTCTACCGACATGACTGCTGCAATCGCCCAAAGCCTAGGAGCTAAGGTTTTATTTAAAAAAAATGGAACCATTGCTTCCCTAAGAAATCATGGGGCAGAATCCTCCGCTGGGAACTATCTGGCTTTCTTGGACGCAGACTGTATACCGCCTAGAGACTGGCTGAGTAAAGCGATCCCTGATTTACTGAATGACCACAAGCTAGTCTTAGGATACAGGCTATCAATTCCTTCGGATTCCAACTGGGTTGCCACATGTTGGGACCTAGTCTTCGTCAAGAGATATTTCACGGCCGACGTAGATTGGATTCCAAGCGCCAACATGATCATGCATCGTCCAGCATTTTTTCATGTGGCAGGATTCGACGAATCACTGCAAACTAATGAGGACTATGACTTTTGTTTCAGGCTCAAGGCAAAAGGCTACAAGATAATATCTTCGTCGGCAACAGCAGTCACTAATCTTAGGCCGCCCCGAACCCTTACAGAAATATTCAAAAAGGAACTTTGGCATGGCCAGGAAGTGTTTAAAGTTTTCATCAATGACTTATTTAAACAAAAGACCATCCTCTTGTTCAAATGCAAAAATTTTACAGTTATGCTTTATGCGCTTCTTTATCTCTTAGCCATAATCTCGACCACAATCTCTTTACTCCTGTTTTTTGTGACAGGCACACTATTTCCCTTATTATTATCATTTCTTATACCTGTAATTATTTCATTTTTTCTGGCTTTAACCCGTCTTTCTCTGATAAAAAGATATAAGATGTTGCTCCCAATGACCTTGCTGCTGATAACATACGGCTTAGCAAGGGCTTTCAGCTTATTACAGTACAAGTCTTTGAAAAAAGTAAAATTGCGGAGGGAGGTCTAAATGACAACTACACATCTACAAAACAAACCCAGCATAATAGTGCATGGTACATTGACACTTCTTGTCCTTATGTTTGCAGCGTGCATAACACCAGCCCATGCCATCAGTCCTACAGCTTCAAAGCCACAATCGGCCCGAAACGTTGCTCTCAAAAACATCCCACGCATTTCACCTTACGCCGCATTTCTGCAGTTTAAGGCAGGAAAAGCACTTATTGTCGACGCTCAGCATAGCGGTTCCCATGGGAGACGTATTGCTGGCGCCATCCATATTAACGGCTTGGCTGTCCGGATGGGGAAAACCCCGCTACCAAGATTGCCAAGCCGAGGGGTAGAATTATATTTCTATTGCTACTGAGCTAATCAACCTGGCCAAGAAGCCGAAGGTGCCGGTCTGGCGCTAGAGTATGTGAAAGCTGGTTATAAGAATGTAAGAATCGTAGCAGGTGGTGGCAAAGCAATGGAACAGTTTTTTGATCACTACCAAGGAAAATACTTTATAAGTCCCACAAGAAATACATCCGTCAAGATGCCTTAGCTGGCATATCGCTATATATTTTAGTTTATCTGATAGTTATTTTCTAGCGATTATAGCATTTGTCTTTCGTTTATTTGTTTATCTTAATTTTGCTTAATGTTAGCATAATCATGTCTCAACTTGTTAATTATCATTTTGTTTATTTGTATTATGTCCGTTAAGTTAACTTTTAAGCTGTCTCAAAGTCCTATCATTTTTTACTTCTAATTGAACAGTTGTCAATACGCAATGTTATTTAATTCGTGGACATTTTTAGTTTTTTTTAGCGTCGTCGTTGGCCTTTACTATCTGCTTTCCCATCGTTGGCAGAATCGAATGCTTCTAGTTGCCAGCTATTTCTTTTATGGCTGGTGGGATTGGCGATTTTTGTCATTAATCTTTATTTCCACCGCGACAGACTATATTTGCGGCATCCAAATATATGAGCACCAACGCCCAGAAGTGAAAAAAAGATTCTTGATCATAAGCGTCGTCGTAAATTTATCTTTACTGGGATTTTTTAAGTATTGGGGTTTTTTCGTACAGAATTTCGTTACTTTGTTGTCCACTGTGGGCATCAATGCGAATATAGCAACCCTTCACATTATTCTACCAGTTGGAATTTCCTTCTATACATTTCAAACAATGACCTATTCTATCGACATTTATCGAGGTGAAATTGAGCCCACTCACAATTTTTTTGACTTTGCCTTATTCGTATCATTTTTCCCGCAATTAGTCGCCGGGCCTATCGAACGTGCTAAGAACCTCCTTCCGCAGATCCAAAACGATAGAAATTTTGACAAAGACCAAATGCTGAGGGGTCTGCAGCTCATATTCTGGGGTTTGTTCAAAAAGGTCTTTGTCGCCGACAACCTGGCAATTATTGTGGAGCAGGTGTATTCTAACCCGGCAGCTACTGGAGCCGAGTATATCATTGCCACCTGGGCCTTTGCCTTTCAAATTTACGGCGATTTTTCAGGCTACTCCGACATTGCAAGGGGAACGGCGAAATGTCTGGGAATCGAATTGATGGTCAACTTCAGGCAGCCATATTTTGCCGTGAATCCGTCAGAGTTGTGGCGGCACTGGCACATCAGCCTTTCCACGTGGCTGAGAGACTATCTTTACATCCCTCTTGGTGGCAACAGGAAGGGAACCATAAAAACCTACAGGAATCTTTTATTGACCATGCTTTTAGGCGGCCTCTGGCACGGTGCAGCCTGGAACTTCGTGATATGGGGAGCTTTTCACGGTTTTCTCCTCACTGCACACAGATTTTTTACTACCTTCAAGAGATCGACTTCGCGCTTTGGCTCACATTTGCTGTCATACATGATAAAGGCTTTTTTCATGTTTCATTTGACATGTCTGGGGTGGATATTTTTCAGAGCGCAAACTTTCGAACACATCAAATTAATTTTTAATCAGATATTTAGTGGCTTTTCATTGACACCAGATTCTGAGGAAATGCTATTCAAGGTTCTCTTTTTCTCGGCCATACCCATTTTTGTGATGGCTGTCGAGACATTCAAAGCCCTTCGCCCAGTATTGTTTTCAAACAATGTTTTCCTCAAGTATTGTCAGTTTTCAAATCTACCTTTTCAACTGAAAAATGTTGCCTATGCTGCACTGACCTATCTTCTCTGTTTTTATGGCGCAAAAGCCCAGGCGTTCATCTACTTTCAATTCTGATGAAATGATTCAGCTATTATATGAAGAACAAGCATTTAACATTGCGAAAAATAGCAACAGTCTGTATCTCGATCTCTCTTTTCCTATTAACACTTGAGGTTGCAGCGCGCCTAGATGACAGACTTAAATATGGCGCACCATTCCTGAAGCTTTATTCGCCCCAGCGGCTGAGAGGCATCGATCCGGACGGTATAAAGCACAACGTTCCCAACAGTAGTTTCGAAAAGTGGCACATTAATCGATTTGGTTTTCGCGGTCCCGATATATCTCTCCAAAAACCGACGGGCACGATACGCATCGCTTGCATGGGCACATCCGAAACCTTCGGCTTACACGAGACCCCTGGGAGCGACTGGCCTGCTCAACTTAGGGATATGTTATCCATTTCCGGCCATTTTCAAGTCATCAATGCATCTGTTGCAGGATTACTTCTTAAGGAATATGTGGGTTACATCGACAAATATGTTCTTAAGTTTCAGCCAGACATTATCCTCTTGTACATCAACCCTTTCGGATACGCTATAGGCGTTGACAAGTTCGATAACCGCCAAGATTCGCTTGAACCACAGGTGCGCACCAATCAGACCAAACCTAAATTTTCTTTCAAAAGTATAAGTATTCATCTTCGCATTGTTTCAAAGATCAAGCAGGCCATTAGAAATGCTTTACCTCCAGCAATTTTGCGATCTTATCGATTGATGAACATGAAAAAACAGATCAAGTGGCTCGAAAGTGCTCGGCTCAACGGAAATAACCCGATTGATGCAGTCTCCCAGGATAGCCTCGACAGGTTCAGCACCGATCTGGAGGAACTCCTCGAGTTTTTGAATAATCAACACGTCCAGGTTGTTCTTACCTCTTATCCTGTTCTGATTTCATCCTCTAATATTGAAGAGTATCTTGAAATCTTTTTGGATCATCGAAGATTCTATGTAGAGCTCTCGCTCCTGGGAATCATAGATGCGTCACATAAGTTTAATGAAATGATTAGAAATATGGCGCTAAAACACAATGTGACTTTCATCGATAACAACAATAAAGTCCCAAAGAATACGAGATATTTTGCAGACAACGTGCATTATACAGATGCAGGAGCGACGATTATCGCTGAAAATTTTGCTAATTTTATTTCCACCAATTTTGTCACTGTAAAATCATTGGACAGTTCAGTTGACACTATGTAAAAAATTTATAATATAAGTATTAAAGTAAATTTATAAGGAGATATGAATGTTCAACGTTGTTTTGATAACAATTGATTCCTTGAGAGCCGATCATGTGGGCTGCATTGCAGGTTTAGATGAGAACAGAACCCTCACGCCTCATTTAGACGACTGGGCAAGAAATGCATTCATCTTTTCTTCAGCCATATCACAAAGTTCACACACATCACCTTCATTTCTTGCCATACTCTCCGGTTGTTATCCGTGCACCTTTGGAGATTGGTTCTCTTCACTGTCGCAGGAGCGCCTCACCATTACGCAGATATTGAGAGAAAGTGGTTACGATACCGGCGCATTTCTGTCCAATCCATATATATCTTGTGCGTTTGACTTCGATAGAGGCTTTGATTCTTTTGAGGATAATCTTGGGAGCAGCAGGACAGGTCACATTGGCAGGAAATTTGATCTGGTGAAATTGAGGCTCAGTACGCTATTTAGGGTACCGTATCAGCCGGCTGGCCACATCAACAGGCAGGTATTCGACTGGCTCGATAGAGTCGAAAAACCTTTTTTCCTTTGGGTCCATTACATGGACGTTCACGGCCCTTACTTGCCCGAGGCAGGATTTGGTGCCGCGCAGAGGCTTCGAGCCGGCTATCTCTGGAGGAAAGCCCTCAGTAAACCAGAAAAAATAAAGAACACGGAAAAAAGATTTCTTGCAAAAACATATGCCCAAAAAGTAAAGGACATGGATTCTCACCTCAGCTCACTTTTGCAGAGAATCCAAAGGGAGAATACTTTAATCGTCATCACTGCCGATCACGGAGATTTGCTCGGAGAGCACGGGTTATTCGGCCACCCTCTCGAATTATATGAAAAACTGCTGCATGTTCCACTTTTCATCAGTCTGCCGCCTGAGTCAGATCCGACGGTCCAAAGGATCGACACTACTGTTCAGTCCATTGACATAGTGCCCACCATACTCGATTCAGTCGGTATTGGTCATCGTTCTCATTTTCACGGAGACACTTTACTGCCCCTCATGCAAGGTAACCAGTACAATAATTCAGACAGGTACATCATCAGCGAGGTTAGCCGCAGTCATCTCACTGTACGCAAATGGCCGTGGAAGGCCATATTCAATTTTTCTAATGATTTAGAAAGACTATACCATATCGACAGCGATCCCGGCGAGCAAGTGAACAGAGCTTTGCAGGAAAAAGCAATTCTTAATGAATTTAATCGAATAGCTCTCGCACATATCGACAAATATAAATTGGATCATGAAGAAGGAACAAAGGAGGCAAGAGTTACTGACGACGAAAGGATTAAGGCTCAGCTCAAAGCATTAGGGTATATGGATTAATAGTGCAGCCAATGTCATCGGATAAAAGAAATTCTGTGCACCTGGAGCGCGCTTCGCTTGCTTCCACTCGAGTTGCGATTTCACAAGGCGATCGCCCTTGGACTTACCCGGAATCTCGCCCATTCCTGCCGGGCGAAACCTACCCAGAGCTCGGGGGGGTGGTTCAAGTTGGAGAAGAGAGGAACATCACCTATGAGCTGACGCGGCAGATCTTGCTCAGGCTAGGCATGGACACTGACCGCTTTTCGACCCAGAGTTGGAACCCCCTTGGGGAATTAGTCCGCCCTGGCCAAAAGGTACTGGTCAAGCCCAACCTGGTTCATCATCTTCATCTCGGAAATGGTAACTACGAGTCCGTCGTAACTCACGGTTCTTTAGTGCGCTGTGTCCTTGATTACATTGCCCTGGCTCTGAAGGGGAAAGGGGAAATCACATTAGGCGATGCGCCTATTCAGAGCGCAAACTTCCCTGCAATCTTAGAAACCTTATCACTGCAAGAGACATGTAAAGATGTTGCCCAGAGATGGCAGATCCCTGTACGGTTGGTCGACTTTCGCCTATGGGCAGTTTCTGTAAATGAGGACGGCCGCATCATACAAGGCAGCGATCTTGAAGGAGATCCAAAGGGCTATTGCCTGGTCAATTTGGGAGAGAGGAGCTTACTCACACCCTTCAGGGGTCAGTGCGATCTCTTCCGGGTAACGAATTATGATTGTCGGGAGATGATGAAACATCACAACGAGACAACGCACGAGTACCTGATTCCAAGGACTGTCCTTGATGCTGACGTCGTCATCAATCTCCCCAAACTCAAGACACATCGAAAGGCTGGCCTGTCTGCCGCTCTCAAGAATTTGGTTGGAATCAATGGCCACAAGGACTTTCTCCCTCATCACCGTTCTGGCTCCAAGCTCCAGGGAGGAGATGAATACAGTAAGCCGTCTTTTATAAAAAAAATCAGTACGAGCCTCGTTGAAAAAATTGACAGAAATCCCTCTTCAAAGTCAGTGCCAGTAAACCGGCTGGTAGCCCGCATTGCTCTGGCACTGGCTCGCCGTGTGGCTCCCGATCCTTTCTTTGAAGGAAACTGGTATGGAAATGACACGATCTGGCGCACCGTACTGGACCTCAATCGTCTTCTTGTGTTTGCTGACCGCAATGGCGAAATGGCAGATGTTCCTCAACGCCAGTGTCTGACAATTGTGGACGCCATTGTCGCCGGCGAGGGCGAAGGTCCCCTCGAGCCTGATGCGCGACCGTGTGGTTTTCTTGCCGGAGGGATCAATCCAGTTGCTCTTGATGCGGTCCTCGCAACCATGATCGGGTTCGACTATCACAAGATCCCTCTGATAGCCAGAGGCTTTGATGTCAAAGACTGGCCTTTGGTGCACTTTGGTCCTGAAAAAATCGAGATTAGTTCAGAAGCTCGCAAATGGGCATCCTTGAGAGTCGGTGCTCCTTGCACCGAATTCTCCTTTACTCCTCCCGGGGGTTGGGTGGATTACATAGAATTCAGCGATCATCAGGCAGAGGTATGTCGTCTGACTGTGTAGGGTATTCATATGCGGCGATTTTGCCACCTTCTTGTTTTGATATCGATTCTCATTCTGGGTCTTGCTGCCGATTTATCATCAGCGCCGGAGTTGCAACAATACAACCAGGAAATTGAACCCGCCCGAACATATGAATTTACAGTTAAGCAACGCCACCCTCGAATCATGATTCAAGCGGACAGGCTCCCGGAAATAAAAAGTTGGATTGCCGGGCGAAAATGGAAATACGGCAGTTTATATGACAAATTGATGAAAGCGAGAAACTATGCTTTTCTTTTTGTTGTTGGTGATACCGAAGCAACCAATGAAACATTAACAAAAAATGGCATCGACTCATTGCATACAATTGGCAGACGTGCGGCAATACAGTTACTCGAAGAGATGAAACAAACTTTTGATTTCCGGTTTTCTAACACTTACCGGGCAAGCAGAATTGACAAACGCGATCGTTTTGCCTTGAAGTACGATTGGACCTATGCTGCGTTGACTGAAAAAGAACGCCAACAGATTGTCGACCATGTAGTTCCGAGAATCAGATACGAAAAGTTCCACTTCGATTGGAAGGCCAAAATGGGCGGCTATCGAGAGGGAAGTGGCAACACCCCAGGCATAATTACCGGACTGGCATTCTATGAGGATCTATCACCAGCTCAGCGACGCTCCTTTCACGAATACGTTTCGAACTGGCTCAGCGATCTCCGTGCGATGAACCATCGGTCTGGTGAGAGTGGAGGCTGGGGCATCAGCCTGAGCTATGGCGTGGGACATGCAAACAGTTGCGCAGTCAATCTGTTTGCATTAGAGACGGCATCCGTGGATAGCAACTTTTTTGCACGGTTCGGCAGCAGTTTCATAAACTTCGGGTTCGCGTATGCGCAACTTATGCTGCCATCCAACAGTTGGGTTCGATACGGTGATATTATACCCAGCAGTTTCTTTACTCCGTTGTGCCGTTGGCCGAGAATGCAGCCTCTTCTTGCTGCCGATTTCTTGCACCGCCAAGGTAAGACTGCACGAGCCTTACTCACTGTTTGGGCCCTGGAGAATGCCTGCGGCAGAAGACCAGGGGGTGGGCAAATCCCTTATGTTATCGACCCCATTGAAATCCTGATGTCCTCGGACCCTGAGTTTCGAGTGGATTCACCAAAGAGGCTGGATCTTCCCTTAGCTGCCGTCTTGGGCTGGGACGAGGAAAAAGGAGAGATTGAACGCTATGATGGCAAGAAGGCCGGGATAGGGGTGGTGGTGATGCGGTCGGCCTGGGACGATCCTATGGCGACCCACGCGACCTTTCGGAGTATGCCTTTCATGTATCCTGTGCACTACAGCCCCGGGGAACTCACTTTTGGGATAACCAAGGGAGAAGAGCTAGCCTTGCCATATTCGGGCGCATATTTTCCTCACTTCGAAGGCGGACCCTGGAACTCGCAGAATCCTGGCTGGCCCCACCATGGACACTACTTCCACAAGGCTCTGGCTACCAATGCATTGCTTGTTTACGATCCAAAGGAGAATTTTGAGGGTTGGAACAACGACGGTGGTCAGCGTGTCTGGAAAGGAGTCCCCGGCATATGGTGGTACGGCTCTTGCAGAAATGGGAACCCATTGGATAGCGGAGGTCTGACGGGGTTTGAGCAGAGTCCGGAATATGTCTGGACTTCTGGGGATGCACCCCGGGCATACAGCTCGACCTTGCCGATGAGCTCTGGGCCCAAAAACAGGCCAAAGGTTTCCCTTGTACAGCGAGACTTTGTTTATCTGAGAAGCGATGATGGCTGGCGCGACTTCTTCGTGATTTTCGATCGTGTTGCCGCTGTTGACCCGAACTTGAAGAAGGTCTGGCTTTTACACACACAGGCCCGCCCAGAGCTGGACGGCAAATCAACGGTCACTGTAGGAAACGATATTGCCGGGATATTTAGGAGTTACGAGAGTTCGCTCGTCACCATAACCCAAGGTACAGCCAGATTGTTCGCTAAGACCTTACTCCCGAAAGAGGGTGAGTTCTTCATACGCTATCTTGGCGGACAAGTGAAGACCAAACTAACAAAACCCCTCAGTATTGATACGGTTCAAGCGTCTCACATAAGACCCATTGATATCGAGGTAGAGGCAACGGACGCATTACCTAAACATCCCGTTGTCATCATCCATAATGATCCGCTGGAGTACTCCAGAGGAGACACCATGGACAGGTTTTCAACGCGCCCGTGGTCTGAAAGCAGGCCACCGCGAATTGAGACAACTCGCGACTGTTTTTTTTGTGAGGGCAAAACCCCTCCAGGACAAAAACCCGCGAAACTATTGAAATGCAGGCGTGCCGCAAGAGCCTCCAAACCGCATCCTCAACCTGCGGGGAGTTGGGTCATTCAAGGCTTTCGCTTTATGGGTGTCGAGGGCATCGATACAGGCGACGACGCCCAGCGCTTGGATTACCCTCAGGCCTATGGGGAAGCATATACTGCTTTCCGCGCCTGGGACGGTTTGCTCTATGGAATGTGGCGAGTTGAGGTTGAGGCCACCAAGAAAGAAAAATACAATAATTTTCTCCACGTGCTCCACCCGGCGCGGCCCGATGGTGCCATGGTTCCGTGCTCGCTGGTGGAGTCCCTAGAGGAAACTGCCTATGGTGCGCTCGTTGACGATAGGCTGGTCTTATTCGGCAAAGAGCCTGCAGTGGGGTGGCGCGAAAACCCTGATGCTGTCACGTGGATGAAACCTCTAAGGCAGGCAACCTATGAGGTGGATTTTCGGGGTGAGCTGTCACAGCTAATTGTCAATCTCGCGCCAAAGACAACTTACCATGTCACGCAAAATGGCAAGAGCGTATTTAGAGGCAGTTCCTCTGAACAGGGCATAATCCGGTTCAAGAGCCACACTGAGGGCAAGGTTTTGTTTAAGGTCTCGCTTTTGGGTGAGAGCTGATTTTCTCCTCAGAAAATGCTGATTCCGATGTTGCCTTCATCGGGCTTCTCACAATTTTATGGTTCTTCCGGAATTTGCTTGGATAGGCTTGTATGAGCATCGATTCTCTTCCTTGACTTTATCAGGCCAGGGGAAGCTGCGAAACAAAGAGCATTCTGAGCCACCTCTATTTACGCCATCTCAGCTCGGCAAGGGCCAGCATGAAGATTTGATGCTTCCTCCACCGGAACATTGCCATAAAAGCCGCGAATATGCTCCTTTGTGGAGCAGCTTGCCCTGGCCTGACCCGTGGTTTTCTCTTCCATCCAAGCAAATTCCGGAAGAATCAATTTTATGCCTGACCGGTGTCATTTGCTTGGACCAAACCTGAGGCAGATTACAGTCTTTCGCGCGCCACAGTGGAGTCGCGTGATACGAGTTTCACTCCACACATGACTGAGAACCCATCCAAAAGCTGAAGAGGAGGACGCAGGTATGCCTGCCAAAACCATCGTGATAGGTCTGGATGGCGCAACTTTAGATGTCATCGAACCGCTTTCCCGAGAACATAAACTGCCAACCTTATCTCGAGTGATGAAGGGGGGCGCTTTCGGTAAACTGAGATCGACCTGCCCTCCAAATTCAGCAGTTGCCTGGTCTTCTTTTATGACGGGGAAGAACCCTGGAAAACATTCGATATTCCACTTTTATGTCAAACAGTACGGCACGTATTTTTCAGAACCTGTTACATCCAAAAACATAAAATGCCCTGCTTTGTGGGAAGAAATAAGTAGGGCGGACAAACGAGTTGCCGTCGTTAACGTTCCTATGACCTATCCACCGCGCAGAGTCAATGGCTCAATGATAACGGGTTTGGGTACACCACCCTCGGCGCCGCAGTATACCTATCCCAAGGAACTCGCTCAAGAAATAGAAACCGCCCTGGGTGAAAGACTTCCAGAAATACAGTGGACGCAATATGACGACGAAAACATCCCAGAGTTCATAGAAGACGTTACCCATCTTACGGATCGGACCTATAATATGGCGCAAATGGTGCTCGAGCAAGAACTTTGGGACTTATTCATGGTTGTCTTTACAGGTCCCGACAGGATTCAGCACCGCTTATGGGACTATATGGACTATACGGACCATCAATTCTCAAAAAGGGTTCAATCAGATCCAGAGTTTAAATATCGGTCTGAACTTGTGAAGAACTATTTTTTTTCCCTTGACAATACAGTTCACAAGCTCATTGAAAAGGCGGGGAACGATGCCAATATCATTTTGCTCTCAGACCACGGAGCAGGAAAGTATTCCCGCCTGGTCGATTTAAATAATCTATTATCTGATTGGGGTTACCTAACATATCGTGAATTGTCACAAATAAATACGAAAAAAAGCAAAGCAAAAACATTTGCAAAAAAGATGGGACTTTCTCTAGATCTCGTCAAAAAAATCCAAAAATTATCAGGACTAAAATTTGATTATCATAAGTATTTGGAGAAACACAGTAGCCACATCAACAAAATTGATTGGGACCGCACCAGAGCATTTTGCTATATTGGCTGCAGTATTTACATAAATGTTAAAGATAGAGAGAGATATGGAACAGTAGAGCCAGGTGCGGAATATGAAGAATTGATACAAGAATTAACAGCTAAACTGCTCGATTTAAGAGACCCTGTAAAAGGGCACAATATTGTAAACGAGGTGAAAAGAAAAGGCGACGTCTATTGGGGACCATATTCAGAAGAGGCCCCTGATTTGATTTTTACAGAGGTCGACCCGTCTTATGATTTTGCAAATCTCCTGTTTTCTAATGATGGGAACAACTCAATCTTTATCGATCTTGACGACAAAGTACAGGGTACCCATCAATTTGACGGCTTCTATGCAGTTTCGGGTAGCAAGATCAAGCAGAACTTCCGTTTTGACAACGCTCACATCACAGACCTGTTCCCCACAATTCTCCATTTGATGGATATTCCAATCCCTGAGGATGTTGACGGGCAGGTACTGGTGGATATTTTCAAAACAAGTGAGCAAGAAATCAAGTTCAGTAATAGGAGTTCTGAGGTAGATTCTTTGACGCTAGATGTAACTGAGGAAGATAAAGAAAAAATAATGGACGAGTTGAAAGGACTTGGCTATATGTAGCAAATCAATTTCAACCTGCAGAAAGGTTAGAGAAATATTTTTCTAGCCTTTTTTGTTGCCACGATGAGTAAACCCTAACGTTGTTCTCCCAGAACTTTTGAGCAATAAATGCAAGGAGGTACCATGCACGAAGTAGAAAGACAACGTTTGATCAATTCTACACTCGACGAGAAGATTGACCAATCAAAGAAAATTATCAGGGAAGTTTTCTCAAAGTTCTCTGACGACCCGCTTTATGTTGCCTGGACAGGCGGGAAGGACAGCACCACGCTGCTCTGGCTTTTCCGGCAGACCTGCAAGGATTTGGGGAAGCCTTTGCCTCGCGCAATGTTTATTGACGAAGGACATGTGTTCGAGGAGATCCTCGAGTTGGTTGACCGGGTAAAGATGAAGTGGAACGTTGCAGTGGAAGTTGTGAAAAACAGAGATGTAAGTGAGAAGGCCAAAAAGGTAGGTGATGCTATCCGCGTTTCAGATCTGAATGACAGAAATCGGTTTGAAATAGATAAGCTTGGATTTACTGAGGACACCTTCCCGTTCGAGCCTGAATCCCTTGTGGGTAATCACCTCATGAAAACGGTTGCGATGAACCTGTTCCTCGAGGATAAAGGAGTGAAGGGGTTGGCAACTGCCATCCGCTGGGATGAGCAGGATGCCAGGATCGGGGAAGAGTATTTCAGTCCCAGGGAGAATCCAGACCACACCAGGGTACATCCGATCCTGCACTTCACAGAACGGGATATCTGGAACACGATCCATACCTATGACATCCCTTTCTGTTCCCTTTACTATCAAGGTTATCGATCGCTGGGCGCCAAAGGTTCAACAGTGAAGAACTCTGATATCCCGGCATGGGAGCAGGATCTGGAAAACACCACCGAGCGGGCCGGCCGTGGCCAAGATAAGGAAGAGATCATGGAGAAACTGCGGTCTCTTGGATATATGTAACAGCAGGGATCAGGGGTCGGGGATCAGCAAGAGAGCTCATAGCTTACAGTTCAAATTCAAAATCATAAGGGAATAGAGTGTAGAGCCTCGAGCTATCAGGTTTGAGCTGGTTGGAATTGGGGGAGTTGCCTCAAGTAATCTCGAAAGCCCTCTGGGAGGTTACGAGTTTATGGGTCTGTTTGATAAATTCAGGAAGAAAGCGAGACCGAAGGCGGTTGTGGTTGGGTTGGATGGAGTACCTCACACCTTGCTGGAAAATTTCAAAAACAGAGGTCTTATTCCCAATATGGCATCCATTTTTGAAAGCGGATATTTGGGTCAAATGAGCGTCTGCATTCCGGAAATCTCATCCGTTTCCTGGTCATCTTTTATGACCGGAACTCAGTCAGGCGAACATGGAATATTTGGATTCATGGATCTCGAGCCAGGCACCTACAAGATGTATTTCCCCAATTTCAAGGATCTCAAAGCCCCGACAGTATGGGATGATCTCGCTGCCCTCGGGAAAAAGTCCGTGGTAATAAACATGCCGGCCACCTATCCTGCGCGGGAAATCAACGGTGCACTTGTATCCGGATTCGTGGCAATAGACATCAACAAGGCGGTATATCCGGTTAGCCTTGTTCCACGTTTGCACGATATCGGTTACCGGATCGACCTGGATACGACGAAGGCGCGACATGACCATGAATTCCTGTTCGATGACCTCGCGGCCACGCTGGAGGGACGCGAGCGAGCCACGGACCTACTCTGGAAAGAAATCGACTGGGATCTTTTCATCTTGGTAGTCACGGGAACCGATCGTTTGATGCACTTTCTCTGGGACGCCTACGAAGACGAAGACCATCCTTACAGGCAACCATTCCAGGATTATTTTCGCAAGGTGGATCGCTTTGTGGGCAAGCTGTTTGACAGATTCGGGGATTTGGAAGGCTCCAGTGAAGGAAGAAACCATTTTTACATGCTTTCAGACCACGGCTTCATGCAGATCAAAACAGAAGTGTATCTGAACAAGTGGCTTGTAAACAATGGATATCTGAAATTCCAGAAAGATCAGCCCGAAACCATCATGGACATCGGGCCGGGCTCAACGGCCTTCGCCATGGATCCCTCGCGCATCTACATTAACCTCAAGGGAAAATTTCCCATGGGCACGGTGGCTGCTGGCGACTACGGTCGAGTGCTGGAAGAGATCCGACATGGCATTGAGTCGCTTACTTTTGAAGATGGCAGCAAAATCGCGCGGAAAGTCTTCCTGAAAGAAGAACTCTATCATGGACCCTATGTGGATCACGGCCCTGACCTGGCAATTTTGTCCCGAAATGGTTACGACCTGAAAGGCAAGGTGGGCAGCGAAAACGTCTTCGGCCGCACCAATCTGATGGGAATGCACAGCCAGGATGATGCTTTCTTCTATAGCAGCAGCGGGGTCCAATGCGCTACTATTTTTGAGGTCAAGAGGGCTATCCAGGACTCCTTTACCACAAAACCCTAGCCCACATTATTCACAACTATCGCACTGCCTCAAGTGCGCTGGCTGCGGGATTCACTGTGATCATAACCATGTTGGCGCTGGTCATCCCTTCCGAGTCCTCTGCCACGGCACGCACGGAGTGCAAACCTGGGGCTAGCAGGCAGGTGTCCATTTTGGCTCGGAAAGGCTTCTCGCTGAGCTTGCGCAAGAGGCTGCCGTCCACATAAATGTAGACTGCGGCGATTCCTGGCCGTTTTTCTACACCTTTGGGGTCCTCCGCATCCACCTCGATGGAAACATCGCCTGCTACACTCGCCTGACCCCTGGGCGAAAGAATCCTTGCCTTAGGCTTCCCATTATCAATAGTGAAATGCACACGATCCGTTTTCATGCTCAACCGGGAATCTCTTGGATAGCAGCCAACAACCGCCGACGCCGGGCCATCGTCGAATAGAGTGGTATCCAGCATCTGAGCGTCTCCACCCCAGAAGTAAGGGGAAGAGTAATCTTTCCAGCCGTAGCGGTCCTCTGCTCCGGGCTCCTGAAAGTAGAAATCGAGGTGATCCACTTTTGAGGGGTCGCCCACTCGAGCCTGAATTGTGATCTTGCCTCGAACTATTTCGCCTTTTCGGGGAGAGATGATTTCCGCTGTCGGAGATCTGCCCGGACTCCGTTTCGTGTCGGCAAGGACCGGAGTGAAATCGTGAGCCGAAGCAATAGATAGAACAATGACTGAAAGTAAGATCAGTTTCTTCATGCCACTGGGGCCCCTCCAGCCCGCATATTTCATGAATCACCTACTGCGACCGCGGAGATGGCCATCCTTCCGGGCGTCCTCGGGCCTCACACCCTGCGACGTACTGTTCAAGTACGCCTCGGGTCCGAGATCCTGCGGTTGCCCGGTGGCAAGCCCATCTTCACGGTCTCGTGACGGAAATTCATAAAATATGCGGGCTACGGTTGTCAGCTCTACCCCCGTTCAACCGGTTGGCAAGTCTGCTACTTCTCAGCTATGAAGGAGCGATAACGATCTAGATCAATGGTGATTGCGGCTTCATCAGCCCGCCTACGCCCTAGTGCCTCAGCAAAGTTTTTCCCCGGAGAGGCCTGCACATAAATGGTTTGCTTACCTTTCTGTTTCGAAATATCCCAGTCCACCGAGACGTTTCTGAACTCGAGGGGCCTAAGGCGGTCAATAATCAGATCTGAACCGATCTGGTTTTTCCTGTCCGGTTTCCCATCGAAGAACTTTATCAACACATCGGTAGCGGCGGCGTGGTCGTCAAGATAAAAGCCATAGTGTCTACCGTTGCTGTAATTGCGAATTGAAGCGGTAATTTTCAGCAGGCCTGGGTGATTGTCCTTCTTTTCGAACCTGATGAAGCTTGATCCTGGAATGCGAACCTCTGGACGATATAGCACCCTTACCACGCGAGAATATGTATTGTTGGCCTCTGTGGATTCATGGATTGAATCATCAGGGTCCACAGTGACGTAAATCTCCGCACCAATCGTTTGAAAAGCTTTCCTTTTGCTGTTCGACCTTCTCGTGGCTTTCCATTTGATTCTAGCCTCTCCCACTCCTCCTGGCTTGATGCTCCTGATCACATCGCTTCCTATCTCCACCCCACCCTCATGAGGGTCGCCAAGATGAAATACAACCGGTACATTTCTGGCACTTCCTGCGCCAAGGTTCGAAACCAAAGCAGTTAGACTAACCTTTTCGCCCTCGAGAGGGTTTTCTTTTGAGATGCTTATGGGAAGATTCTCAAGCCAACTATAAGTCACCTTGACCGAACGGGGAGAACCGGCTTCATCCGAGAGGGTGATAGTGTTTGCTCCGCGACTCAGTGCCGGCAGGCTTACTGGGTTATATACGAGGTGAGCAGTGCTCTCCAGCAAGTAAGCCCCTACATCCAACGGTGATTGTGTAGCTCTCATTCTTATCCTGATCAAGTAAGAGTACTTCCAGGGTACCCGCGTAGTCACCTCCTGCGTACTGTTTGTGGAGAATACTGCCTCCAGTATGCCCGTGTCGCTTGCGCTCCAGTGTGGAAGCCAACGGTCGCCATTGTCTGTGGAAATGTCTATTCCGACAAAGTCGCTTGGGTTTTTGCGCTGAAACTTACCTAGTATGTCCGCTGAGGCGATAAAGTAAGGGACGTTCACCTTGTAGACCAATTGAGCGTCCTCTTTGGCCTTCAGAGGATGTAGGTAACCCGCAGCATAGTCCTCCCAGTCAATGTTCTTGGAACTAATTACGCCGTTGCGCCACTGGTCTGGTTTGCGCAGGTCCCGTGAGAACTTAAGAGTTCCGTTGGCGTAGATGGGCGGCTCTGGAGCCGGTTGAGCACCACCTTCAGCGCCGCGCGCAAGACACCATTGGCCGTTCTTGCGCCAGGTGAGCTCCAGGACATCCCCGCTAGCCATGGTGAACTCCCTGGAGTAGATGGGAGAGTTGCCGTGTCCTCGCGGGTGCATGGTCATGTAGTAATACTTTTCCCGATTTTTCTGAGGAGACTGCTTCAAGCGTTTCATGTCCCACAGGTCAAGATCGTTGTTAAGATCTTCCAGGCTCGCGATGGTGTAGTTGTCTTTTTCCAGGAAAAAGCTGCGCAGGTGGGCGTCCAGATAATGCCAGTCGTTGTCGTAATAAACCTCGGTGGCAGCGTGATTGCCGATGTTGACATGCCGGGCCCTGAGGCCGGCGGCCCACCACAGTGGCTCGAGCACCGCAGTGAAG
>Ga0209536_100002987_pt1 | contig 27413 bp, 21 predicted proteins | sample DeeMarSeWOR28_12_FD_187461 | JGI IMG/M metagenome (GOLD analysis project Ga0209536, IMG submission 187461) | Marine sediment microbial communities from White Oak River estuary, North Carolina - WOR-2-8_12 (SPAdes) (version 2) | ecosystem: Environmental > Aquatic > Marine > Intertidal zone >... | reverse complement strand
TCCCCTGGCCTGGGAGGTGATCCATCCCGTGGCCCTCGGCGAGGCGTCCGAGTCGAGGCGTCGACAGATGGCCGAGTGCGAGCAGGAGTTCTGGGCCGACGTGCAGCCCGAGTTCGCCGCCATCCATGAGCTGCGCTCCGACCTGCCCGTCGAGTGCGTGACGCTCACGCTGCCGAGCTTCACGGGCGGGCACTGGGGCATGATCGCCAACCTGCCCAACTGGGTGCCCGACTACCCGGCCTCGATGGACTACCACCGGGCGCTGCTCCAGACGCTCCAGCACGACGCGCCCCCAGCCAACTGGGTGCTGAAGACGCCCCTGTACCTGGTATTCATCGACCTGCTCTTCGCCACCTACCCCGACGCCTGGGTCATCCACACCCATCGCGATCCCCTGAAGACCGAGCCTTCGGCCCTGAGCACCCTGGCCACGGTGCGCTGGGAACGCAGCGACGAGGCCGAACTCCCCGAGGCCGGCAACACGGGTCTCGGCGACATGATGATCCTGCTCGCGCGTCGCCGCGAGGCCGGCGAGCTCCCGGACCGGATCGTCGACTCGCACTTCAGCCATCTGATGGCCGACCCCGTCGCAGCCGTGGAGAAGCTCTACGGCCAGATGGGTCGCACGTTCCTCGCCGAGCACGCCGACGCGATCCGCCGCTACCTCGCTGCGAAGCCCCGGGGCAAGTTCGGCACGCACCGCTACTCGCCGGAGGAGTGGGGCTTCGATCCCGGCGCCCTCCGGGAACGGATGCGGCCCTACACGGACTACTACGGCATCGAGCTCGAGGCGTAACGCTCCGCGGCGTCCGCTGGGGGAGCTCCACCTCCGACCCGTCGACGCATGGCAAGGGTCCAGACGGAGACCGGTAGGAAGGAGAGCACCGCGTACGCGCCGGGAAAGACGATGAGCTCCGGACGCCCGAGAAGACTGAGCACGATCAGGGTCGCGAGCGCCCCATTCTGCAGCCCGACCTCGATCGAGATGGTGAAGGCGTCCCGCTCACCGAGCCGGGCGATCCGCGCGAGGGCGTAGGCCACGCCCAGCATCCCCGACACGAGGACCAGCGCCGCGCCCGCCGCGCTCTCGAGGTCGCCCACCACCTGCTGCCACTCGCTCGCGACGATGATCAGGACGGAGAGGGCCATCAGCAGGGCCATGCTGCGACGCAGGGGCGTCCGGACCCGCTCACTGAATGCGGGCCACGCGGCCCGGATCCCCATGCCGATCGTCACCGGCAGCAGCGTCACCACCAGGAGCTTCACGGCGGTAGCCGCGACGGGGAGGCCCAGAGCCGCGCCCGCGGGATCGGTCGCGTCCGCGAAGAGCGAGAGCCCGAGATTGATCCAGAGGGGAATGGTCGCGAAGCATAGGACGCTCGAGAGCGAGGTCAGGGTGATGGAGAGGGCGATGTTCGCGCGGGCCAGATAGCTGAAGACGTTCGACGTGGCCCCGCCAGGACACGCGGTGATGATGACGATGCCGATCGCGATCTCGGGCGATAAGCCCGGCCAGTGGGCGAAGGCGAGGCCGGCCGCGGGCAACACGAGCATCTGCCCCACGAGCCCGACCGCCGTGGCGCGGGGCACCTCCAGCACGCGCTTGAAGTCCGAGAGCGCGAGCTCCATGCCCATGGAGATCATGATCACGAGAAGGATCAGGGGTACGGCGAGGTCGTACCAGTTCCCTCCGACGCCGCCTGCCGCATCCATACGGCCGGAGCATAGGCACTGGCCGACTACCCGGCCGCGTTAGGCTGCTCGGGATGCCAGGGCTCCCGACGCGTTCCACGGGTGGACCTGGCGCGAAGCGGGGCGATCGCGCCCGTCACGCCGCGCGCTGCGAGTCCCTCCGCGATGCCACGCCTCCCTCGAGCAGCAGCGCAGCGAGGCCAGGGCGGCCACGTCGCCGAAGGTCGGAATCGGGGCCACGGGCGGCGTCAACACCGTGAAGTCGTCGGCGAAGATGAAGAGGGACTGCCCGACCTTCCCGTCGATCTCGCGGAACTGGATCTCGTCAACGCCCAGCGGCCCCGTGTCGATCAAGCCGAAGAACTGGTGTGCACCCCCAATGAGCTTCCCGCCACCGATGGGATTCTGCCAGTCTCCATCCAGCACGATCGCCACGTTCGCGCCGTAGGTCCCGGTGAAGTAGCCGCCCGCCCCATGGAGCGGGCTCGCGCCCGCTCTGCGCACGAGGGTGAAGCCGGCGTGGTAGAGGCGATGCTCCGGTGGGCTGTCGAGATCGCATTGGGTCGAGGTCCCCGTGGCGTATCCGTGCTCGCGATCCAAGACGCCCCAGAGCCCCGTTCGCGCCGGGCCCGAACCCGTCGCTCGCCAGCGCCAGCGTGTCGTGGTCGAATACGCCGAAGGCCTCGAGATCGAGCAGGGTTCATGCCAGCCAGCGCCGAAGCGGAGCAGTGGCGAGGACGATCGATCGCGCCGGTGGCACGAACCATGCGAGCCTCTCTTCCGAACGCATGCGACAGCGAGCGGCCGGGCGTGACCGCGGGTCACCGCGTGCGGTGGGGAATTGTGGGTGAGGCCCTTTGTCCATGCTGCCCCACCGGGATGGTGCACTGCGCCCCGCCCCGGACGCGAGGGGGAGTATCGAACGCCTCGTCCGACCGCGGCGCGCGAAGCGCTTCGGAAGGAAGGTGAACCAATCTGGTACACGCCGCATCGGCTCCCTCTCGGCGGAACGCGGCTCTTCGGGCTCTTCCGCACAGGAGTTGCACGTGCGCACCGGACCCTGGGGCGAAGGGCCACGGCCCGGCGGATTTGGTCAAGGAACCTGGAATGAACTGGCACGGAGGCTGCAAATAGAAGCGCGCATCTCACGGTCCGATGGGATCGCTGCAACTCTGAAGAGGAAAGCCCGAAAATGGACAATGACAGGATCTTCACCATCTATGCTCTCACGCTGATCGCAGGCGTGACCTCCGTCATCACCGCGTCGGTGTTGGCCGGAGTGGCGACGCTGCCCTCGGCCGGGGTCTTCCTCGAGCACGTGGCGATGAGCATCGCCTTCCGCGGCGCCTACAAGAGCTTCGGCGGCTTCGAGTGGCTGCAGACCGCCGGCGCATTCTTCGGCTTCATCACGCTGGACGACCTGAGGCCGCAGCCCGACATGGTTCACGCCGAGGCCTGAGCCGAACCGCGCATCGACCCGAGCCGCGCCGAGGTGCCGAGAGGGCGCCGCGGCGCGGCTCAGTCGTCGTTGCCCCGTCGCCCGGCTTCCCGAATCAGCTCCGCGTCCTGCCGGTGGAAGGGGACGGGTCCCCCGCTGCCACTGGTCTGCCCGGCATCCACCACCAGTGTGTGGCCGGTGACGTAGCGGGCCTCGTCGCTCGCCAGGTAGAGGATCGCCGCGGCGATGTCCTCCGGAAGGCCGGGAATCCCCAGCGGCGACATCCGGGTGATCGTCTCCGTGGCGGCGGCGTGCGCCCCGGGGTCGCCAGCCACGACATCTGCGGTCATCGCCGTGACCGTATTGCCCGGGGCGACGGCATTCACGCGCACGCCGCGCCGCGAGAACTCGCTCGCGACCGACTTCGTCAGGCCCACGACACCGTGCTTCGCCATGGTGTAGACGTGGGGGCCGAGCCCGCCCTGAACACCCGCAGTGCTGGCGATGGACACGATCGAGCCCGAGCGCTGAGGGAGCATGACGCGCCCGGCGTGCTTGATCCCGAGGAACACCGCCCGAGCCAGCACAGCCATCGTCGCATCGAAGGCCTCGGCCGGCGTCTCGACGATCGAGCCCACCGCCCCGACGATCCCAGCGTTGTTGACCATCACGTCGAGCCGACCGAACTCGGCCACGGCTGCGTCCACCGCGCCCGCGATGTCGCCCTCCCGGCTCACGTCGGTGCGGACGAAGCGCGCGGCGTCTCCGAGGGACTTCGCGACGGCCCGGCCCTTCTCCTCCTGGATGTCGGCCACGACGACCCGCGCCCCCTCCGCGACGAAACGGCGGGCCGTGCCCTCGCCGATCCCGCTGGCCGCGCCGGTCAACACGGCCACCTTGCCGTCGAGCCGTCCACCCTGTTGCGGCATGCTCACCTCTCTGCGCCGACACCCCTCCCCCGGCTCCCTCGAACCGTCCCGGAGCGGTCTCGCCCCCGGCTCAGGCGGGGTCGGGGATCCAGCTCGAGTGGAAGCCCGAGACCACCCTCCGCGGGATGTGCACACGCGCCAGCGGCTCGGCGGAGACGTTGGCGGCGTCGAGGATCACCATGTAGCTGGCGTCCGTCTCCGGGTTCCATACGAAGGTCATGAGGTAGCCGTCGTCCTCGGCGGTGCCGCCCTCGCGAGGCACGAAGACCGACTCCCCGGGCTCGTGCCCAGCGGGGAAGCGATGCACCTGCTTGGTCGCGCCGTTCTGGACGTCGTATTTGTTGATCTGGCCGCCCATGCCGGCGCCCTCGGGATCGCCACCCAGCGCGTAGCCGTAGCGCCAGGGATGGCCCTGCCGCGCCGGCGAGATGCGGGGGAACTCGGCCGCATCGTCGTCGAGGTAGCGCTCCTTCACCGAGCCCGACGCCATGTCGAAGCGCCACTCGTGGAGCCGCGGCATGTCCTCCGGCGGCGGCGGTGTGCTCATGTCCATGTTCGGCGAATCCCGCCAGATCTCCGGTACCCGCATCCCGCGGACCACCACCTCGTCGCCTTCCTCATGGGCGTTCATGGTGTGGAAGCAGTAGCAGGGGGCGACGTCGAACCATCGGACCTGATCGTCGCTGCCCTCGCGCGGCATCACCCCGAAGCGGGAGGGGTAGTCGTCGCTCCAGCGGATCGGCATGCCGCCCTTCATGGCCATCTCGACGTCGAAGACCGCCGGCAGGTCCATGAAGATGGCGTGGTTCCGGGTGGCTGCGAAGTCATGCATCATCGTCGGGCCGTTCACCGTGATCTCGGTGGACTGCACCAGGTTGCCTGCGGCATCGACCCGGAAGTACGTGAGGTAGGGCGGCACCGCGTTGTAGCCGAACGCCAGCATCTCACCGGTGTCCGGACAGAACTTGGGGTGGGCGGTGAACGGCCCCTTCAACCTGTCACCGAAGGTATGCGGGCCGACCGTCTCGAGCTCCTTCGTCATCTCGTAGGGGAAGGAGCCCTCCTCGAGCGCCAGGATCTTCCCACCGTGACCGATGATGTGGGTGTTGGCGGCGGATACCGAGTGGTCGAAGGTGAACTTCTCCTTGTCGAGGGCGAGTGTGAGCCGGTCGACACCCGGATGGTCGAACATGGGCGTACGCACCCAGCGATTCCGGTACCAGGTGGCCTTGCCTTCCCGGAGCTCGACGCCGTGAATCATCCCATCGCCGATGAACCAGTGCTCGGTGTAGCCGGTCACCGGATTGGCGGTGTTCCGGAAGTAGCGCCCGTTCAGCTCGCGCGGGATCTCGCCCTCGACCTTCAGGTCGGTCAGGGTCGCCTCCTCGAAGACCGGCTTGCGACTGCCGGAGAGGTGCCAGGGCGCGTCGGGGCCCTCACCGCGCGGATCGAGCTGGACCGTGGCTGTGCTCATCGGGACTCTCCTTCTGCGTGCCCGGTTCAGGGGCCGTTCGACGACACGACTTTAACACGTTCAACCCGTGCATGGCCCGACTCCGCGCGTTTCGGGAATGGCGACCCCGGACTCCGCTCTCGTACCCTCCGGAACGGGCATGTCGAACGGCAACCGCTTCCGGGTCTGGCCCCTCTTCTTGAGCCTGCTCAGCCTGGCGGGATGCGCCGGAGGCAGCTCCGTCGAGCCGCAGAAGTCCAGGTTCGAGCGCGAGTTCGAGCGCTACCTGTCGCTCCCGCACCAGAAGGCGATCGCCCTGGCGGGAGACATCCACGGGGAGTGGACCTATGGATACGGGTGCGCCTTCCGGTCGAAGGGCCCGGCCATCGACATGGCCTTCGAGGAATGTCATCGACGGATGCGCACCCTCGAGCGCCCATCGCAATGCCGGCTCTATGCGGTCGGCAACGAGATCGTCGAGGGCGACGCCGAGCTCGAGGCCCGCTACGGGCGGGACTGAGCGCCGCACGCCCCGACCCACCGGTCCGACGCGATGCCACCGATTGGGCACCTGTCCGTCTCTGGTAGCATCTTCACGCCGCGCGGAGGGTCCGGTGGGAGCGCCGGAGCCGCCGCGCGCACAGACGGTCCCGACTCGACGGGACCGGATCGCCGCATCCACGGCTGCCGCTGGGGGATCCCGTGCAGCTCTCCGAAGCGAACGACCTGCTGGCCCCCGGCCATCTCGAGCTCGAGTCGGGCTACAAGCGCCTCGCGGACGGCACACTCCACGTCGCCGCCTGGACCACGATGTTCGGCTGCAAGGGTCGGATGGTCGAGTGGTGGTTCGGCTTCCTCGAGACCACCGAGCAGTACAAGTGGTGGCATCCCAGGGACCACGTGTGGTGCGAGTGGGTGGGCTGCGAGCGCGGCGTCGGCCGGTTCGTCGGCGGGACCCATCGCGTCCACGAGTACATCGGAGGCGAGCTTCAGAAGCTGAAGATCCACTTCCGCGACGCCGCCGAATACCTGGACGTGGACCGCTTCCCGGAGGCGGGCGTGTCGGCGGCGGTCTGCGGCCGGGTCGGGCCCCTGGACGCTCCGATCTGGGCGGGCCACCTGATCCACCTGGTGCGCGACACGGACTACGGCTGCGAGATGCGAAGCCGCTTCTGGCTCGGGGACATCGACCCTCCCGGGCTCGCACCGGACCCCGAGGCGCGGGCGAACCTCTTCCCCGACACCGTTGGTACGGGTCTCCTCCGGCACTGCCACGAGGAGATGTCCTACCTGGCCGGGTTCCTCCCCGAGCTCTACGCGAAGCACACGCAGCCGGTCGCCTGACGCGACTCGGAGCGCACGCCGGCGTGGTAGCATCGACGCACGCCGCCCGATATCGGGCGACACCGTCGGCAGGGAGATCTCCCCATGGCCGGGCGCCGCAGGGCCTTCGAGTTCTTCCTACGGGCCACGCGGCGCGTGATCGCTCGCGAGCACGGCGAGGCCTACGCCGACGCGGTGCTCGCGGATGCGCGCGGAGAGTACGAGCGGGTCCGACCCGAGGTCCCGGGCATCGGCGGACGGGCGAACGTCTTCCAGCCCGTGATGACGGTGAACGGCTGGATCGTGGCGCTGCACCGCGCGCTGCGCAGGCGCGGGCACGGCCCGGAGAAGGTGATCGCCGTCAGCCACGAGGTGTTCGACGCCTGGATCCGCCGACTTCCCCACGCGCTCCGCCATGGCCTCGGACGCCTGCTGCTCTCCGGCCCCGCGCTGCGCTACTTCGAGTCGCAGGCGCGCCGCTCGCAGGAGCGCCGCCACGCCGAGGACTTCGTCTGGCACGTAGAGAAGGGGGCCGACGGCGAGATGGCGATGGTCTTCGAGGAGTGCGCCGTCAACAAGTGGTACGACGCACAGGACGTGCGCGAGCTCCGGCCCTTCTGCAACTTCGCCGACGTCACCTACAGCCGTCTGATGGGCATGGGGATCGACGCCTCGAAGACGATCGGGCTGGGCTGCGAGCACTGCGAGCTGCGCTTCAAACGCGGTCGCGAGACCGTCGTGCCCGCGAGCCTGCGCGGAATCATCGCCGCCGAGGGCGACCCGGCGGCGACGACCCGATCCGCGTGAGCGCCATCGAGAGCACCGGATCCCGATCGTGACGCCCGAGCAGGTTCGAGTCGTCACCGTCGTCTACGTCAGCGCCGTCGCTCCCCTGCTGCTGATTCCGCTCCTCCGCCGGCGAGGCATCGTCCCCGCCTGGGTCCCCACGGTCTACGCCGCGACGTTCGTCGCCTGCGCCGTCGGATGGGAGCTCTGGTTCACCTACGGATGGATCGGAGGCGACCCCGTCGATATCCGCCGCGCCCCGGAGCTGAGCGCCGCGATCCCGATCCACCTGAATTGGATCCTGAACTCCCTGGCGGACGCCGGATCGATCGGCCTGGGCGGTCTGCTCCTGGTCTGGCTCGCGATGGGGCGGAGGAGCGACGTCTTCCGCCGATGGCACTGGGGAGCGTTCGCGATCCTGCTGGTCTGGTTCCTGGGTCAGAACGTCTTCGTCGAGATGTTCCTCTACCACGACCAGCTCGCGGAGGGGAAGCGCCTCTCCTGGGCTCCCCTGGTCCCGACCGGGCCCTGGCTCAACCCCACGCTCTTCGAGTTCCGCGATCGGACGATCACGCTGCAGGGCCAGGTCTCCTGGCTGCTGATGGCGCCCCTCTTCTACGCTGCGCTGATCCGCTACCTCGCCGCGCACGACGCACCCATCGACGACGGGCCGTGCCCCGCAGGAGGGTGATCTCGTCGAATCCACGGGCCCACGCGATGATCGCGGTCACCCTCGCGATCGCCCAGCGCGCCATCGCGCTCTCCCTGTTCGTTCGGGCCCCACCGCTGGCCTGAGGCGCAGAGCTCAGCTCCGCGGCCAGTCCACGTAGATGGGCGACGACCAGGCGCGCTCCTGGGTCTCGTCCAGACACTCGTCGCTCTCCGGCGTTCGGAAGTCGCCCCAACAGGGACGCATGCTCACGCAATTGCCCTCGTCATCGTACTCGCAGCGCAGGTTCGCGGCGTTCACGGCCAGGGTGGGCTCCTGGATGGCACGGGCGTAGTAGACGACGTCGCGCGCTCCCACCGGGTAGTCGGGGTCGGCGAAGGCGGCCGTGCAGCCGCTCTGGTCGGCGCCGCACTCGAAGGTCCGCCAGGGATCCTCGATGATGCGCTCCATCGGCTCGTCGGGATTCACGCGCGGGCGGATCCGAATGACCTCGATGCGGTCGATCTTGCGGCGGGTGTCCGAGGGGTGATAGCACTCGCCACGGCAGAGCCTCTCCACCTTCTCCGGTGCGAGAGCCCCCAGGGTGTGTTCGGGGCAGCCGGGCTTCTGCTCGAGGGCGCCTACTGCGCGCACCTCGAAGAGCGGCGTCGTCGTCATCTCGACCTCGCTGCCCATCGGCCGCCGGCCGTCCGAGCCCGGCGCATTCAGCAGATCGAACCACAGCAGCATGCGGTCTCCGCTGGTGCCGTAGGTCTCCCGGCGGGAGAGCGCATCCCAGACGCCGTCTCGGGTACGCGACTCGGCGTGCACCGCCACGAGCCCCCCGGTGAGCCAGAAGGAGTTCTGCCGCTCGACCTCGGCCGAGCGCAGAGCCGCGAACCCGTCGGTCATGACGTACTCCACCGGCCTCGACTCCAGCCCCTTTTCTTCCGTCGGAAAGAGGGCGTCGTATACGCGCTGACTCGGGGGGCCCGACTGGTCGGCCATGGACGTACGCGCGAACTCCTTGTAGCCGGTGCCGGGCCGGCCGGTGTGGACGTCACTCGAGGCGATGAAGCCGAAGCGGAAACGATCGGGACCTTCGGGCTCGGCGAAGTTGCGCAGGGCGGCGATGTACTGCACCGAGCCCTCGGGTCGGTAGTTGAAGGCGGGCTGGAAGCAGTCGCTGCACTGCCCCGCATCGAGCCAGTCCATCGCCGTCTCGCCCGGCACGGCGAGGCGGCCCCGAAGCCCCGCCTCGGCGTAGTGCTGGCGCGCCGAAGCGGCCCGGCGTTCGCACTCGGCCTCGTCGAGGCCGGCCTCCTCGCAGCGCGTGCGGATCAGCTCACCGGCCCTCCAGCAGCTCGGCAGGTAGTCCGCGGAGGGGGCGGGACAGCGGACCCCGTCCGCACTCGCCTCGACGGGTCGGAAGCTCCGGTACTCCTCGGAGTTGCCGTGGCCCGAGAACACCTCGATCAGGGTCTGCCGATCCGGGTCGTGCTGCGCCGCGGTGAGCTGCTTGTCCCAGCTCGAGTCGGGGGGCGTGTAGATGCCCCAGGTCGTGCCGTGGGGGATCACCAGGCTCTCGTGGCCCCACTGGGCCAGCTTCTCGAAGAGCTCGCCCGGAGTCTCGGCGCCCTCGGCACAGTCCGGGGGAAGGTCACGCACGTCGACGCCCTTCTCGCATTCCGGCGTCTCGCCGATCTCGCGGATGAAGGCGTCGAAGTCGTAGTACTCCCGACGATTCCCGAAGTCCCCGAGCACCGGCATGAGGCGGACCCAGGCCGGGTTCTCCGCCATGAGCGTGCGGGTGACCCCGCCGGAGTGGATGGGGCGGGCGGGCACGCGGTCGTCCGCCGTCTCCTTGAGGACCACGTTCTTGTGCCCCCAGTGGTCCTCGGCGGTCGCGCCGATCTGGGTCCACTCCCAGCCGAGAAAGGCGATCACGTCGGGATCCGAGCCCTCGCCGCCGACCGCGTTGCACTGGCGAATCGCCTCCTTGGTCTCCTGCCAGCGGCGCGGCGACGACGCCTCGGCATGGTCGTTGATCGACCAGAAGTCGAGGCCCGAGCAGAAGCGCGCGAAGTCGCAGGCATCTCCCAGGGGGTGGGCACCCTCGCCCGACATGATCGGGAGGCTCCAGAGGAAGGCATCCGTGGAGAAGGTGGTGTGGACGTGCAGGTCCCCGAAGAGGATCTGCTTCGGGGAGCCGACGCCTCGGGCGCGAGCGGCAGTGCGTTGGCCTGCATCCTGAGACGCCAGGACCGCCTCGGGGATGCGCGCTGCCGTGGGCTCACCGGCGCCCCGATGGCCGCCGAAGAAGCCGAAGAGGGCGAGGTTGACGTAGATGGCAATGGCGACGAAGACGGCGAGGATCGAGTAGAGGACGAGGCGCATGCGAAGGCTCCCTTTGCGACGAGTCCGGAGACAGGGTCATCATACGACGACGTGCAGCCGGCTGTGCGCGGATCTACGGCATCTCCAGCAGCTCGAGCACGCTGGACCCCAGCGCCTCCGGGGCCTCGAGGTAGGCGAAGGCCACACCGGGGCCGAAGCGCTTGTAGAAGACCGGCGCGAAGCCCTCCACCTCGAGCTCCGCCAGCTTCGCGTCCACGTCGGCCACCCGGAAGCGCACGTGGTGGAGCCCCTCGCCGTGCTCCCGCAGGTGCTCGCTGTGGGGCGTGTCGCCTTCGAGCACCTGGATCAGCTCGATCTCCAGCGGCCCCTCGTTGTTGACGGCCAGCTTGAGGCGACAGTCGGCCCTGCGGCCGCGCATCACGCAGTCGGAGAGCGCCACCTCGCCCACCTGGAACTCCCCGAAGAGGGCCTCGTAGCGCGCGAGCGCCGCGTCGAGATCCGCCACGACGTAGGACACCTGGTCGACGGGACCCAGCCCGAATCGAGCGGCGTGCTCGCTCATGAGGGGCCCTCCCGTGCCGACGGCCTCGACGCCGCGGGCAGCCTAGCAGGACGAAGGCTTCGGATACCATGGATCCCAACGCTGGAGGATTCTCATGAGCGTCCCGCTCTACCGCTCCCGGCCGGGAGGCTTCGACATCCAGCCCGCCAGCATGCCGGAGGCGCGAGCCGTCGACGACGGCGTCTACGTCTCTGAGGGCCTGTCGAACAGCTACCTGGTGAGAACCTCCGACGGCTGTGTCGTCGTCAACACCGGCATGGGCTTCGAGGCCCCCGTCCACAAGCGCAACTACGAGGCGCTGCACGCCGGTCCCGTTCGCTACATCCTGCTCACCCAGGGTCACGTCGATCACGTCGGCGGCGTGGACCTGCTCCGCGAGGAAGGCACCCGCGTTGTGGCGCAGGCCGGCAACGAGGCGCACCAGACCGACGACGCCCGCATCGCCCGATTCCGCGCCCAGCGCAGCTCCTTCGCCTTCGCCGAGGCCATCGGCCGATCCATGGATTACATCCGTGAGGCCGCAGGTGGGGCGGTCCCGGGGCAGTCGCGACCGACGCCGGACGTCACCTTCGAGGACCACTACGCCTTCGAGCTGGGCGGCATCCGCTTCGAGCTGCTGGCGACGCCCGGCGGCGAGACCATGGACTCGATGGTGGTGTGGCTGCCGGATCGGCGCATCTGCTTCGCCGGCAACCTCTTCAGCGCACTCTTCGGACACTTCCCCAATCTGGTGACGATCCGCGGCGACCGCTATCGCGACGCGCTGCGCTTCGTCGCGTCCCTGGAGCGGGTCCTCGCCCTGGAGCCGGAGCTCCTGCTCGTCGGCCACCACGGACCGGTGGCCGGGCGCGAGCTCGTTCGCGCGGAGCTCGAGCGTCTGCGCGGAGCCGTGCTGCACGTCCACGACGAGACGGTGCGCGGCATGAACGAGGGGAAGGACGTGGAGACGCTGATGCGCGAGATCACGCTCCCCCCGGAGCTCGACGTGGGCGAGGGCTATGGAAAGATCTCGTGGAGTGTCCGGGCGATCTGGGAGACCTACGCCGGCTGGTTCCACCACCGCTCCACCACCGAGCTCTACCCCACGCCAGTACGCGACGTCTACGGCGATCTGGTCGAGCTGGCGGGTGGCCCGGACCCCGTGGCGAGGCGCGCCCGCTCGCGCCTCGAGGTAGGCGATGCGGTCGAGGCCATCCACCTGGCGGAGGTGGCGCTGGCGGCGGAGCCGTCCCATCGGGTGGCACTGGCCACGAGCCTCGCCGCCCACGAGCGGCTGGCGAAGGAGAGCGAGAACTTCTGGCTCAGCGCGTGGCTCCGGCGGGAGATCGGAAGGCTGCGGGAGCGCCTCGACGCGGCGGGAGCGGCGGGCGAATGAGCAAACGACCGGAGGAGATCCGCATCGACGACCTCGCCGATCCGGTGCTCTCGCCGGATCAACGCGCTGCCCTCGAGGGCGCGAGCCGGATTGGGGTGAGCTTCGACCTGGAGGGCATCCTCGAGGCGGCACGGCAGCAGACCGGCCTCTCGGACTTCGGCGCGGACGACTTCCGCGAGCGCCTCGCCCTCTGGCTCGAGGCAGCGGAGGAGGACGACCATCTGGGCCCGGTGGGTCGCATCTCGGTCCAGCGCGACTGCGTGCGCTACGCGGCCAATCGGCTGCGCTTCGAGGACCTGATCGCCAGGCACCCGGAGATCCTCGAGCTCGAGATCCGCCGACCCATCATCATCGCGGGGCTGCCACGCTCGGGGACGACGCACCTGCTGAACCTGATCGCCGCCGACCGGCGCCTGCGCTCGCTGCCCTACTGGGAGAGCCTCGAGCCCATTCCGGATCCGCGCGAGTCTCCCGGACCCGACGGAGTGGATCCCCGCCTGGCGCGCTGTCGCGCGACCCACGCCCTCCAGGACCGCTTCACGCCGCTCCTGAAGAACATGCACGACCTGGCGCCGGAGCACGTGCACGAGGAGATCGAGGTCCAGGCCATCGACTTCTCGTCCTACCTGCTCGAGTGGATCGCCACCGTCCCGCGCTGGCGCGACTACTACCTCGGCCACGATCAGACGCCCCACTACGCCTACATGAAGAACGTGCTGAAGGCGCTCCAGTGGCTGCGGGGCCCGGATCGCTGGGTCCTGAAATCGCCCCAGCACATGGAGCAGCTCGTCCCGCTGCTGGCGACCTTCCCGGACGCCACCGTCGTCGTGACCCACAGGGATCCGCGCTCCGTGATCGCCTCGGCCGTCACCATGCTGGTCTACGGCGACCGGATGCGCCGCACGCGCGTGGAGCCCCGAGCGGTCGCGGAGTACTGGGTCGAGCGCGTAGAGACGCTCCTGCGCGCCTGTGTCCGCGATCGCGACCGCGTTCCCCCGGAGCAGAGCCTGGACGTGCTCTTCCACGAGTTCATGGCGGACGACGTCTCTACGGTGGAGCGGATCTACGGGCTGGCGGGCCTGCCGATGACGCCTGCGGCCCGATCGGCCCTCGAGCACTTCATGCGGGAGAACCCGCGCGGCAAGCACGGCCGCATCGTCTACGACCTGAAGGGCGACTTCGGCCTCGACCCCGCAACGCTGCGCGAGCGCTTCGCCTTCTACTTCGACCGCTTCGCCGTGCGCGAAGAGTGGTGAGGAGTCCATCGACATGAACCAGGGTGTGGCCAGCTACGACTTCACCGGGACCCACGTGCTGGTGACCGGGGGATCGAACGGGATCGGTCTGGGCATCGCCCGCGCCTTTGCCGACGCCGGCGCGGCCGTGACGATCACCGGCCGGCGAGCGACGGCCGCAGACTACGACCACGACCTCTCGGGCTTGCGCTATCACGCGGCAGAGATGACGGATCCGGAGAGCGTCGAGGCGCTGGCGGCGGGCATCGACCGCCTGGACGTGCTCGTCAACAATGCCGGCGGCAGCCTGGTGGCCGAGGACGAGTGGCGGCCCGAGACCTTCGAGAAGGCGGTCGGCCTGGCGCTCTTCGCCTCGTTCCGACTGGCGGTGCGCCTCAAGGACCGCATCGCGAAGAGCGCGATCGGGGGCGGGGGCAGCGTGCTCAACATGGCCAGCATGTCGGCCTTTCGCGCCGTTCCGATCGTCCCGGGCTACGGCGCCGCCAAGGCTGGCGTGGTCCAGATGACCATGAACCTGGCGGCGGCGTGGGCCCAGGAAGGCGTGCGCGTGAACGCCGTGGCCCCGGGCTTCATCGAGACCAACATGACTCGCCTGGTAAGGGGCACCGACTTCGAGAAGCCGGAGATCGAGCGGACGCCCATGAAGCGCTGGGGCACTCCCGAAGACGTCGCCCCCGCCTACCTCTTCCTCGCGAGCTCGGCCGCCCGCTTCATCACCGGCCAGACCCTCTGCGTCGACGGCGGCCAGTCGATCGCATAGGTCAAACGCCCGCAACTCGACCGGAGTCGGGCCGCCTACGGCCTACCGGCGATTCTCGTCCTCGACGCCGTAGAGCCCAGCCATCAGCTGCGAGACGAGCCCGCTGACCGGGAGGCTCACGCCGGACTCGCGCGCGAGCTGGAGCGCCCAGGCCAGGTCCTTCTCCGCGGTCATCATGTGACCGCGGACCAGCTTCTGGAAGCCCTCGTTGGCGCGGACCTCCTTCGGCATCTTGACACTCGTCAGGTAACGGAGCTGGAGATCCGTCAGCTGACCGTTCGCCCGTCCGGCCGCTTCGAAGACCTCGGTGGGGAGGCCCGCCGCCATGGCGAGCCGGCAGCCCTCGTTGGCGGCCGCCCACTGCAGGTAGGTGACGACGTTGATGCAGAGCTTGAGCTTCGCACCGTTGCCCAGCTCTCCGGCATGGATCACCGCCTCCGAGGACGCGTCGAGGAAGGGCCGCGCCTTCGCCAGGGCCGCGGCGTCCCCCCCGACGAGATAGGTGACGACGCCCTCGAGGGCTCGCTGCTCACCGCCGGTGACGCAGGCGTCGATCACCGTGACGCCGCGGGCAGCGGCCTGCTCGGCCAGCTCCTGCACCGTCTTCGGCAGCACCGTGCTGTGGATCGCGACGACGGCCCCGGCGGCCGCCCCGGCCAGCACGCCGTCGTCTCCGGTCAGGACCGCGCGGACGTGGGAGTCTTCCGGAACGCAGATGCCGATCACGTCGGCGTTCTCGCCCACCTCGCGCGGTGACGCGGCGCGCTTCGCGCCGCCCTCCTCGAGCTCGCGCATGGGCGCTTCCGCGATGTCGTAGACCGTGGTCGAGAAGCCGGATGGAGCGAGGTGGGAGGCCAGGGGCTTTCCGATGTTTCCGAGCCCGATGAAGCCCGCGCGAAGAGTCATCTCGTCTCCTTCCGCTCGAATGCGAAGCCTCAGGCGACGGCGCCCGCCGCCTTCAGCTCCAGGATCCGATCCATGTCGAGGCCAAGCTCCGTCAGGATCTCGTCGCCGTGCTCGTTGAACTCGGGGGCGCGTCGCGTCGGCATCGGCTCCTCGTCGAACTGGACCGGGCTGGCTACCAGATCGAACTCGGTGCCCTCCCGCGTCGCCGTGCGGGCCAGATAGCCGTTCGCGATCACCTGCGGATCCTGGGTGACCTCGATCGAGTTCTGGACCGGCGCCCATTGCCCCTTCAGGGTCTCGAAGCGCGCCGTCCACTCCGTGAGCGTTCGCGACGCGAAGACATCGCGCAGAATCGCCGCCGCCTCGCCGGCGTTCGCGCTGAGCCCGTCCGCGCCGTCGAAGCGCGGGTCACTCGCCAGCTCCGGGCGGTCGATGTGATCGCAGAAGTCGGGCCAGTACCGAGCGGCCTGGAGCATCACGAGACAGATGTAGCGACCGTCGGAGGTCTCGTAGGTTCCCACCAGGGGATTGAAGGACCCGCCCCCTCCGGGCATCGGCGTGCTCCACGGCCGCTTCATCTGCAGCGAGAGGGCAATCCCCGCCGACATGGCCCAGGCGCCGGCGGCCAGCAGCGACACATCCACCACAGACGGCTCTCCGGTCCGCTCCCGCTTCAGGAGCGCCGCCGCGATTCCGCCCGCGATCGTCATCCCTCCCATCGAGTCGCCGTAGGCCGGACCGGGCTGGGGGATCACGCCCGGGAGCTCGGCGGGCGAGACGCTGGCAGCGCTGCCGGCGCGGCACCAGAAGGCCGTCATGTCGTAGCCGCCGCGATCCCGGTCCGGGCCGCGCACGCCGAAGGACGTGCCGCGCACGTAGATGATCTTCGGGTTCTGGGCGCGGAGGTCCTCGACGTCGATGCGCAGCTTCGCGAGTGTGCCCGGCAGCTTGTTGGTGAGGAAGACGTCGGAGCGCCGAGCCAGCGCGTAGAGCACCTCCAGGCCCTCGGCGTTGCCGAGGTCGAGCCCGATCGATCGCTTGCCTCGATTCGAGTGCTCGTTCAGCACGTGCACGCCCTTCGAGAGATCCATCACGCCGGTGCGCCCCAGACCGCGCATGGCATCGCCTCGGACGGCGTGCTCCACCTTGATCACGTCCGCGCCCCAATCGGCCAGCACCGCCGAGGCTGCGGGTACGAAGGTGTGCTCCGCCACCTCGAGGACGCGGACGCCTTCCATCACGTCGGTCATGCTACCGACCTCCTGCGCAGGGCGTTCCCAGCGGTCCACCTAAGCTCGCACATCGACCTGGGGCTGACCAGAAAGGACCCTCCCGGCTATCGTGCGGAGATCGGCGACATCGGCGCCCGACGGAGGAAGAGCGTGCCGAACCACCCCATCGACGACGAGATCCGACTCCTCGACGGCGCCTTCTACGTGGATCGGCCCCTCGAGCACTTCGCATGGATGCGGGAGAACGCCCCGGTCTACTACGACGCGTCGGGTGAGATCTGGGGAGTCACCACCCACGAAGACGTGATGAAGGTCTCGAAGACCCCGGAGGTCTTCTGCTCCGGCAAGGGCTCCCGCCCGGACAGCTGGACGCCGTCGATGATCAATATGGACGATCCGGAGCACAAGCGTCGTCGGAATCTGGTGAATCGCGGCTTCACACCCCGGCGGCTGTCGGAGCACGAGCCGAAGGTCAGGGAGCTCTGCACGCGGCTGATCGACGCCGTATGCGAGCGTGGCGAGTGCGAGTTCGTGCGGGAGATCGCGGCGCCGCTACCCCTGATCATGATCGGGGACATGCTGGGCATGCCCCCGGACGACTTCGAGACGCTCCTGCGCTGGTCGGAGACCATGCTCAAGGCCACGTCGTCGAGTGCAACCCCGGAGGACATGGAGGCAGCCGCGCAGGCGGGGGGCGAGTACTTCTCCTACGTCGCCGGCGCCATCGCCGAGCGCAAGACGTCTCCCAGCGACGATCTGCTGTCGATCCTCGTGCACGCCACCATCGACGGCGACCGGCTCAGCGAGGAGGAGATCGCCCACGAGTCCCTGCTCATACTGGTGGGGGGCGACGAGACCACACGGCACGTCATCACCGAGGGCGCCCTCGCGCTGATCCGACACCCGGCGCAGCGGAAGAAACTGATCGACGATCCGGCGCGAATCCCCATCGCCGTCGAGGAGCTCCTGCGCTGGGTCTCCCCCATCAAGAACATGAGCCGAACGGCCACGAGGGACACGGAGCTCGGCGATCAGCGGATCCGTGAGGGCGAGAAGCTCCTGCTGCTCTACCCCTCCGCCAACCGCGACGCCCGGGTCTTCACCGACCCCGACGTACTCGACATCGAGCGCACGCCGAACAACCACGTGGCCTTCGGCGGCTACGGCACCCACCACTGCCTGGGCGCGAGCCTGGCACGGCTCGAGCTGCGCGTGATGTTCGAAGAGCTGCTGCGGAGGCTGCCGGACCTCGAGCTTGCCGACGACGCGACGCTGCCGCTCCGCCCGTCGAACTTCATCGTCGGCATCGAGGAGATGCCGGTCCGCTTCACGCCCTCGCGCCCCGCGTCCTGACGCCGGGCCCGCGAAGGATCCGCGTCCCCGGACGGACCGGACTCAGTTGACGGAGTAGTTCCGACCCTCGAGGCAGGTCTTCTTCGCGCGGTTGTAGCTGGCGCGCTGCGCGTCGATGTTGGCCTGGGCCTGCTGCTGCGTCGCCTCCTGCTGGCGGTGCTGGTCTCTGCGGCGCGCGCCACCGATCAGGGCACCACCGGCGGCTCCGATGGCCGCACCCTTGCCCGCGTCTCCCGCGATCGCACCGACGATGGCCCCGCCCGCCGCGCCGCGGGCGCCGCCCCGCACGACGCCACCCTTCGGAGCCTCGGCCGGCACCGCGTCGGCTGCGGAGGGAGCGTTGATGGGGTCGAAGCCCGACTGCTGGACTGCCCACTCGTGGCACTCGTACTCGTCCTTCTTCTGCTGCTCCGCGTCCTGACCTCCCTTGGGATAGATCATCAGGTTCTGGGCGACGGAGGTGCTGGCGAAGATCGAGGCGAGCACCAGGGTCGCGAGCGAGCCGGGGGTCCGAATTCGCATGGGGTCCTTCCTCTAGAGGCACCGCGCCGCCACGGCGCGACGCCAGATCTTAGCGCAGCACTTCCCGTCGGAGCGACGCGCGCGGAGCGCGATCCCCGGCGCGGCGAGGCGGAAGGTCCCGACTCAACGCTCCGCTGCGACCTCGTCATCAATCAGGTGCTCGTGCAGGATGCGCCGCACCTCGAGGATCGCCTCCGGGTGCGACTGCACCGAGTGGCCGGCGTGAAAGACGACGCGCTCGCTCTCCACCTGCTCCAGACGCGCGCTCTCGTAGGCCACGACGCCGTCGTCCTGGCCCTCCGGCGGCGGGCCACCGAGCACGGGCACGATGGAGTGGAGTTGCACGTCGGTGGCGATGGGAACCTCCTGCAATACGCGAGTGAAGCGGGATCCCGGACGCATGTTGTCGACGCTGCTGGGGATCCTTCGCATGTAGCGCTCGATCCGCTCCGCGTCGGTCGGCCCGCGGCCCAGGATGCCACGCTCGAGCGAGTCTCCCACGGCCTCGATGCTGGCACGGGCGAGGTCGACCCCCACTCCCAGAAGCTCCTCCGGCGCGCGAAAGAGCCGCGACGCGAACCGGCCCAGCCGACCGCGCGCCAGGAAGCTGCCACGGTGCGGCGTCGAGATGAAGACGACCCGATCGATGAAGGGCAGGGGCTCGAAGAAGAGCGCCGTCTTCAGCAGATCGCGGGTCCTGGGCTCGAGATCGAGCTCCTCGAAGGGGCGATCGGAGAACCAGAAGCGATCGCCACTGTCGGAGACCTGGAGTCGCGCCAGCAGCCCCCCCTGGCTGTGTCCCACCAGGACCATGCGTCGGAGCGCCGGATCGCGGCCCTCGGGATCGAGGTCGGCGACGGTGTCGAGCAGGGAGCGCCGCAGCACGTCCGCCGAATAGAGGATGGGGTTGCCCGAGGAGTAGCTGAAGAACCAGGCCTGATAGGCGTCGCGAATCGCCGGGTCGGAGGCCAGCTCGTTCAGCATCTCCGCCCAGCGCGCGGGGCTCGAGGCGGTGCCGTGTACGAGGACGACCGGGATGCGCCCCTTCTGATAGGGACTCATCAGGAACAGGCCCGGCTCCACCGGCAACGCGCCGCGCCGGAAGCCGGCGAGCTCGTAGTCCCAGAAACGGCTGCGATCGAGCCCCGACGCGATCGCGGCAGTTGGGTCCGCCTCGAGGGGCAGGCTCAGGTCGGCGATCTCCACCTGCGCACTCCCGGTCGTCGGGGTCACCTCCAGGCGACCTCGCAGGCTGCCCGCACGCAGCCCCGCAACCGGGTCCTCCAGGCGAAGGAAGGCCGTCACCGGGAGCTGCACACCGTCGGGGATCCGCGCCAACGCCGGGCGCAGGTCGACGCCTCGGCGACGCTTCACGCCGGCGACGTAGGCGGCCCCGATCCCCGGTGTTCGATAGCGGTTGCGCAGACCCCGTACGTCCAGGGTATTGGCCGGCACGAAGTCCACGAGCTCCCGGTCGGCCCAGAGGAACGCGTCCTCCTCGATCTCGACCTCGAAGCTTCCGAGATGGAAGGTCGCGAGCTCCGGTGGAACCTCGAGGCCGCCCTCGCTGATGTCGAGAATGGAGATCAGCGCCAGGTTGTAGAGGTCGGCAGCGGTGCGGTTGCGCGGGTCCAGGAGCGAGCGGCCGGGAACGGGAGGGTCCGGAAACATGAAGACGTAGGCGTAGACGGCAGCGGCCAGGTAGTAGGGCGCCGGAGACGGACATCCGGACCGGGCCAGCTGCCTCGTCGCGAAGCGCGGATCACGACGCGCCACGAACCCGATCTGGCAGCGCCGCTCCCGCGCCTGGGCGTGGAGGAACGAGAGCTCGGCCAGGGCGAAGACCTCGTCCAGCCTGGAGCCCTCGATCGTCGTCTCGAGGGCCCAGTCGTGAAGCGCCTGAAGCGCCCCCTCCGGATCGGTCTGGAAGCGCTCGAAGAGGCCCATGCGGAGGAGCACCGTGCGGGAGGCGATACTGGCCTCGTCACGGGAGATCGCATTCGCCGTGAGGACGCGGTGGGCCGCCTGGCGCGGCACCTCGTGCACCCCGACCGGCGCCCTGCAGCCCAGCGCGAGGACGGCCATACACAGCGCGAAAGCGGCTCCCCGGGTCGCGCGAGACCTCATCGTTCGCTTCCCATCGCAGGCCGAGCGTAGGACCACTGCACCGGATCCGCACGCGACCGTGAACTGGCTCAGAAGTCCGTACCCCAGATGATGTCTGCACCCGCGCTCTCGTCCGAGGACAGATCGCTCTCCACGCTCCAGTGATCGCTCAGGCGCAGCTCGATCCCGAGCCGGTCGTGGGCGTCTTCCCCGAAGCCCCGCCCGTAGCGCACGAAGAGGTCCTGGGTCATGTAGCGGCCGACGCCAACCTCTTCCGGCGACCCGCCAGCCCCCATGCGGAAGTCCACGCTGTCGACCCACTCGCCGCCGGGGAGCACCGCCAGCGCCTCGTTCGCCGCCATGCCAGCGGCGAGTTGCGCGGCTGCGGCGTCGAAGCCCCCGCCCCGGGAATCCATCTCGTCTGCGGGGCGCCCCACCAACAGGTACGAGAGCACGTCGGTCTCGCTCATGGGAGGATCGCCCGCGAGCTGGAGCTCCGGACTCGAGAGCCGCCCGCTGAGCCGCGCGATGACGGTCACGTCGCGGACGCGATGATGCGCCTCCACCTCGATCCGGGGATCGAAGCGATCGGAACCGTCGAATGTGGCCCGACCCGTCCGCACGTCGAAGCGCTTGCCGTAGAGCGTGTAGCGCCCGCGCAGAACCCCCACGCCTCCGCTGTATCGCGTGGGGCCCAGCGGTCGCTTCCGCATCTCGACGTCGCCGGCGAACTCGAGCTCGATTCCGCGCCCGCGAAGCCTGCTGTCACGCGGCAGTCCCAGCTTCATGTGGACGTCGGAATGCTCGAAGACCCCGGGCCGCACCGCCGCCTCGCCCAGGACTCCACGCGGCTCGGACGTCACGACGCGGATCTCCCGGAAGATCGGATCCTCCGCATCGGGCACGCGCAGCCGGGCGCGCTCGAGCTGCACCTCGCCGGTGAGCGAGAGCGCGTCGATCGGGCCCGTGGCGCGGGCGCTGCCGTGGGCGTCCGCGCTCACCAGGCGACTGCGAGCCAGGGGCAGGTGATCGAGCTCCAGCTCGAGCTCGGCATGCTGGGGCCGCAGGGCCGAGAGCAGCGACCCATCCGAAGACTCCGCCAGCTCCAGCACTCCCGAGAGCCGCGCACCGGCACCGGAGCTTCCAACGCGCAGCTCCGGCTCGATCCGCGACTGGTGGAACTCCACGCGACCCAGGATGGGCGCGAAGGTCTGGTTGAGGAGAGGGACGTGGAGCGAGCCGTCGACCAGCGTGACGCTCCCCCGCAGCTGCGGTGGCGTTCCGCCGCGCACCTCCAGCGCGACGTCGGCGCGCCCGGCCACGTCCCGCAGCTGGCGCGGCAGGATCGGAGCGAGCCCGGCCAGCTGGAAGTCGTCGCCGTCGACCCGGATCTCCACGTCGGGCCCCAGCCGGCCAGTCCGCAGAGACGCCACGGACCCGCTGGCCCGGACACGAATCGCGTCCCGACCCGCCTCCACCACCCGCCCCTCCGCCTGGAACCGGCTGCCGTCCGCCTCCAGCTGGGCGTCCATCCTCTCCGCCACCGCATGGCCCAGGCGGGCCTCCTCCCAGTGTGCCTCCGCCTGCAGGACCGGAGCGTCGAGCGTCCCCTGGAGCTGGAGCGAGGCCTCGAACCGCCCCGCCGCCTTCCACCCGAGACCGAGTCCACGGGCCAGGCCACCCACATCCACCTCCGCAAGGGCGACACGCAGGTCGTGGCGGCCCGAGGCATCGACCCGCCCCTCTCCCTGAATGACCCCCAACGGTGTCAGGACGTTCAGCACCTCCACGAGGACGCCTCGAGGCGACGGCGTGAGCGCGAGGTGGGCCTCGATCGGTGCGATGGGCTCCTCTCCGAGCTTCGTCACGACGATCGAGCCGTCTTCGAGCTCGACGCTGCCGGTGAGCTCCGGCGGCGACCCGCCGCGCAGCCGCAGGTCGATCCGGGCCGTTCCCTCGGGCTCCATCACGCCCTCGGGCAGCAGCGGAGCGAGCAGCGCCAGATCGAGCGCGTCCGACTTCAGCGAGACACGCGCCGCCGGCGAGGCTGCGAGCCCGGCCGCGTCGAAGGGGTAGGGAATCTCGGCCGACACGCCGCCCACGAGCATTCCCGCCCGTTTGCTCAGGAGCTCGACGCGCAGCCACTCCGAGTCCGTGCGCAGGTCACCCTGGACGGTGATGTCCTTCATCGCGCCCGCGCGACCGTCGCGCCACTCGAGGGAGGCCTCGAGCCCGGGCCGGGCAAAGCCTCCCGAGAGCGCCAGGTCCAGATCGAGCCGCCCACCCATCTCGAAGGGCAGGGCGGCGAACGACGCCAGCGGAGCCACGTCCAGGTCGCGAGCCCGCAGCGCCAGGTCGTGGTAGGCCTGCCAACCGATGCCGCCCACGACCTCGAGCTCCGAAGGCCGGCCCGTAAGCTTCAGGTGCTCGATCTCGATCCCGTCCCCCGTCACCACTGCGAGAGCACGGTCGTCCAGGGCGAGCTCGTGGCCGACGCTCCGCAACCCGAGCCGGGAGAGCTCGATCCGGCCCTGGGCGAGCTCTCCCTCGACGTCGAGTCGCGACGCGACGCCCCCAAGCGTGACCTCTAGATCGGCGCGAGCCCGCAGCCTCTCGACCGGAAGCGCTCCCTGCGGAGCGGGCCAGACCAGATCACCCGCCGTCAGGTCCAGCCGCGCGTCGACGCGGTCCCCGTTGGTCGAGATCCAGCCCAGCGCGCTGTCCGCGAGATCCAGTCGGGCGACGTCGATCCGCACCGGAGGAGACGGCGCATCCTCCGCCGACTCCGCGCCGGGCTCGCCGCCTGGGTCGCCCGCACCCTCCTCGAGAACACCCCGGAGCCCCCGGCCCCTGATCTCCGACACGACGAGGTGCCGGCTGTCCAGGTCGAAGCGATCGACCTGGAGCTCGAGCGCATCGACCCGGAACGGCGCGCCTCCCCGCGCGGCGAGGTCCACCGACGCGTCTTTCAGGGCGATACGTCCACTGAGCACGGGAGGGGTTCCACCGACCAGGTCGAGATCGATCTGCGCCGTTCCGGAGGGCGCCGTCAGCGCGTCGGGCAGCAGGGGGGCGAGCAGCGCCAGCTCCAGGGACTCAGCCCGGGCCTCGATCCGAGCGGTCGGCGAAGCGCGCAGCGTCTCCAGGGTGAAGGGAAGCGGGACCTCCACGCGGACCTCGCCCAGGGTCTCCCCGGCCCGATCCACGTGGACCTCGGCGTCCAGCCTGCCCCGTCCGCTGGCGATCGTCGTGCGCAGGCCGAGGTCGCGCAGCTCTCCCACGCGCCCGTCGCTCCAGACCAGCGCGCCCTCGAGATCGGGCGCTGCGAAAGGGCCCTGCAGAACGACGTCGAGATCGATCCGACCCTCCAGCGGAGTGGACGGGGGAGTGAAGGGCGAGAGCAGGTCCAGGTCGAGCTCGCGCGCCCGGAGCTCGAGCGCGCGATAGCCCTGCAACCCGAGGCCGCCGGCGATCTCGAGCAGGGTGCCCTCCGTCCCGTCGGCCGCGACCTTGGGCGCCTGTGCCCGCCCGGGTGTGCTCCGCAGACGTAGGTGCTCGACCTCGATCGCGGTGTCGGAGATCGCGGCCCGACCCTCGCCCTCGAGTGCGAGCTCGAGATCGCCGACGCGGAGATCGAGGATCGCGAGCGCGAGGCGTCCGGCCTCGAGGGTGCCCTGGATCCGCAGCTGCGACTCCACCTCGTCACGCAGCGCGCCGACGACGCTGGCGCGGATGGCGAGCCGGGCGATGGGCAGCGAGCCCGGCGCTGCGGGCCAGATCGCCTGCCGGCCCTGCAGCTCGAGCTGCGCCGAGAAGCGTCCGGCATCCGACTCCCAGCGCCCGGAGCTCTCCTCGAGGGAGACCCTCTCGATCTCCAGCCCACGCAGCCAGCCCGTGGCCGCGTTCGGAGCGTCCGCGACGGCGCCGGAGGGAGCGGCCTCCGGGGCGGGCCAGGCTCCGTCGAGCGCGACGTCCAGCCCCCGGACCCGTGCCTGCGAGAGCACCAGCCGCCGCGCGAGCGGATCGAAGCGATCGAAGACCAGGAGGATCTCGTCGATCTCCGCGAGCGGCGCAGCGGCCGGGCCCAGCGACACACCGCGCGCGATCGCCTCGGGCCAGAGCGTGCCCTCGAGCGATGCGATGCGGACGGGGGCGCCCAGCACTCCGGACGCGGCGACCTCGAGCTCCTGGCGAAGGCGCTCGCGTTGGAAGCCCCGGCTCAGCGCGACGAGCAGCGCCCCCACAGCGATGGCTGCGACCAGCATCGCGATCAGCGCGATGGCGAGGATGCGGCGCGCTCCCGGCATCAGAAGAAGTTCCCCACGGCGAGATGGATGCGGTACGCGTCCTCGCCGTCCCTGCGATCCAGGGGAAAGCCCACGTCGAAGCGGATCGCCCCGACTGGCGTCGAGAAGCGCAGCCCCGGGCCCGCCGACTCGCGCAGGTCCCCCAGTCGATAGTGGAAGGATTTCCGATCGACGAGGCCCACGTCCACGAAGCCGACGCCGCGCAGTCGCCCCCAGATGGGGAAGCGCAGCTCGATCGAGCCCTCGAACAGGCTGCGTCCGCCCACCGGGTCCCCATCGACGTCGAGCGGGCCCAGCTCCTGGAACTTGAAGCCGCGGACCGAGTTGCTTCCCCCCGAAAAGAGGCGCTTGAAGACGGGGACGCCGCTGTACCCGGTGTCGGCGAAGCTCTCGATCCCCGCGATGCGCGCACGCAGCCCGAGCGTCGCGAAGAAGACGGGCAGGAAGCCCCGGCCCTCGGCGCTCAGCTCGACCCAGCTGCCCGTCGCACCGAACGCTTCGAGGGAGGGCGCCGCGGAGAGCTGGAGCCAGGTGCCGCGCCGGGGCTCGAAGCGGTCGTCGATCGTGTCTCGCTCCAGACCGAAGCGCGGACCGCTGACGCGGTCGATCCCGTCGGAGGCGGTGGGGTCCTCGGGATCGACGTCTGCGATCTCGAAGCCGTAGCCGCCACGAACCGCCCAGTGCTCCCAGAGGTCGCGCTCGAGCTGGATCGCGCTCGCGAAGCGCACCGCTTCGTAGGCGGGCATGGTCTCGTAGCGGATCGCTCCCTCCGCCCGCAGTCGCACGCCTGGGCGCATGAAGTGGGGCTGGGTCAGACCGACCTCGAAGCCGGGGGTGAGGGCGTTGTACTGGAGCCGCAGGTCCAGCAATCGCGCCTCGCCGAGAAAGTTGCGATGCCGCCACTCCACCCGCGCTCGGTAGAGCTCCTCCGTCCCGTAGCCGACACCGACGCGGACCGTCCGGGGCAGGCGCTCGTAGATGCGCAGGGTGACCGGCCACTCCACGACCTCGGGCTCGGGCTCATGACCCGGATCGCGCGAGGGCTCCGTCGTCGGTGCGTCGGAATCGCCGACGATCCCGGTCGTGGGATCCCCGGGCGCGACGCACTCGATCGCGATCGAACGGAACAGGCCGAGTGCGAAGAGCTTCTCCCGGGTCTTACGCCGCGACGACACGTCGAAGCGATCTCCCGTGGCGAAGGTGAGCTCGCGCAGCACGATGGCCTCCTCGACGCGCTCGAGACCCACCACCCGGATCTCTCCGAAGCGGACCTCGGGTCCGGGGTCGATGGTCCAGCGCACCGTGGCAATGCCGGCATCGACGTCGACCTCCGCCCCACCGTCGAACTTGGGCTGGGGGTGACCCGCCTCGGCGAGACGGTCGGTCAGCTCGCCTCGTACCTCCCGGTAGTCGCGGACGCCGAAGATCTCACCCACGTGAAGCGGGAGATCCTCGATGATCTTCCCCCAGGCCTTTCTGGAGAGACGGGCTGGCTCGCGCTGAACGATCTGGAGCGCGGTCAGACGGATCGGCGGACCCTCGTCGACGATGATCCGGATGCGGACACGGCTGCGATCGTCGTTCCAGTGGAGCTCGTAGCGGACCTGGGTCTGGTAGTACCCGTAGTCGCGGTAGAAGCGGTCGATGCGCTCCATGTCCTCCAGAAGGGCGCTCTCGTCGAACTTCGGAGGCTCCGCCCAGGGCCTCCAGCTCGGGCCCGAGGTCAGCAGGGCGTCGGCAAGCTCGCTCTCGGAGACGTGCTCGACACCCTCGAAGTCGAGGGAGCGGATGAAGACCGTCGTGTCCTCGGCGTCGCACGGTGGCGAGAACGCGATCGTCAGCAGCAGCAGCAGCCCGACGCCGCGGACCGGGAGCGCCGAAGGCGTCGCGCTCACCGCGTGACGAAGTCGTCTGCCGGCGACCCCGACCTGCGCACGCGATACAGCTCCGGCTCCACCGCGCCGGCCATCGCCACCCGATCGAGATCACCGCCGAGGAAGTTGGCGATGCGTGCGGCCGATTCGCCCGGTCGCGCGAGGAGGTCCGCGTGGTGCTGGTGCAGCCAGACCACGTTCGGCTGGGCGTCGAGCCAGCGCCTGATCCGCTCGAGCTGATCCGCGAACACGGCCGCCAGACGATCCGCCGACAGCACCGCCTCGCTGGCCCCGCCCGCGAGATCCCCCAGCCGCTCGAGCATCCGCTCCTGGGATGCCAGCACCTCGTCCATGCGGCGCTCGGCCAGGATCACCCGATACTCGAGATGAGACGGCAGCCTGGGAACGAGGGCGTGCACGACCTTCACCGCATGCCCGCGGGCGGCGTCGACCCAGCTGACGTCGCGGGCGAGACGCTTCGCCGCCGCCAGCTCGTAGTAGCCGCGGGGATTGTCGATGTCGGGCGGGCGGG
>Ga0209536_100002986_pt1 | contig 27413 bp, 29 predicted proteins | sample DeeMarSeWOR28_12_FD_187461 | JGI IMG/M metagenome (GOLD analysis project Ga0209536, IMG submission 187461) | Marine sediment microbial communities from White Oak River estuary, North Carolina - WOR-2-8_12 (SPAdes) (version 2) | ecosystem: Environmental > Aquatic > Marine > Intertidal zone >... | reverse complement strand
GTCGACGTATGGAGGGCTCGGAAAAACGCGACATGAGGTGGAGCGGACGTGCGAAGTGCCAATCGGCATGCATGCAACCACCTCCGATTGGCGCGCCGCCCGAGCGGCGGCTTGCGTGGGCAAAGCCCACAAGTGCATCGGCCCACCTTTGCAAGCCGCCGCGTTCCGTGGAACCTCGTGTCGTGTTTTTCCGAGCCCGTGCTTGCAGCGCCGGCGCGAGCGCTACGCCAGGATCCTGATCAGCCTCGCGGGTGCGAGCGTCAGTGGGAGTGGGTCTAGCTGGCTCAGGGCTTTGCGCACCGCGCCCTGTTGGGCCTCGTGGGTGAGGATGACCACGGTGGCGGCGCCAGCATCCCCTTCGGCGACGTTCTGGAACATCTTCTCGATGGAAACGCCAAAATTGCCCAGCTTTCCCGTGATTTCGGACAAGACGCCCGGCTCGTCACGCACCGTGAAGCGCAGATAGTAGCGGGTCTGCAGCTCGTCCGGGTCCTGCACGATCGGTTCGGCGTTTTCGCCGTGAATGAAGCTCGGAACGCGCCCCGAGGCGTCTTTCAGCATGTTTCGGGCTACGTCGATCACGTCGCTCACCACGCTCGTGGCAGTCGGCCCAGCTCCCGCGCCGGGACCCGACAAGAGACAGGTGCCCACGCGCTCGCCTCGCACCGAAACGGCATTGAGCGCGCCGGTGATGTGAGCAAGTGGATTCTCGAATGCCACGAGCGCCGGATGGACTCGCAAGTCGAGTATCCTGTCGTCGGTCCGCGAGGCAATCGCCATCGGGCGAATCGCGAAGCCGAAGCCTTTGGCGTACTGGATGTCGTGAGCGTCGACGACGTCGATCCCTTCGGTTGCGATGTGGGCAGGATGAACGCGGACGCCGAAGGCCAAGGTCGCGAGGATTGCGAGCTTGTGCGCGGCGTCGCCTCCGTTGATGTCCAGCGTGGGATCGGCCTCCGCATAGCCCGCCTGCTGCGCCAATCCGAGCGCCACCGCGAAGTCGAGCCCCCGCTCGGCCATCTCCGTCAGGATGTAGTTGCTGGTCCCGTTGATGATTCCGCGGATCGACAGAATCTCATCCGAGGCAAGCGATTGCTCGATCGCGCGGATGATCGGAATGCCGCCGGCCACCGCGGCTTCGAAGTAGAGGTCGAGGCCTTTCTGTCTGGCCAGATCGAACAGTGCGTCCCCCTTTTCGGCAAGGAGGGCCTTGTTGGCGGTCACCACCTGCTTTCCCCGCTCGAGAGCCTCCCGAAGCACCTGCTCCGCCGGCTCGATGCCGCCCATCACCTCGACGACGATGTCGACGTTGGGGTTGCGTGCAACCTCGAAGGGATCGCTGGTCAGAGTCTCCTTCGGGACGTCAGCCCGGGATTGGTTCGGGTCCCGCACGGCGATCTGCTCGACCACCAGCGTGGCACCGAGCCGCTTCCGGATCGTCGCTGCATGCGAGCGCAAGATATCCAAGGCGCCCATTCCAACGACACCACAGCCCACGAAGCCGAGACGGATGATTCTGGAAGACAAGCGAGCTACCTCCAAACTCCTACGGTAGCAGACTGCCCACTCGATTCACGTACCCACGGGGCATTGGGACGACGGCCACAATCGGCTAGAACCCGGGGTGTGGAACTCTGGTTGCTCGCGCTTTGGGCGCTGTCGGGCGCCGCGCTGCTCTTCACCCATCTATTGATGGCCTGGCGCGTGCTTTCCGGTCCCCTCGCGGCGCATTGGCGCTACCTGGGATTCCTCATCCCGATCTTCACGCCGGTCGTCGCCTGGCGGGGCGGCAATCGCCTGGGTCCCATCACCTGGATGCTCTTCTTGGTGATCTATCTCTCGGCGCGCATGATCGAGGCCTGATGACCGTCCCGCAACGACACGCCTTCGTGACCGTCAGGGCTCGGCCCGAGCAGGTCGAGATCGCGCAGCTCCGACTGTGGGAGCTGGGCGCCACGGGCCTCGAGGAACGGGATGAGAGCACGTTGGTGCGCGAGTCGGCAGACCGAGTCTTGATCATGGCGGCGTTCCCCGACGAAGCGGCCGCCCTGTATGCGCTCGGCGAGGTTCGCCACGAGTTCGAGTCAGACATCGTCTACGTGCCGCACGAGAACTGGGCTGTCGAATGGCGCCGCGGCTTTGGTCCGCAACGCATCGGCGACCGCCTCTTGCTGCGACCTTCCTGGGAGGAGGCCGAAACCCGAGCCGGCGACGTCGTGCTCACCATCGATCCGGAAAACGCCTTCGGCAGCGGAGACCATGAAACGACCCGGCTGGTCTTGACGTTGCTCGAGCAGTGCATCGCCGGCGGCGAGCGGGTGTTGGACGTGGGATGCGGCAGCGGGATCCTCTCGATCGCGGCGGTCCGACTGGGTGCAGCGTCGGCCGTCGCAATCGACATCGACGAGGATGCGGCCGCCGTGACCCGCCGGAACGCGGAGCTCAATGGCGTGGCGGAACGCATCGAGGTATCCACCGCACCGCTGGCAGATGTCGGTGGCGCCTTCGACATCGTCCTCGCCAACATCGAAACCCGCGTTCTAATCGGCATGCCCGATGCGCTTCGGGCCCGTGTCGCGCCCGGAGGATTCCTGGTTCTCAGCGGCATTCTGCAACACGAACGGGACCTGCTGCTCGCCGCGTATCGCGCCATGCATGTCGAGCAGTGCCTGGAAGAGGGCGAGTGGTGTGCTTGCCTGCTGAAACCGGTGCCGGCGTGACGGTCCGGAGGCTCTATGCGCCGGTCCTTCCGGAGGGAGGTGGCGTCGTGGCCCTCGCGCAGGGGCCGAGCCGGCACGTACGGGTGTTGCGGCTTCGCGCGGGCAGCGAGGTCGTGCTCTTCGACGGGTTGGGTAAGACGGCCCGGGCGCGCATCACCGCCGTGGGCGAGCAGGTCACGTGCGAGGCCGACGTGCCCGTCGAAGCCGAGCCGCGGCGCGCGCGGGTCGTGTTGATGCTCGCCATTCCGAAAGGCGCAAAACTCGACGAGTGCGTCCGCATGGCAACCGAGCTCGGCGTCGACGAGATTGCCCTGATGCGCACACAGCGCACCGTTCCCCACTGGGACCCCATGCGCATACGATCGCGCATGGATCGGTTGACGCGCATCGCAAGCGAGGCCGCAGCGCAGTGCGAGCGGAGCGACGTGCCCCTCATTCATGATCCCGTGCCGTGCGACACCTGGCTCGCGCGGGTCCCCGCCGAGGCGAAAGGGGTGCTCTTCGGAGCGCGCGCCACCGATGCGTTGCATCTCGGCGGACCCCCCGAGCAGGTGTGGTGCGCCATTGGGCCGGAGGGGGGCTTCACCGAGGGGGAGGTCGCTTCCTTTCGGAGCGCGGGTTTTGCCATCGCCAGCCTGGGAAGGTGGATCCTGCGAGTCGACACCGCCGTCGCGGCTGCGTTGACGCTGGTGCAGGACCGCTTGCATGTCGATTTTGCAAGCTCGTTGACAGGTTGACACTCCCAGCGCCACCATGGTCCTTGGGTATGTCGGTTCTCGCCTCGCTCCTGGTCCGTGACCAGGTGATTCCTATCGAACGGGTCCAAGAAGCGATCCAGGCGCAGGTCATGCGCGGCGGCAACCTCGATACCGTGCTCCTCGAGCTCGGCTATCTCGCCGAGAACACCATGAATGCCTACTGCGCGGCCGTATTCGGCTTGATGCCCGCAACGCGCGAGGAGGTCATGCAAGCGCCGATCGGCACGATTCGCGTGTTTCCTCGCGAATTCGCCGTGCGACATCGCCTGGTCCCCGTCGCGCGAACCGAGGATGCCGTCGTGTTGGCGGTCGATCGCCCCGTGCCCGACGCCACGCTCCGCGAGATCTCCTTCGAGCTCGGAATCGAGCCGGTCCAGCGCATCGTGTGCACGGTCCGCATCGAGGCGGGCCTGTCACGGCACTACGACATCGAGCTCACCACCCGAATGCGGCGCCTGCAGAGCTTGCTCGATTCATTGGAACCGGGGGCCGTTCCCTACGTCGCTCCATTCAAGGGCGTCGGAAAACGAAGCTCGCTCCCTCCTCAAAAAGAGGTCTCCGGCTCCTACCCCCGGTCGGACTCCTCGATCCCTGCGCCGGTTGGCATCGCAGATACCGAGCCTCCTCCGGCGGTCTTGCCCCAGATTGGCGCCGCTGTGCCTGCGGGCACCTTCCGAGACTCCGACCCGGGCGCGGCTGCCCGCAAGCGCTCGGAGCCCGGGATCGGGTTCATGGATGCGACCCGATACAGTCTGCCTCCGCGCCCCCCGGAGGTGCTCGGGCGCCCGTCTGCCCGGCGCAAGCGTGCTCATCCGGCCCCGTCGGACCATGGTAGGGGTCCGAGCGGCCCCACCCAAAACCACCACGTCTGGACACCCGCGGCTGCGCCATCGGGCGGCTCCTCCAAGGCGCACCGGCGCTCGGTTCCTTCCGACCCGCGGCGGGACAACGATGGAAGCGCGCTTTCGCACGACGTCGTGTCGCTCGGCCCCGGCGCTCCGCAGGCGGCCCCCTCGCAGCTCCCCGCCGAGCCCGCCACCGGGAAGTGGAAGCCTGCGCCCGCCCCGTCGACCGCGGCAGAGTCTCTTCCCAGCATCATCGTGGACGTGGGCGATGACGTCGAGCAGGTCGTCCACGAGCTTCGGAGCGCTGCGCCCGACGAAGAGATGGCGATTCTCTCGGCGCTTGCCGTCGGCGAGGGCGTGCTTCCCGCGTTGGCCCGCGAGTTTCCCGGGAGGCTTTGGTTCGACCGCAACGCGCCGTACGCAGGCATCCCGCCCGGGAGGGACGTTTCCGCGATAGCCCGCACCTTCGTGGCTTTCGGGCAGCGCTCCGTCCCCTACTTGATTCCGCTTCTCGACCACGAGAACGCCGACATCCGTTACTACGCCACGCTTCTTGCTGCGGAGTTCGTGCATCCCGACCTGGTTCAGCCGGTCGGGCGTCGATTGTTCGACGCGGACCCGGGCGTTCGCAGCAACGCGTATCGCACGTTGAGCGTGCTCTACGCCTGCGAGGTCGAGTTCACCCAGCTCATCGAGCGGCTGAGAGCCCTGGCCCGGGACGGCCGGAAGCTACAGAAGCAGATCACCTCGATCGATGCGCTAGGGCGCTTGCGGGATACGGATTCGTTCGAGTTTTTCGTGTCGCTGCTCGAAAGCCCCGAGGCCGAGGTGGTGCGTGCCGCCCATGCGAGCTTGGTCCGCCTCGCCTGCCAGGACTTTGGCACCAGCAAGCGCAAGTGGATCTCCTGGTTCGACAAGCATGGGGGGCGGCATCGCGTCGAATGGTTGATCGATGCGCTCATGCACCCCGATGAAAGACTCCGGCGGCGGGCCGGCGACGAGCTCACACACCTCACCCAAGAGTACTTCGGCTATGAGCCGGGTCTTTCGAAAAAGGAACGCGAAGCGGTGCAACAGAAATACCGCCTGTGGTGGGGCCGCGTTGGATTTCGTCTGTTCCTCGAGCCCGAGCCCCACGATTCTGGTCAGCCGCAGCGCGAGTGATAAACTCGACAGCCTTCGTTTCAGCGAGCTAACCGTGTGCGAATCCCGAGGCTTCTGACAATTCTGGGCCCCGCGTCCGTTCTCTATGTTCTCGCGGCGCGGGTCTCTTCAGACACCGCATCGTCGCCGTCGTGGTGGGTGGCTTTGTCGTCGTGTGCCTTTGCGTTGACGCCCCTTGCGGTCGCAGGCACGAGGAGCGTCCGCCGAAGCGCCTCCAGGTTGGCCGTGATGGGTCTCGGCATCGCCATCGCGATCGCTTCGGCGCGCAGCGGCTCGCCTGCGTTCGAACGCGCCCACGATATCGCTTGGCTCGGCGTGTCCGTCGTCATGCTCGATTTGGTGCTGCTGCGTGCGACCCCGACCATCGTTCGGTACGGCTCGCTTGCGGGATTCGTGACGGCCGCGGTTGCGGCGTCGCTGCTTGCAAACGCAGGCTGGATTCCCGAGTCCGGGATTGCAGTGGTGGTCGTCGCTGGCATGCTGGCCGCCGGCGCTCTTCACCAGATCTTGCTCGTCGAACGAGGCCACACGCTCGAAGGCGCGCTGTCCGGCGTCGCGTTGGTGGGCCTCGCCGTGGCTCTCGCATACGCTTGGCTTGGTCGCTTCGACGCTCCGTTGGCCGTCACGATCGAGCTCATGGTGGGCGCGCTGCTCTGGTCCGGGCACCTGGCTTGGGTCGACCCGCGATGGCGTTCATTACGGCGCGTTGGAGTGCCTTTGATGGTGGCGAGCGGCTCGATCTTCCTGCTCGCCTATGCAGTCGCTTTGGCGCAGCCGTTGGGACGCTGGCAGCTCGGCATGCTTGGACTGGGCTGTGGCATTGCGTGGTGGGCCGTCTTCTCTCTTGCACGGCGGATTTCGAGCCGGGCTGCATGGAGCTTGCCGGATCGCGTCTCCGGCGGGGCAGAGTCCGCCAGGCGCAATCTACTCGGAGCGACGACCGTCGAAGAGATTGCATCCGCCGTCGTGGCTCCATTGAACCGAGCATTCAACGAGAGCGATGGCGAGACCGAGCTCTACACGCTCGAGCCGTCGCTTCGAATCGCACTCGGCGCCGGCGACCGGGTGACAATCCGGTCTGCAGAGGTTCCAGAGCCCATCTTGAAGGAAGTCTTCGCCGGGGAACAAGGCGCCATCTTGGATTTCGCCGATCTGCGCACCAGGGTGGTGCGGGAGCCTGCCATTCGCCCGTTGGTAGAGATCATGGAGGCGCGTTCGGTAGGAGCGATCGTTCCTTGCATGCACGACGGTCACGTCGAAGGCCTGCTCCTGGTTCCGCTGGCGGGCCGCTCGGAAACCCTTTCCCTCGTCGATCGCGAAGAGCTCGTCGAGTTGGGAGGCGTCCTAGGTGGTGCGCTTGCCTCCGCTCTCGCCCAGCGACGTGCGGAGATACGCATCCATCGGCTCTCGACGTTGCACCGCGAAGCAGAGCGCCGCATCGGCCTGCTCGAAGGGGAGGTGGAACAGTTGCGGGGTCAATGTCACGTGCTCGGGCGGGGGCTCGCCGAGGATCAGACGTTGCACGTGGCTTACAGCCCATCGATGCGGCGCGTACAGACGCGGGCGATAGAGCTCGCGCCGCTCGACGAGCCCGTGCTGCTCGTCGCACCCGCGGGATCCCCGCTGCTGCCAGTGTCTCGCTTCATTCACGATCGTGGGCCCCGCTGGGAGGCGCCCTTCGTCGTTGCGGACTGCTCTGCCGCGTCTCCCGATCAGGTGATGGCCTTGCTTTTCGGCTCGCAAGAGGACCGGTACGCGGGCTGGTTCCACTCCGCCACCGGCGGAACTCTGTTACTGCGTGACCTCCCCGCGCTCCCGATGCCTGCCCAAGCTCGCCTCGCCGCGGCTCTATGCAAGTCGGAATCCCTTTCCGAGCATGGCGCGGAGGAGCAGCCGATCCCGCCGCGGATCTTGGCTACGTCTCGGATTCCGGCGAGCGAATTGCGACGGCGCGATGCTCTCGACGGAGACCTGGCTGCATTGCTATCGGGTCGAGGGCTCGCGATTCCGGCTTTGCGCGAGCGGCGCGAAGACATCCCGTCCCTGGTCTTGCTCGCGATCGACAGAGCATGCCGCATCCTGGCCCGAGATCCGGTCGGCATCGATCAAGACGCGATGGAAGCGCTGATCGCCCACGACTGGCCCGGAGACGTGGCCGAGCTCGAGCTGGTCATTTCGCTTGCGGTTTCGAAGACGAGCGCCAAGACGATCCCCGTCCGTGATCTGCCACCTCTGGCTTGGCCGGAAACGGCAAAGGAAGAACCGCTCGACGGCACCTATCTCGAGGTCGAGCGCCGCCTCTTGGAGCGAGCATTGCAACGAGCCGGCGGAAACAAGAGCGAAGCAGCCCGGCTGCTCGGCCTCAAGCGCACGACATTCCTCGACAAGCTGCGGCGCCACGGGCTCGAGCAGCGCGCGCGGCATGACATGGGCGGGTCCGCGGTGAGGTGATGCGATGACTCCGATTCTGCTCTGGGACGTCATGGGCACGCTCGTGCACGACCCGTTCTTCATCGAGATGCCGCGGTTTTTTGGTATGACTTTCGATGACCTGCTCGAAGCAAAGCACCCGAAGGCGTGGGTGGAATTCGAACGAGGAGAGCGCTCCGAAGAGGAGTTCCTAGAAGGCTTCTTCGCGGACAGACGCGAGTTCGATCGGAAGAGCTTCGTACAATCGGTCCGTTCCTCGTATCGATGGATCCCGGGGATGGAAGAGCTGCTTCGCGAGCTCCGCGAAGCTGGATGCTCAATGCACGCATTCTCGAACTATCCCATCTGGTATCGGTTGATCGAAGAGCGTCTTCGACTGTCGCGCTTTCTCGAGTGGACGTTCGTCTCGTGTCTCACCGGGTTTCGAAAGCCGGAGCCTGCCGCCTATGTCCACGTGCTACAGGAGCTCTCCGTAGCGCCCGACCGTTGTCTCTTCATCGATGATCGGCCGAGGAACTGCGAAGCAGCTCGCCAGGAGGGCATTCATTCCATTGTATTCGAAGGGGCGGCGCAGCTGCGCTCCTCGCTCGAACGCATGGGCGTCTTGTAGTCAATCTCGCCCACGTTCGGCCCACCAGCGTCGGTAGCGCTGCTGTACGTTGAGAAAGGCAGCGCGCTCGTCGGTTTCGGAAAGCGGCTCCAAGAAGCGAGTTAGCGCCCAGAGCTCGCGGGAAGCGAGCAGTCGGATATTGGCTCTGCCATCCCCGAGCCCTTCGATCAACCATTCGGTACGCGCCTGTTCCCTTCGCTCGGAAAGCCAACGAAGCCAGGATTCCTTGGAAGAGCCGAGCTCGTGCGCGGTCAAGACGCGCAAGCCGACGCGTGAGGCAGTTGCAACGCCGCGATCGAGGTCCGCGAGCAGCTCGACGAAAAGCGCCGTCGAAGCGTCGTCACGAAGCTGCGTCAGCGCGGAGATCGCGCGCCTCCTGAGCGGTGACGGCTGGCTGGCGTCCGACGCCTGGCGGCGGAGCTTGCCTAGGGCCGTCTGGTATGCGGGCTCGTGTCGGTACTCGTTCAGCAAGTGGCGCGCGACGCGGCGGCAGTCCAGATCCTCGTCGAGCGCGGCCCGCGCCAACGGCTCGATCAGCCCAGTGTGTGAATATGCCGCGCAGACCAATGCAGCATGATAGCGGACGGTCTGCCGCGGGAGGCGCATGAGGCGATCCAAGTAGGGGACCGCCTCGTGTGCGAATGCCGCCAGGGCCGCGGCGGTGGCCGAGATCTCGTCTGGACGCGGCAACTCGGAGCCGACGATCAGTGGGGCATGCCACAGCGGCTCTGGGAAGCACTTGGCGATCTCCTCGAGCGCGAAGTTTCCGAGCGGAAGGAGCCGTCGAATGATCGGCCCAATTTGCGCCGGCTCGAGCGTCCGCAACTCCGCGACGAGGGATTGAGCTTGCTCGGCCGGCGTCTGCCCGCGGACGTTCGGCACGGTCGGGCGCCGAACGGCTGGCGGTGGAGCTTTCTGTCGAACGTGAGACCCTCCGTCCTCCGTGCGCTCGATCCGCTCCGTTGGAAGCACCCCTGCTGGAAGGAAGTGCTTTCGCCCTGACCCGTTCATTACCCCTTTTATACCAGGATGCCTCGAGATTTTGGGCGGCGCGCTAGTCGAGGCCTCATTTTGCGTTCAAACTGCCCGTTTAATGTACCGAATGATCGTGCGTGAGCTGGGCGGGCCGGCTTCCCTCCTGCGCGAGGAGATCCACTCCATTTCAGCGAGACCGGGCGAGGTCGTCATCGATGTGAAGGCCGTCGGCTGCAACTTCTTCGACATCCTCATCACACAAGGGAAGTACCAAGTCCGACCGGAGCTGCCCTTCTCCCCTGGAGCGGAGGTCGCAGGAACGGTGCGGGAGGTGGGCGAGGGCGTGGAAGGTCTTTCCGTCGGCGATCGCGTGAGCGCGCTTCTCGACTATGGGGGCTTTGCTTCTGCAATGGCCGTTCCGCGGGGCCGAGTCTTTCCCATGCCCGCCGGAATGACGTTCGAAGAGGCAGCCGCGTTGGGGCTCGTCTACCAGACCTCCTATGTCGGTCTCGTGCGGCGGGCCAATCTGCGGGAGGGTGAAACGCTGCTCGTGCATGCCGCCGCAGGTGGCGTCGGTCTGTCCGCCGTGCAGATCGGGGTGGCCCTCGGCGCGCGCGTCATTGGAACCGCGGGCAGCGCCGACAAGCTCGAGCTCGTGAAGCGAAACGGCGCGCATGCCGTCATCAACTACCGGGACGAGAGCTGGGTCGAACGCGTGAGGGAGCTGACGGGAGGCCGTGGCGCCGACGTCATCTACGATCCAGTGGGCGGTGATACGTTCGACAAGTCGATGAAGTGCATCGCCTTCGAAGGCCGCATCTTGGTCATCGGCTTTGCCAGCGGATCCATCCCGTCGGCCCAGATGAACCGCGTGCTCCTCAAGAACATCTCCTTAGTCGGCCTGCATTGGGGTCTCTATTTCAAGGAAAATCCCCGAGTGCTCCAAGAGGCGCAGGAAGCGCTCTTCAGCCTCCATGCGGAAGGCAAGATTGCACCCTTGGTTTCAGAGACTTACCCCTTGGATCGGGCCAGCTCCGCACTGGTTGCGCTCGGCTCCCGCAAGACCACGGGCAAGATCGTCCTGATTCCCTAATCCTCGCCGTTCGAGAGTCCCGCAAGCGCCTCCTGGCATCGCTCGATGACGGCGTCGATGATGCCCGAGTGGCCGCCGAGCGGCGGCGCCATCACGAAGGAGACGCCGGCATGAGCCTCGGCCGCCTCGGAGACGAGCCTCGGCAAGTCCTCTGTGACGTGCCGACCGAGAGCGAGCATGAACGGATGGGCCACGACGAGCGTGGCTCCCTGCGCGACGCACCGAGCGAAGCCTTGCGCGATGGTCGGCTCCGCGATTTCCATGTGCGCCGCCTCGACGATTGCATCGCCACCCAGTCGGTCCTTCACGCGAGATGCTATCTCGTCGAGAAGCGCATTGGCCTCGTTCCGCCGACTGCCATGGTCGATCAACAGAAATGCGCGGCGCTCGCTCAAACGAACACTCCACCGGATCGCATGCTGAGGTTCTGGGACTCGGTCTGCTCCATGTCAAGAACGACGGGCCGCGGCGGACGTCCTAGACGCAAGCTGCAAGCGCCCGCTCGACCGCGCCCACGTACGAGCCGCCGAACAAGTTGACATGGACCAACAAGGGATAGAGCTGATAGAGCGGCACCCGCTCGTCTGCGCCGGGCGCAAGTGGCGATACTTCCTCGTAGGCTGCAAACACGCGTTCGCCGAAGCCTCCGAAAAGGCGCATCATCGCGAGATCGACCTCTCGGTGCCCACCATAGACCGCAGGGTCGATCAGACACGGCCGTCCGAGCTCGTCGACATGCAGGTTGCCTCCCCAAAGGTCACCGTGAAGGCGCGACGGAGGCTCCGCGGGGCCCGCCCGCTCGGCCAAAGCACTGCTCAACGCCTCGAACCTCGCGCGGCAGGACCCATCGATCAACCCGCGATCACAAGCGAGCCGCAACTGCGGCTCCAAGCGGGACTGCCAATAGAACGAGGGCCAATCCGCGGCCGTGGCATTCGATTGTGGAAGTCGCCCGATGTAGTTGTCGTGATCGAGGCCGAACGTCGGTGCGCCGAAAGCATGAAGGGCAGCCAGCGACCGACCCAGCTCTTCGTCGAAGTCCGGACGCCGTCTCGCGGCGATCAGCAGCTCGAGCGCGAGATACGCAGGCTCCTCGTCCGACACCGCGAGCACCTTCGGAACTCGAATCGCCTCGGCGCGATCGAGCCAGACGAGGCCCCGCGCCTCCGCGCCGAACATGTTTGGCGGCGGGCTCGGGTGCGTCTTGACGAAGATGTCGCGGCCGTCCTCCAAGGAGACCTCGAAGGCTTCGTTGATGTCGCCTCCGCCCAGCCGTTTGGCCGCTCGCACTTCGACGCCGAGTCGCCGTTGCAGGCTCGCGCGCAGCTCCGGGCTCATAGGCGATGACGCTCACGGATGTGTTGAAGCAGACCACGACAGGCCGCTTCGCAAATATCGAGCACCGTCTCGAAGCCGTCACCTTCGCCGTAGTAGGGGTCGGGCACCTCGGCGTCCTGTGGCGAGTGCGGGTCGAAATCGCGCAGTAGCTGGATCTTGCCATGCGCTTCCTCGTGAGGCGCGAGCTCTCGCAGGTCCGCCAGGTTCGAATGATCCATGACGATCAGGTAATCGAAATAGTCGAAGTCCTCGGTGGTGACCCGGCGTGCCGGGCCGCGAACGTCGAGGCCGCGACGGCTACCAGCCTCCCTGGCCCGGCGGTCGGGAGGGTGACCCACGTGCCAGTCGCCGGTTCCTGCGCTGTCGATCTGAACGAGCGCGGTGAGCTGCTCCGCCTCGAGTAGCCGTCGCATGGTGGCTTCAGCCGTGGGTGACCGGCAAATGTTTCCAAGACAGACGAAGCAAATACGGACGGGCATGGCCTATGGAGTCAGCAGCACCTTGCCGAGGTTTCGGCCAGCCTCGATGTAAGCATGCGCCTCGCTGGCCTGTTCGAAGGGAAAGGACCGATCGACGTGGGGCTCGATCGCGCCACGCTCGTAGAGATCGAGGAGGGCCGTGAAGGCCTCGGCCATGAGCTCTCGCTCCTCCCAGAGGTGGCCCATGTTCACGCCCGAGACGCCTTTGTTCTCGTGCATGAGCTTCATCGGGGTCCACCACGGCATGTGGGTCAGCTGACCGAGGACGTGTGTCATCCGCCGTTTCCCATGTTTGGCCATGTTGGCCCAGCCGAATGGAATCAACATCCCGCCCGGACGGAGAAGCGAATATCCCTTCTTCCAGTCTTGGCCACCGAGGGCGTCTAGCACTACGTGCACGCCCCGGCCGCTGGTGAGCCTTCGTATCTCGGTCGCGTAGTCCACCGAGTGATAGTCGATGGGATGGTCACAACCGTTGCTTCGCACATAGTCGTGCTTGCTCTTCGACGCCGTGCCGTACGTAGTCACGCCACCCACGGATCGGCAAAGTTGACTTGCCGCGGTGCCGACTCCGCCGGCGGCCTGATGAATCAACACGTGGTCGCCCGACCGAACGCGAAACACGTTGAACAGCATGTGGTACGCAGTCAGGTACGTGACGGGAAGCGCGGCGCCTTCCTCGAAGGACATTCGTTCCGGCATCGCGTAGACTAGGCCCTCGTCGACGCAAACTGCATCCGCATAGCCGCCAAACCTGGTCATTGCGAGCACGCGCAGTCCTTGCTTCCGCTCGTCGACGCCCTTGCCGACCGCATCGATGACGCCCGACACCTCGTATCCGACGACCATGGGCGGTGGAGGCGCGTCTTGGTACAGGCCTTGGCGCGCCATGATCTCCGCGAAGTTGATCCCCGACGCGCGGACACGGACTCGAACTTCTCCGGGGCCTGGTTGCGGGTCCTCCGCGGTCCGCACTTCCAGAACGTCGGACTTCCCGTATTTCGGAATCCAAACCGCCTTCATCTTGGACGACTAACGCTCGCCAGAGCGATGTCAAGCAGCCGCGTCTCACCGACCATTCCGACCTCTCGGCCGCAAGGGGGCTTGAGCCAACCAGCCCTCCGCTGCTACAGGTTGCCCGATGTCGGATTCGTTTCTTCCGCAAAGAGATGAAATCAGGCGGCGCCTCGAGGGGCGTTACGTCGGCTCCGTTCCTCACAACCGGGCGCTCAATCTTCGAGTCGCAGACTATCGACCCGAGCATCTGTCGCTCGCGCTTCCTTATCGCGAGGACCTGGTGGGAAACCCTGAAACCGGGGTCCTGCATGGTGGATGCATCACCAGCCTGATCGATGCGACCTGTGGAGGGGCGGTCATCTTGTCGCTCGTTGCGCCTCGCCGCATTGCAACCCTCGACCTGAGAATCGACTACGTGCGTCCTGCGCTTCCCCACCAAGAGGTGATTTGCGATGCGCATTGCTACAAAGTCACCCGACACGTCGCGTTCGTGCGAGCCGCAGCGCATCACGGAGACAAGGCGAGCCCCATTGCAACGGCTTCAGGCACGTTCGTCGTGTTCCCCGACGACAACCGCAGCAGCGGCGGAGAGCCGGAATGAACTTGCGCGAAGCGGTCGTCGCCGTGCGCGAGACGGGCGACTTCACGGCGTTGCAGGAAGCGATTCCCTATGCGCGATTCATGGGCATCACCGCGGAGCTGGTCGACGGAGACGTCGTTTCGCGAATGCGTTATTCGGATCATCTCGTCGGCAATGCATCCGTGCCCGCATTGCACGGGGGCACGCTCGGTGCGTTGTTGGAGTCGGCCGCGATCTTCAAGTTGCTTTGGCACGGGGAAACCACCTCAGTGCCCAAGACGATCAACATCACGGTCGAGTACTTGCGAGGCGCGCGAGCGCAGGACGTCTTCGCTCGTGCAGAGTTCACGCGTCGGGGACGTCGCGTCGCCAACGTTCGTGTGTTCGCTTGGCAGGATGATCCGCAAGAGCCGGTCGCCCTCGCCACGGCTCATTTCCTACTCGTGCAGGACTGACGCTTTCAATGGTAAGGGTGGCAATTCACGGCCTGACTAACGCGGAGCTGGTGCAAAGAGCCCGCAAGCTCCTTCCGCGAGGCCACGGCTTTGCACGGCGCATCCATAGGCAGGTGATGCTCGAAGGCCGCTTCTGCCCCGCGAGCCTCGGTCTCGGGCGTGAGGCATGTGCCGCCTGGCACTCGAAGTTTTCGTTCGACCTGCCCGAGGTCGTGACCGTGCGCTCGGATAGCGGTGACCACGGCGCGACCTCCAAGGCGGTCCTCCGTCTGCACGATGGTCTCGAAGTCGAGTCGGTTTGCATTCCCATGGGCCGAGGCCGCTACACCCTGTGTGTTTCGAGCCAGGTCGGTTGCAAAATGAGGTGTGCATTCTGCGAGACGGGCCGCATGGGCCTTCTTCGACATCTGTCCACCGAAGAGATCATCGCCCAGGTGCTCGTCGCGAGACATCGTCTCGGTTGGCCGATCCGGAACATCGTCTTCATGGGCATGGGAGAGGCGCTGGATAACGCAGAAAACGTCATTCACGCGCTGCGTGTCTTGAACGACGAAGCAGGTCTCGCCATCGGACAGGAAAGGCTGACTATCTGCACGGTCGGCCACGTCGAGGGCATTCGGCTTTTGGATCGACAAGGCTTCAAGCGACTGAACCTTTCGATCAGCCTGAACGCCGCCTCTGATTCACTCCGCAGCGAGTTGATGCCGATCAACCGGCGGACCAATCTCGCCGCGCTGCAAGAGGTGCTGGCGTCCTATCGACCGCGCCGGAACTTTGCGCTTGGAATCAACTACTGCCTCATACCCGGCGTGAACGACACCGAGGAGGATGCGCGCGCAATCACGAGCTTCTGTCAGCCGTTGGGCCGCGTTCTGGTGAACCTCATCCCTTACAATCCTGGCTCGCAGCCCATCTCTCGCGCTCCCGAGGAGGCCGAGATCGAGCGTTTCATCGGTTGGCTGCGCGATGCCGGCCTGGCGGTGCGCGAGCGCGTGACCAAGGGGCGAAGCGTCATGGCCGCTTGCGGTCAGCTCGGAAATCCCGACGCCCGCGCCCAACGGGCGGCTTCGGCCTAGACCGAGTACACGCGGTCTAGCTACGGACCGCGCTTTTTCCCCCGGTATCGCACCCTGATCGGAGTGCCTTTGAAGCCAAACCTCTTTCGGATCTGGTTCATCACGTATCGCTGGTAGCTGAAATGGACGCCCTTCGGCTCGTTGGTCATGATCACGAAGGTCGGCGGAGCGACGCTCACCTGGGTGATGTAATAGAGCCGCACGGCCCGATGATGCATCGTCGGCGGCGGATGCTTCTCGAGGACCTCCTCGAAGAACCGGTTGAGCTCTGACGTGCTGATCCGCTTCCGGTGCTCGGCGACCGCATCTTCGATGCGACCGAGAAGCGCCGTCACGCCTTGCCCCTCGAGCGCGCTGACCGTGACCAATGGCGCCCAGGGCGCGAACGCCAATACCTCGCGTGTGCGATCGATGGCCATCTTCTGCTCCTCGCGCGTGAGCAGGTCCACCTTGTTGAGCGCGATGATCAGGGCTCGGCCTCTGTCGTATGCAAGACCGGCAATTTTGGCATCCTGCTCTCCCACTCCGGCCTGTGCATCGATCATCAACACGACCACGTGCGCACGCTCGATCGAGCGAATGGCCTGGATCACGCTGAGCCCTTCGATGCCCTTCTTCTTCACGCTGCGCTTGCGGCGGATGCCCGCGGTGTCGATGAGGACGAGCTTCGTGCCGTTGCGCTCGACGAAGGTGTCGATGCTGTCCACGGTCGTTCCAGGCCGCGCGTCCACCAGTTGACGATCCGCCCCGCAGAGCTGATTCACCAAGGACGACTTTCCGGCATTGGGCCTGCCGATGATCGCCACCCTCGGTACATCCAGCTCTTGCTCCTCGATCTCGATCGCTTTCGGAAGCCGTCTCAGGATGGCCTCCTCGAGCTCCCCGATGCCCCGTCCATGAAGGGCGGAAATCGGCAAGATCGACTCGATTCCGAGCTCGTAGTACGACACCGCGTCCAGCGCCCTCTTTTCCGAGTCGGCCTTGTTGGCGACGAAGATCACCGGTTTTCCCGCGTCTCTCAGCAACGCGACGGCTTCCCGGTCTGCGGGTAGAGGCTCCACGGTGGCGTCGACCACGCACACGACGACATCGCATTCCTCGAGAGCAAGCCGCACCTGGCTGGCGATGCCCGCCTTCATCGGGTCGTCGCTTTCCGGATCGAAGCCCCCGGTATCGATCAGCACGAACTCTCGACCCAAGGCGAATGCATCCGCGTAGTGCCGATCCCGCGTCACGCCAGGAATGTCCTCGACGATGGCGATATGTTGGCCGACGAGGCGATTGAATAGTGTGCTCTTGCCCACGTTGGGACGGCCGACGATGGCCACGAGAGGCTTGCCCGTCACGGATCCGGCCGGCCGCCGTGCGATCTCGCGTCGCGGGCTCACGCTTCGCCTTCCTTGATGGCGAGCTGCCTAGCCTTGACGGGATCGCGTGTCCAACCGGGCACGACTTTCACCCACAGGCGGAGGAATACTCTCTTGTTCAAGAGGCTCTCGATCTGTATGCGAGCCTCCGTGCCGATCTTCTTGATGGTTTCGCCACGCGCGCCGATCACGATCGCCTTGTGGCTCGGCTTCTCGACGATGAGCGTTCCCTCGATGCGCACGAGATCCGCCTCGTCACGATAGCTATCGAGCTCACATGCGATGCCATACGGAACCTCCTGGCGCGTATTCAGCATTGCCGCCTCTCGGACAAGCTCGCTCACGAAGAACTTCTCGGGTCGATCGGTGAGAAAGTCCGGATCGTAGAGCAGACCCTCGGGCAGCCGCGAACGAATTTCCACGATGAGCGCCTCGAGATTGGTTCCGCGAGTCGCCGAGATCGGCACCACGGCATCGCACTTGAATCGCTGCTGGTACGCTTCGATGAACGGAAGAAGTAGCGCTTTGTTCTTGAGCCTATCTACTTTGTTGACGGCGAGAATGACCGGCGCTTTCACCGTCTGGATCGCCTCCATGACCTCCACGTCGCCTTCGTGCACTCGAGGCGGCGTGCTCGCCCTCGGCGCCTCGGTCACGAATAGGACGCAGTCGCAATCCATCAAGCCCTGCTTCGCGCTGTCGGTCAGCACCCGACCCAGTGCGCCCTTCGGGCGCTCCAGCCCAGGTGTATCGACGAACGCGATCTGTGTGGGCGGCTCTGTCGATGCGTAGACACCCAACACACACGAACGCGTCGTGCCCGGCCGCGGCGTGGCGATTGCCAGCTTTTGGCCCACGATGGCATTGAGCAGCGTGGACTTCCCGACGTTCGGGCGCCCGACAATCGCACATCGGCCTGCGTGTGGCATGTCGGAGTCATGTTTGGGCGAGGTCATCGATGCGGGAGTGTAGCGGTGGGCCGCCTTGGATCGAGTCGGCAACGATGGCCCCGTCTGGGCCCGTGCGCTATGCTCGCCGCGCTCATGCGCACGATTACTCCGCACTCGCTCTGGCTCGCGTTGGTCGGCCTGATTGGTTTGGTGGCTTGCACGGGAGGTGAAGGCACGACCTGCTTTCAGCCCGACGAGTGCAACAGCCCGCTGATCTGCTGTCACGTCGGAAGCCCCTACACCCAGGGATCCTGTGAGACAGAGGAAACCTGCGACGATCTGCAAGGAGGCACAGGGACCGGAGGGACCGGCGGCACCGCAGGCTCGGGTGGCGAAGGCGGTACCGGCGGCGTGGGCGGGGAAGGCGGAACCGGCGGCGCGGGCGGCGAAGGTGGAGCCGGCGGCATGGGTGGCACCGGCGGCATGGCCGGCGCGGGCGGTGAAGGCGGCCAGGGCGGAACGTCCGGAACGGGCGGCATGGGCGGCTCGGGGCAGGGTGTCTAGCCCGCATGAAACCTCTCGCGGCGGCAATGCTGCTTCTCGGCCTCGCAGGGCAAGCGCAAGCACAAGCCGAGCTCGAGCCCTCCACCGCACCCCCGTTGCCGACCGATGACGAGCTGACCGACTTCCTCGCCGACCCGCGCACGACGGCCGATGCTGCCTATCGCGTTGGTGCGCGTCTGTTCGAGGCACGGCGCTTCGACGGGGCCGAGCGCGCGTGGCTCCGCGCCTACTCGTTGGGGCGAGAGCCGACCCTGCTCGTGGCGGTCGCCGACACGCGGCAGCGCCGCGGTGACGAACCCGGCGCCGTGGCGATGCTCGAGCAGTATCTCGATCAGAAGCCGGACGCGCCGGATCGCGTCTCGATCGAAGCGCGGATCGCGGCGCTCCTGCGGAGCCCCGGGAGGCTGGTGATTCGGTCACGGGAGCCCGGATGTGCGATCCTGATTGACGGTGCGCCAGTCGAGCCGAAGACGCCCGCGGAGATCGAGGTGGAGCCTGGCACGCACACGGTCATCGTCGTAGGCGAGGGCACGAGGGCCGGAGAAAAGACGGTGCAAGTCGGCTACGGAGAGGTGAAAGAGCTGGACTTCGCACCGGAGCCTCCGAGCGAGCTGATCGTCCAGGAAACCGAGGAAGCAAAGCTCGAGGCCAAGCTCGTCGAAGAGAGAGAGGATCTCATGATTCGTCGGGCGGTGATCTCGACCGGCAGCATCGCGGCGGCCGCGTTGGTCCCAGGGACGGTGCTTCGCATTTGTGCCGAGCGCGAAGGGCAACCGACGGACAAGACCGATCGCCTCGCCATCTTTTCGAACGTCTCGTTCGGTATCGCCGCGCTTTCCGCAGTTACTTCCTTCACGTTGTTCATGACTCACAAGAACAAACGCGCGCGTGAGCGCGATTTCGCTCGCCTGCGGATCGACACGCGAGGTGCGGGGGCTTGGGCGACCTTGCGCTTCTGACCATGCGCACCAACCCCGAGAACGGTCTAGCGCCCCAGGCGGTGGACGCGCGTTCGGAGCGACCGCATGACTGCGAGCTGGGTGGCCGCTACGAATCCGTGCGAGAAGTACGTGTTGCCCGCGATCAGCTTCCGGATGAGCTTGGGAGAATCGGCGGGGTCGAATGTCGCCCAGGCGATGACGCCTGCTTCTCCGCCCGGATAGGTGTGCGTGTCGAAGCGCCATCGGCCCTTCGACAACGTTCCCGAGATCCCGTCAACCGAGATCACCGTTGGGCTCGGTCGCAGGATCATCTCACCGCCGACGTGAAGAAGTGGAATTGGGATCTCCCATTCGAAACGGGTTCCCGCGGCGGTTCGCTCCACCACCTCGGCGCACGTTCCGTGCAGGAGTGACTTGCCGAACTCCTCCGGATCCAACATCACGCGCCGCACTCTCCCCACACTCGCGCCTGTGCGTCCCACGACGGTGACACGCTGCATCGTTTCCCCATCGAGATCCATGAGAACCAAGTCGCCGCGCGCCAGCAACTGATGGAGGGCCTTCATGTCTACGTCGGGTCGGGCAAGAGGCTTCGTGCGAAACTTGCCATCGATGTGCGTTCCAGAGCGCCGTTCGGCTTCTTTCTTCACCTCTAGCAGCGTGACCATCGCCACGGCCACGTTGATCGTGCGGTTGACCGCGTTCCCCTCGGAAGAAAGCTGACGGGTGATGTAGTTCGCGTCGCGCATGTCGAGCCGCGAAGAGAACACCACCAAAGACTCGTCGGCGCCGTCTGGATACACGCGCCACATCACCCGCCCTATGCCCAGGTCACCGCCGAGCGTTCGGATGTCGAATCGGTAACCCCGCTCGGCGTCTCCCGGGTACGTGGTCATCACGTTTTGACCGGTCATCGAGAACAAGGTCACGCCCCAGGTCCAGTCGAACGCCATCATCGCCCCGTTCACCGACCGGACGTCGACCGAGGTCAACGCGCGCATGAAGCTCGGATACTCCGTGGGCGTTCCAATGATGCCCGCGACGGTCTGCGCGGGTGCGCGAACCCGGGCGGCGTAGATCACAGCCGGAAGGTCGGTTTGGCGGTTCTGGAACTCCGTGAGGATGACGGGGCCTTGAGCCAGGTGGGGTGCGAGCAGCTTTCGTTCTTGCGGGCTCAAGGTGCCTAGCTGGGCGACCGTGGCCTCGGCCTTGCTGGTTCGTTGCTCCGCCTGGGCGGTCGCGGAAACCGCCAAGAGGATGAAGACCGTGACAATCCTGCGCATGCTGATTGGACGCCCTGGTTTGCCGATTCTTCATTCGCGGGGCAAAACCCACATCGAGGCTTGAGCCGTGCGCCCAAAGAGCCAGTGGACGCCAGGGAACGTGGTATTGTGGCTGATCGCCGCCATCGCCGCGACCCTCATCGTGTGCTCGCAGCTGCCGTCCGCCTCCCGGCCGCCCGCGGAAGGGGATGGGGAAAACCTCGACGTCGAGATCGTGGACTGAAGGAGATCTCAGCGTTCCGGACGGAGTTTCCGCCGGAGGGGAGGGTCTGCTTGACCGTGCGAGCCCGGCGACCTTTACTAAACGCATGCAGATTTTCATCGACACCGCCGACATCGAGGAGATTCGCGACGCTGCCGCCATGGGCGTGATCGATGGCGTGACGACCAATCCCTCGCTGGTCGCGAAGACCGGTCGACCCTTCAAGGAGGTCCTCGTCGACATCTGCGAGGTCGTCGACGGCCCGATCAGCGCCGAGGTCCTTGCGACCGATTACGATGGAATCCTCAAAGAAGCGCGTGCGCTCGCCGCGATGCACGAGAACATCGTCGTCAAGGTGCCTCTGATCGCCGAAGGCCTCAAAGCGGTTCGGACTCTTGCCGGCGAAGGCATTCGCGTGAACGTGACGCTCTGCTTCAGTCCCACACAAGGTCTCCTCGCAGCGAAAGCAGGCGCAACCTACGTGAGCCCGTTCGTCGGCCGCGTCGACGACATCAGCGGAAATGGGATGGAAATCGTGCAGCAGCTGGTGACCATCTACCAAAATTACGGCCTCGAAACGCAGGTGCTCGCAGCCAGCATCCGCCATCCTCTCCATGTCGTCCAGGCATCGCTCATCGGAGCGCACGTGGCGACGATTCCGCACAAGGTGATCCATCAGCTTCTCAAGCATCCGCTCACCGACATCGGATTGGAGCGGTTTCTTGCCGACGCCAAGAAGATTCCGAACGGCTGAGGCCTGACGCTTCGCGATCTTCCACGCGAGTCACGCATGCGGCCCAGAGTCCTCGTCGTCTACAAGAAGAGCACGTACCAGCGGTATGTTGGAAGCGCCCAGAAGCGGCTCGAGGAGCTGATCGAGCACCACGACATTTCGGTCGAGGGGCTGCTGCAAGAGCACGAGATACATCAAGAAACGCTCAGGCGAGCGAAGGAGGCTCTGCGCGATCTGGGCGCCCGCGCGGTGCTTCGCTACCGCCCAGAGCCTTTGCCCGATGAAGGATCATGGGACCTGATCGTCACGTTGGGCGGGGATGGCACGCTGCTTTGGGCGTCCCATCTGGCCGATTCTTCCACGCCCATGTTGGCGATCAACAGCGCCCCTGACACCAGCGTCGGCTACTTTTGCGCCGGCAACGGACACAACGTGAGAGAGGTCCTCGCTGCGGCGTTGGCCGGCCGGCTGAAATCGAGCCGTCTCGCCCGAATGCGAGTCGACCTCAACGACGAGGTGATCTCGACGCGCGTGCTGAACGACGCCTTGTTTTGCCACGAGAGCCCAGCCGCGACCTCCCGGTACATTTTGGAGCATCGCGGCGAGTGGGAGCGCCAGATGTCGAGCGGAGTCTGGGTGGGCCCTGCCGCTGGGTCGACAGCCGCAATTCGATCCGCCGGTGGCAAAGTCATGCCCATCCGGTCTCGGCGGCTTCAATTCGTGATCCGCGAGCCTTATCACGGAGTGGAGCAGAAATACCGCCTGACCAAAGGGATGGTCTCCCCAGGCGAGGACCTCAGGATTACGAGCCGCATGACCAAGGGATGCATCTTCCTCGACGGCACGCAGAAGGTCCATGCAGTCGGGATTGGCGACTGCGTTCGGCTCACCCTGTCCGACGAGCCGCTCACGCTCCTCGGTCTCGATCGACGAGCCGACGGATCGAGCGTGGCAGCGCCATTTAAGTAAGTTGACCCCTCGAAGACGCGAGCGGTAGGTAGTGTCGATGGCATCGGATCGCAGCCACGTTTCACAGACGGTCTGGCCCATGCTCGCTCTGTTTCTGGTGGAGCTCGCTCGGATGTGGCCGGCGCTCGACGGCGCGCAGTCCTTTGCCGCCGCATCTCCGGTGAGTTGGTCGTCCCTGGCCGCATTCACGGTGGTCGTGACGGTGTTCTTTGGAGCGTACGTGCGCGGGTGGAGGGTCCTGAGCCGGGAGTCCACGTCAGGCCCCGCGCCCTATCGGAACCCGGGATGCAGGCGTTTGCAGAGCTTGGCTGGCGGCATGGCCTGGGCGCTGGTGGCCGCGCACTTGATCTTGCTCTGGGTCATGACGCTTCGCGCCGGGCCCGTCGCGTTAAGTCACTACGAGCTACTGCGAAGGTTCCTGTCGAGGCCGTTGGTGCTTGCGTTTTACATGCTCGGGCTCGGCGCGCTCGGCCTCTATCTATCGCAGGGAATCGCGGCTTCCTTTCGCGCCTGGGGTTTCGGGACTCGGCCCAAAAGTTCACTCCGCCTCGAGGTAGGTTGTACCTTGGGATCGGCCATTCTGATGCTCCTCGCGATCAACGTCTTGAGTCATTTCGTGACGGGGCGGGCGTATTGGGGTGCCTCGTGAGCTTTGCCCGAATCTACGCAATCGCGCTCAATACGTACCGCGAGGCCGTACGCGATAGGGTGCTCTTCGGGGTCCTCGTGCTCGCCGCGGCCGTCCTCGCCCTCACTCTCGCGCTCGCAGAGCTGTCCCTCGACCAGCAAATGCGTGTCGTCACCGACTTGGGGCTAGCGTCCATTTCCCTCTTTTCCGTCGTCGTCGCCATCTTTTTGGGGTCGTCGCTGCTCTACAAGGAGATCGAGCGCAAGACCCTATACGTCATCTTGCCGAAGCCAATTGCCCGCTACGAGTTCTTGCTCGGCAAGTACTTCGGCATCATGGCCACCGCCGGCGTATTCGTCGCGATCATGGGAGCGCTTCTCCTTCTCGTAACCGCCATTCAAGCCGAGGCCTCCATGGTGTGGGTGGCCGCGATTGCGGCAGGCCTGTGCATCGCGCTCGGGATCGCATTCTTGCTGGCCAAAGATCGCACTCTGGTCGTTCCGCTCTGGTCACTGGTCGCGCTGGGCGCGACCGCGTGGCTGTGCTCTACGGTGGACGTGGAGCTCTTCCGGTTGCTGGCTTCCTTCGTTCTAAACGTGGGCGAGGTCTTCATTCTGGCCGCGGTTGCGTTGCTCTTTTCGTCGTTCTCGACGCCGTTCTTGACGGGTGCATTCACGTTCGGCGTGTGGCTGGTGGGCCGCGCAGCCCACGACATGGTTGCGATGAAAACGCGTGTGCTGAACCCAACCATGAAGCAGATCCTTAGCTGGCTGGCGGAAGTCGTCCCCAACTTCAATCTCTTCGTCCCAGGCCGCAGCACGCTCGTCACGAGAAGCGCCGATTATGGAGATCCGCTCACCTATCTCATCACGTCCATGGGATACGCCGTCCTATACGCAGCGGTCATCCTCTTCGTGGCCGCCGTCATCTTCCGGCGCCGGGATTTTCTGTGAAGCGGCTCGGCGAACGGCCGATCTTCGTCGTGATCGTGGCCCTTGGCCTCGCGATGGCGCTCATGCTGGGACGAGCGGTTTCGGAATCCCGCTCCGAGTTCGCCAACGCTCGATCCTATCGGCACAGTGGAGAGCTGATGCGCGCAATCGAGCATTATCGAAGGGCATTGCGGTGGTCGTTCCCGCTGAGCCCCCATGCGTCGGAGGCCGCTTCGGAGCTAGAGGCCTGTGCGGCGGAATTGGAGGATGCGGGGGACCGCGCGGGAGCCTTGCTGGCCTGGAGATCCCTTCTCGGCAGCGTCATGGCAACTCGCTTCCTTCATGCGCCGGCTGACCCAGAAATCGTGCGTGCACGCGCGGAGATTGCGCGCCTAGTCGCCCTCGACGCCGACGCGCGGGCCGAGGCGGGCCCTCAGACCGAGCGGCTCATCACCGAGCCACGGAGCATCGCCGTTGCCCCGAATCCCGTGTGGGGCACGTTGCTCCTGTTCGGTTTTGCGACATGGCTTGTATCGCTGGTCGTGCTCACCCGACGTGGCTTCGACGGCAGAGGGTACTTTCAGTGGCCCTCGGCCCGAGCTCCCGTCTGGACCGCGCTGGCGGGTTTCCTCGCGTTTCTTGTCGGGCTGTCGCTTGCCTGAAGTTGCCCCAACCGTGGCCACGCGGTAACAGGGCGGCGTGGACTCGCTCGAGATCATCGGGGGCAACAGGCTGGTCGGCACCGTGCCCATCAGCGGCGCCAAAAACGCCGCCCTGCCCATCATGACCGCCGCCCTGTTGGCCGACGGAGAGCACGTGTTTCGCAACGTGCCGGATTTGCGCGACGTCCACACGATGACGCGTCTCCTCGGCCGGCTCGGCGTGCAAGCGGTGTATCGGGACGGCGAGGTGCAGATGACGTCCTTCGGCGACATTCAACCGACCGCCCCGTATGATCTGGTCAAGCAGATGCGCGCCTCGGTGCTGGTGCTGGGACCCCTGGTGGCACGCTGCGGCCGAGCGATGGTCTCACTGCCTGGCGGGTGTGCGATCGGCGCACGACCGATTGATCAGCACCTCAAGGGGCTTTCGGCGATGGGCGGCCGCGTCGAGCTGCGCCATGGATACGTCGAAGTGACCGTTCCACGCGGTCGCCTGCGAGGCGCGGACATCACCTTCGACTTCCCGACGCACACCGGAACGGAGAATCTCATGTGCGCCGCCGTCCTGGCCCAAGGCCGTACGACGCTCGTGAACTGCGCGCGCGAGCCCGAGGTCGAGGAGCTCGCACGGGTGTTGAACAAGATGGGGGCTCGGATAGAGGGGGCAGGCACCTCGGTGATTTCGATCGAGGGTGTCGAATCTCTCCACCCGGTCGATCACGCGATCATGCCCGATCGGATCGAGGCCGGTACCTTCATGGTGGCCTCGGCGGCTACCGAGGGGGATATGCTCGTGGATGGCATCGGCTTCGAGCCGCTTGAGGCGGTGATTGCCAAGCTCCGCGAGGCTGGCGCCGGCATCGAGCGCGAGGGCGGCGGGATCCGAGTCGTGGGCTCGCGCCCCATTCGACCGACCGACGTGATCACGCAGCCACATCCTGGCTTTCCAACCGACATGCAGGCGCAGCTCATGATGTTGATGTGCCTTGCCAAAGGGACGAGCCGCATCACCGAGACCGTCTTCGAGAACCGATTCATGCACGTGTCGGAGCTGAATCGGATGGGAGCAGACATCGAAATCAATGGAAGAACGGCGGTCGTGCGGGGCGTCGACAAGCTCGAGGGCGCCGAGGTCATGGCCACCGATCTGCGAGCAAGCGCATCTCTGGTCTTGGCGGGTTTGGTCGCCGAAGGCACCACGCACGTTCGGCGGGTCTACCACCTCGATCGGGGCTATGAGCAGATCGAGAAGAAGCTGGCGCCCCTCGGTGCTCGAATCAAGCGAGTGGCTGGCAATGCCTAGACGCAACAAAGATACCGTCGTGATCGCCGTGCCCAAGGGGCGCATCCTCGAACAGCTGAGCGAGCGGCTCCAGCGAGCGGGCATCCCTGCAGAGGCATTGACGGCCAACAGCCGTAAGCTCGTTCGCGAGGACGAGAAGTCCGGGCTACGCTACCTGCTGCTCAAGCCCGACGACGTACCGACCTACGTTGAGTATGGGGCCGCGGACCTCGGCGTCGTCGGACGCGACGTGTTGATGGAGCGCAACTACGACGTGCTCGCACCGGTCGATCTGGACATCGGCAGATGCCGCATGATGGTGTGCGGCCTCCCCGAAGAAAGCCTCACCGGGGAGCGCGAGCGCCCGCTGCGCGTCGCCACGAAGTTCCCCCACATCGCGGAGCGGCACTTCCGTTCCAGGGGCATTCCCGTCGAGCTCATCTTCTGTCAGGGCTCGGTCGAGCTGGCTCCTCTGACCGGGCTTGCAGACGTCATCGTTGACTTGGTCGAAACAGGAGAAACATTGCGCCAGAACGGTTTGGTCACCTTGGAGAAGATCGCGGACATCAGCTCGGTGTTGATCGCGAATCGGGCGGGGCTCAAGCTCCGTCGCTCTGCGATCCAGCCCATTCTGGACGCGCTGCGCGACTAGCACTCCGACATGCTTCGACTCCGGACCGCGACCGACTCCAAATGGATCCGCATCGTCCTCGAGGATTTCGACTCGTTCCTGGTGGACCATGCAGCATGCGAGCGCAAAGCGTCCGCGACCGCGCTCAAGCTGGTTTCTCACTACTCGGATAGGACGCTGCTGGTGCGCGAGCTGATTCCCTTCGCCCAAGAAGAGCTCGAGCACTACGCCCAAGTGATGGAGATCATCCTCGATCGGGGCATCCCGAATCGGCCCGACGAAAAGGACCCGTACGTGGGTGCGCTGATGGGCCTGATCGAGCGCGGGCCCGAGCAGTACTTCTTGGATCGCCTTCTGATCCTCGGAATCGTGGAAGCCCGCGGATGCGAGCGTTTTGGCATCGTCGCCGATGCGCTTGAGCCCGGACCCATGAAGCGCTTCTACACCGACATCACGCGATCCGAGGCACGGCATCATGGCCTGTTCGTTCGACTGGCGCGCGAGTATTTCCCGCAGTCGAGGGTGCAAAGACGACTGGACGAGCTGCTCATCGCCGAGGCAACAATCATCGAAGCGCTCCCACCCAGAGCCGCAGTGCACTGAGCACCGTCAATGAGAACCACTATGTTTGGCGACTCGGCTCCCGGAGGACGGGTCGCGACGGGCTTAGGCGCTAGCGTGGGGGAGGCGAGGTGGGGATGATGGGTCCGTGTTCCGACGTTGCTGCTGCGCTCAGTCGCATATCCACAGACCGTCAACGCACGAGAGGTAATCGCGAAGCGCGAACCC
>Ga0209536_100002985_pt1 | contig 27415 bp, 26 predicted proteins | sample DeeMarSeWOR28_12_FD_187461 | JGI IMG/M metagenome (GOLD analysis project Ga0209536, IMG submission 187461) | Marine sediment microbial communities from White Oak River estuary, North Carolina - WOR-2-8_12 (SPAdes) (version 2) | ecosystem: Environmental > Aquatic > Marine > Intertidal zone >... | reverse complement strand
CCACGTTTCAATTTGCCGCTGTACCCCTGAACCTGTTGGGCCCCGGAAAGACGGGTGGATACATTAATACCGGCTCATGGGCTCAAAAGGCTATCGAAGAAGCGGAAAAACTCGGAAATAATGTTCGTGTTATTGCCAGTTCAAAAGAGGATGATTACATATATATCCCGACTGATTATGCGATACCATCGGATCTTGCTTATCTTCATATCACCTCCAACAATACTATATTTGGAACACAGTGGCAAACGTATCCGGAAACAGGCGGGGTGCCACTGATTTGTGACATGTCCTCCGATATTGGTTGCCGGCCTGTTGACATTGACAAATTTGGTCTGATCTATGCGGGTGCACAGAAGAATTTGGGGCCCGCAGGCGTTACAATAGTGATAATCCGTGAGGAGTTGATGTCCAGAAGTCCCGATAATATCCCCACGATGGCCAGCTATAAAATTATCGGCGGTAAAGATTCACTATATAATACACCCCCTACTTTCGGGATTTATATTGTAAAATTAGTACTTGAATGGATAAAAAAATCGGGCGGATTATCTAGGGTCGGAGAGATAAATCGCAGCAAAGCTGATCTATTATATGACATCCTTGATGAGGATGATTTTTATATCGGTACCGTCGATAAGAGCAGCCGTTCGATTATGAACGTGACCTTTCGACTTCCCTCTGAGGAACTTGAGAAGCAATTTATTGCCGAGGCCGCCGCAGGGGGAATGATCGGTTTAAAGGGACATCGATCTGTCGGAGGTGTCCGCGCCAGTATTTATAATGCGGTTTCTTTGGATGCTGTTCAGGCTTTGGTTTCGTTTATGCAAAATTTTCGGGATAAAAATTTCTGAGAAATCTGCCCTTGAGCCGTATGCAGGTTAACTACATACGGCCTTCATTTGTTGTTAACTGATTTTAATGATCCTTACCAGGCACAATGTCTAAAAGTCATTTGTATCAAAAGATATATCGTACGATAAATCTGATTCCACCAGGTCGGGTTGCTACCTATGGTCAGATTGCAGAACTAGCGGGAATTGGACAGAATGCCCGTGTTGTTGGTTATGCTTTACACTTTCTGCCGGAAGGCAGTTCGGTCCCCTGGCACCGGGTTATAAACGCCAGCGGCCTGATTTCCCTGCGAGCATCGGCTGATTTACAGCGTGTACTACTTGAGCAGGAAGGGGTCATTTTTGATTCCGGTGGTAAAATAAATCTCGATATATTTCGTTGGGGTGAATAAATGTCTTATCTTTGGGTAAAACAATACATCGCAATTAACTGAATTTTTCTCATAATATAAGGAGTATGGTATGGCCGAAAAGGATGTTTTTGATTTTAATCAGGTAAAAGTGCCAAATCTCTCCCCGAATCTGGTAAAATATATTGTTATTGGGGTCTTGGCCTTTATTCTGATTTACTCCTCTTTTTTTACTGTAAGTCCTGAGGAGGTCGGTGTAATTTTGAGATTCGGTAAGTTTGATCGCATCGTAAGCCCGGGACTAAATTTTAAACTTCCAATGATTGAGGACGTCCAGAAAGTCCCGATTAATCGCCAGAAAAAATTGGAATTTGGGTTTCGCACAGAAGAAGCGGATATCCGGACACGATATGCTCGTGGCAACTTTGATGATGAATCCCTGATGTTGACCGGAGATCTCAATGCTGCGGAAGTTGAATGGATTGTACAATACCGGATAAATGATCCTTACAAGTTTCTCTATAAAGTACGCGAGCCCGAAGAGACCTTTCGGTCCATGACAGAGGCGATGATGCGCAATGTCGTTGGCGATCGCACAGTAAACGAAGTTCTGACGGTGGGTCGTCAGGAAATAAGCATCACCGTACAGGAAAAACTTCAGGAGTTGTGTGATCAGTATGAGACCGGGATACGTGTGGAGCAGGTTATCCTTCAGGATGTAAATCCACCGGATCGCGTCAAGCCATCATTTAATGAAGTTAATGAAGCCCAGCAGGAGCGGGAAAAATCCATCAACCAGGCACAGGCGGAATTTAACAAAGTGATCCCAAGGGCGCGAGGGGAAGCGGCCAAAGTGATCGAAGAGGCGGAAGGATACGCGCTCGAAAGAGTAAACAAAGCCCGTGGTGAAGCTTCACGATTTAATTCGATTTTTGAAGAATACAGAAGAGCAAAAGAAGTAACCCGGCAACGACTATACCTGGAAACACTGAATAAAATCCTGCCCCGTGTAGGTAAAAAATTAATCGTCGATGAAAACATCAAGGGGCTAATACCTCTGCTTGATCTGAAAAAGGAGGTTATCGATGCAAAATAAAACAACACTGTTCTTTGGAATAATTTTATTTATCGGCCTGATTATTATTCTTTCAGCGTTTTATCAGGTAACCGAAACCGAGCAAGTGATCATAACCCAGTTCGGTAAACCGGTGGGTGATCCGGTAATTGATCCTGGTATACACGTTAAACTGCCATTTATCCAAAAAGCCAATTTTTTTGAGAAACGTTTTCTGGAGTGGGATGGCGATCCTAATCAGGTCCCGACAAAAGATAAACGCTTTATCTGGGTGGATACATACGCCCGCTGGCGAATCAGCGATCCCCTGAAATTCTTTCAGCGGTTACGGGATGAAATCGGTGCACAATCGCGTCTTGATGACATTCTCGATGGCGAAACACGTACCGCGATAGCCAATCATAACCTGGTAGAAGTCGTTCGTTCCACTAACCGTGACACGGTTCAGCAGGAAGAAGATACGGGTGATTTCAATAAACAGGAGATATTCAGCCGAATCGAGGTCGGGCGCGAAAACATCACCCGTCAGATTCTCATAGCGGCGGCGACACGTACCGAAGATCTTGGAATTGAATTGCTTGACCTGCGCTTCAAACGAATAAATTACGTCGAAGAAGTTCGTGAAAAGGTATATGACCGGATGATCTCCGAACGCAAACGTATTGCCGACAAATTCCGGTCCGAGGGACAGGGTCAGGCCTCCAAGATCCTCGGGGAAAAAGAGCGGGAATTAAAATCGATCACATCGGAGGCATTTCGAAAGGCGCAGGAAATCATCGGACGAGCCGATGCTGAAGCTATCCGCATTTATGCCAGTGCATATGACCGCAGTTCAGAAACCCGTGATTTTTATCAGTTCCTTAAAACTCTGGAAACCTACGAATCAACATTTTCTGAAAGTGACTGGCTAATTCTCTCCAGCGACAGCGATTTCTATAAATATCTTAAATCTGACACCGGCCGGTAATCTTATAAACAGGATCGCTTATAAAGCGATCCTGTTTTTTATTATGCTGGTTGCGCTTGATTCTCTCTCGTTTCTAAAATATCACACCGGTATTGATGCTCACGCTTTATATGTCATCCCCGGGCGAGTCCGTATGGCCTGCACTGCTATTAATGATATTAAACTCATTGCCGCACCGGCGATGAATGGTATACGATAATCGAGCATCCACAATATACCGCCGGTAACAGGTATAACAACAGCGGCAATATGATTAATGGTAAATCCGACAGCCATCGACGGAGCTATATCTTGTGGGTCACCAATTTTCTGGAAATATGTCCTGATGGCGATCGAAAAATTAAAAAAGACGTGATCCAAAATATAGAGGACAGCTACCAGAATGCGGGATTCCACGAACGCATAAGCGATAAAAACAATTATTAAACTGGCGTATTCAAGTGATAAAACCGGGCGCTCTCCAAACCGGGCGATTGATTTTCCGATTAAAGGGCTTAGAAAATAATTGATGATATTATTCGTAATAAATAGTATCGTTATTTCCTGGACAGTAAAATCAAATCTTTTTACCAGCAGGAACACCGCAAAAGCAACAAAGATCTGACGCCTTGCCCCGGCCATAAATGTCAGAAAATAGTATAACCAGTAACGACGCTTTACAATCATCTTTTTTCGTTGGGGGACCAGGTCGTTTCGAGTGGGATCCTGTCCCATTGCCCAGATACCGGTTGCAGAAATCAGAATACCTACGAAAAGAAAAATCTGGCTATAGTTTAAAATAAAACTTAGCAGGTATATTAATACCCCTATTCCGATATTTGAAGCTGCTCCATAGCTCCGCAATTTTCCAAAAATCCATGGACTGCTCTGTTGGTTAAAATATTGAAGCGTCAGAGACTGATTGGTTGTTTCATAATAATGGAATCCAAAACTCATGACCAGTGTGGTCAGGATCAATCCTGTATAGCTTGGGAAAAATCCAGTTACGCCAACACCTATCCCCAATATGATTATTGACATCGCACTAAGCCGGTGCTCCTTTAAAAAAAGCAGTAAGTATATCGCCAGGAGCGCCAGAAATCCGGGAATTTCACGCACAGACTGAACCATACCGATGTGATTCCCGTCCAATCCTGCCATTTCAACGGCAAAATTATTAAATAATGTTCGCCAGGTCTGCAATCCAACGAAAGATGATATCGTTAACAATGCCAGGAATCTGAACATTGGATCTGAGAATAAATGTTTGTTTCGAAACATTTTTACCGGATCAGGATATTTTTTGATTCATTTTAGTTGGTGAGTATACTTAAATATATTTGAAACATCAACTTTCTTCCTGCGTAAGAAAACTGTCTCAAATACGGAGATTGGATTATGAAAAAATTCAACTTTCTTATTATGATCTTTGTCCTTCTCATCGTCCTCCAATTAATTGCTCATGCATCAGATAATCAATACAAATATGACGAGAATGAGTTTGAAAACCTTAATTTCGCTTTGGAACATGGGGTATTATTCGTGCGCCCAAATTTCCATTCAGAGGAGAAAGTTGAGATTGATCACGAATACCATCTTTACGTAAACGGAAAAAGGATCGTTTTGACTGATGATCAGCATGATCTGGTAAAATCATATTACAATACATATATGGATTTAACATATTCTGCTGAAAATCTCGGGAAAAAAGCGACTAAGTTAGGTTTGCTTGGAACTGAAATGGGTATAAAAGCCGCGTTTGGCGTTTTGGAAGTTATGCTTACCGATTGTGAAATCGATGACCTTAAGGAAGATCTTGAGGTAAATTCAGATGAAATTAAATCTTTTACAGAAAAGCTGGAGGAAGAAGCTGAAAGAATAGAAGAAATCGCCGGTAGCTTTAAGTTAAAACACAGAGAACTCCGAACGGAGATCACTCTGATCGGCAGATTGTCCTGGTTTTAATCCCTGAATAATAAAACTAATCCTATTACGATCAGAATGATCGGTAAAACAGGTATCATCAGCGCGAAGGGCGCCACCAGTATTGCTGCCAGCCCGGCAACTATCCCAAGAGGAATCAAAAAAAATACTACCAGTAAAGCTGATATAATGAACATCAGTATTTTGAACGGAAGAGTTATTACAAATATACCAAGGTGAACAAACACCTTGATAAAGAGCAATGCTAACAAAACGATTATCATTACAGCAACAATTTCCATATTAATTTCTCCGGGCTTACTGATTAATACGGACAGCCGTAAAAAAAGATGCAATTACTTCAACACGGCGTGTATCAAAAATTTCACCTGAATATAATGCTGATAAACCGGAATTTTTAATTTGATTACCGCAATTTTCTGACTTTTCATTATTCATTCATGTTCTAAAATAAAACCGCTCTCAGAAATATTGCGCTAATTTAATCGATATAACCTGCTTCCTGTTAATCCAGATCCAGACCATATTTTGTGCTGATGTCCAGGGGGGGCTTGGGCCCGTCAATCGGATTTCCATCCCTCAAATACCAGTCAAACCATGCTACTTGACGGTATAGAACGTCGGCCCGACTTGTCTGTTTACTATTACCGTGCCGTTCACCCGGATACTGCACCATACGTACAGCTGGGTGATCATTCATTTTTAACCGCCGGTACATTTCCAGGCTTTGCGATGGGTGGACCCTGGTATCGGAAGTACCGCCGATAATCAGTACGGCTGTTTTACTTTGATGGGCATAATATATCGGGCTTCGTTTTAAACTTAAGTCCCACATGTTCTCCAGTTTTTTTCCTGAGTGCACATAGAGTTCCTCATACGCAATATCCGTAGTACCTCGTTTGCTGATTAGATCACTTATCCCGACAAACATGGAGACCGCTTTTACTTTTTCGGTGTAATAAGTCGCAAACCAGGCAGCAGCATAGCCCCCGTATGATCCACCGGCAAGACCTACTTTTTCCCGGTCAACCAGTTCCTTTTCTATGAGATAGTCAATGCCATCCGCCAGATCATCAAATTCGACCCCGGCCGGATCTTCGAATCCGGCAAGTGCAAAAGGTAATCCATATCCCGTGCTGGAACGATAATTAGGATAAAAAGCAAAATACCCCTTTCCGGCAAGAACCTGTCCGGGTTCAGAGTAACGCGAACACCATTTAAAATAATGATGATACTCCGGACCGCCATGCACATATACTACCAGGGGATAAGTTTCCCCGAAGACGTACGACACCGGATATATCAATAATCCCTCAATATCCTGTCCGTCACGGGCTTTAAAACTTATCAGTTTCTGGTCGCCCAGTGTACGCTCTTTCAGCCATGGATTTACATCGGTCAATTGCTCTGGGCTTTCCTTTCCATCCCAATAGTATACTTCATTTGGAAGCGCGGGGGTGCTGCCCAGCATCGCATATCCATTTCCATCATCCGATCTGGTCATGGATTCATATATCACACTCGTCTCCTTTGAATTGAGGATTACTGTACGCTTACCTCCGATAGCGGGTACCGTGTTATAAGTTGACCAAACCCCTTCTCCTGCGCGGTACAGAACGGTTTGGTCATTTTGCCAGCCGGCCCATGTGACATGACCTTTAAAATTGTCGGGCGTAAGATTAATGGTTTGTTTATCTGCCAGATCTATAACAAAAACCTGGCTGATCTGGTGGTCTTTTCTCTCAAGTGCAGCCGTATAAACAAGTTTTGTTCCGGCCTCATTAAACTGATAATTTCCCAATTTACCCGGATTATCGGATATCCGGGTAAGTTCCCGGGTTTTCAAACTCAAAAGATGAATCTTTCTTTCCATATACCTTTCATCTATCAGATTATTGGGAGAAGCAGATAGGGCCACCTGAGTTCCTTTTCGGTTTGTTTCAAAGTTCCAAACCGTTATATCCCGTGATAACTGTTCAGTTTTATTTTTTTCCGGATCAAACAGATAAAGATTCTTGTGCCTCAGATCCTCTTCATAAAATATAAAATCATATCCCTTTTCGTTTAACTCTTTTTCTCTCTCGGATATGGGGGTTTCAGATATATATATTAGCTTAGTTCCATCAGGATGCCATTGAAAGGATTCAATATTGCTTTGGGATGATGTCAGTTTTACTGCTTCCCCGCCGTTTATCTGAATTTCCCAGATCTGGATGTGTTTTTCTATTCCTCTTTTTGATCTGAAAGCAATCGATTTACTATCTGGATTCCATTGAGGATCGCTGATATTAACCGCGCCCGAAATAAAAGATCTGCTGTTTCCGGTTCCGGGAGATACAACGTGGAGTTCCCGATATGACGATCCCGGCTCATCGTTCGGTTGCCTTGGCACTGAAACAGTGTATGCTATCCATTCACCATCCGGGCTTATTACTGCATCTTCACAAGTTCTGATATTCAGTAAATCTGATTCGGTTAGAACCTGACTGCTATTTTGTCCGGAAATGAGGCCGGGCAATATAATGGTAATGACCAATAGGAATATTTTCACATTCTTCATCTGAAATCTCCCTTTTTTATATGACATTATTCGAAAATTACCTGCTCATTTAAAAATATTTTTGAATATAAAATTATCCTGTTAATACTTTACTCCTGTACCTCCGGTCAAAATTCTGCTACTGACACAGAGCCTAATCATAAGACTTTTGTGGCTAGTGATATCCCATGCCAAAAAATAGCGCTGGATTCTCCAGATAATTATTTGTTTTTCGTAACAATTCATAATGGTTCGTTTCTTCCTGGGCCAATCGCTGATAAAATGCTATGACCTTCTGATCATTCGCCTTTTCTGCCGCTTCCTGATAGTAGAATTTTGCGTGTGATTCCAGCTCCAGTGCAACGTTTATTATTTCTTCATCATCAACCCCAACTTCCGTGAGATCTTCAACAGCTTCTTGCATTTGTTCCCGCATTCTGGCAAATATCTGATCAAAATTCTCAACTTTTTCCCTGGGTAACTGGATCTGGTCTGCCGTTTCGTCCATCAGATGTTGATAGATATCCTTAATCCTCTGAATGTGAATGAGCTCATCCTCTGCGAGACGATTTAGCATGCGTTTCCCGAGCGAATTCTTGATCTTTTCGGCTCCTTCCTTGTAAAAATTGTATCCTTTTTCTTCCATCGCCAGGGATTCTTTTAAGACTTTTAGAATTTCATTCTTGTTCATAGTCACCTCATATTTATTTGTGATTTATTTCTGTGATCACAATCATTCAACAAAAAATTTTCGGAGATTACTTAATTTATCAGACTAATAGATTTTTTGATTCACGATATCCTGTTTCTGTGCCAATTCAAGGCTTTCAATTCTCTTCTCAAAGATCTGAAGAAGTTTATGCAACAGACGGACATCTCTCTTTTCTGCCAGAGAGCGGCCCAACAACCTTTTAAAACGCGAAATAAAGCTGTCCATCCCATCTCGTGGAACAAACCCAACAGCCTGCATGCTCTTATCCAAATGAATATAGAACTCATTCAGTTCCCGTTGCGAAGCAAGGTCATAGGTATAACGTCTGTCTTGGAGGTTCTGCAAGCGAAAAAAAGTGTGCGCATAGATCATTACCGACTGGGCCAGATTCAGAGCCGGCATAGTGGTCGCCGTCAAAATGGTCGAATGAATATGACATTTCAGAATTTCCTGATTCGTCAATCCGGTCCGTTCGCGACCGAAAACAATCGCAACCGGATGCTCCATGGCTATATCGTTGATCTTTTCAGAGATTTCTTCGGGCGAATAAAATGGAAATTTAAAGTGTCTTTTGCGCTGGGTGGTTGCAATCACAAGCCTCATATCAGCAATTACTTCATCAAACGTATCCGCAATTCTCGCTCGTTGAATAATATCTTCGGACTGGTGGGCCATCCAGAATGTTTCCGGATGTTGAATATTCTTTTTAGGATTTACGAGGATCAGATTTTTAAAACCGCAGGTTTTTAAAGCTCTTGCACTGGCTCCGATATTTCCGGGACTTTCCGGTTCAAGAAGAACAAAATGGACATGGTCACGGATCTTTTGAAATTCGTTGCTGAGCGATATTCTGACATTTCCGGTCATTTTCGATTCACTGCCTCTATTTCACGGTAGACATCAACCAGACGGACACCCTGATCACGTGCAATTGTTAAACAATGTTCATATTCAGGATGAACGATCTCGCGTCCGTTGAGGATACTGATTTTGACTGATATCAGACCAAATCTCGTTTTAATTTTTTTTGATGTCCGGTCTAAAATATTTCTTTCGACAGGATAACGTCTGATACCGATAGTTGACGTTTCGCTAAATAAAATATTTTCGATATCCTGTACGATGGAATCTGCCGCCAATACGGTTACCTTTGTGCCCGGTCTTCCTTTTTTCATAATCACGGGGGTAAGAAATACATCTTTTGCCTTTGATTTGAACAGGCGTTCCATCAAATAAGGATAGATTTCAGGATTAAGATCATCGATATTTGTTTCAAGTACAAACAGCTGTTCCTGGGGTGCGGATAATTTTGTTTCTCCAATAACCATTCTTAAAACATTCGGCCATAAATCCGTTTCTTTACTTCCGGCCCCATAACCGGATATTTGCGATTTAAGGATCATTTTCTCAGGCAGAATTCCCTCTGAGAGTACCCGCACCAATGTTGCACCGGTTGGCGTGGTCATTTCGAATTCAGATTTTCGGTGAACGATCGGATAGCCCTGAAGAACTTCCAATGCGGCCGGAGAGGGTACCGGCATCACACCGTGATCGGTTTGCGTAAATCCCGTTCCGAGCGGAATCGGGTTGGTATATATTTTTTCAATCTGAAAATATTCAAAACCGATGATTGAACCTACCAGATCGATTATTGAGTCAACAGCGCCAATTTCATGAAAATGAACTTTTTCCAAAGGTATGCCGTGAATTTTTGATTCGGCTTTACCCAAAATTTCGAAAGCCATTAAAGATTTTATTTTTACTATCTCTGACAGATCAGATTCAATGATTAGTGATTTTATTGTCTCATACCGACGGTCTGGTTGTTTCGTTTCATCATATGTTATGTTCACTTTTTTTGCGGTAATGTGACTTCTCACCGCCTTTGAGATTTTGATCGAAAAACCTGTCAAGTTCATTTTCTTTATTTCCGTCGACAGGTGATCTATCGGTAGTCCGCAATCCACAAGTGCACCGAGAGTCATATCACCACTTATTCCGGCAAAACAGTCGATCCAGGCAATTTTCATTCACTTTACCCTTTTATGATGTCTTTCCATACATTGATTAATTTTTCTGTGGCGCCTGTATTACCCAAAGCATATTTTTGAGCTTTTTTTCCAATCAAGGCAGCCATTTGATCGTCGACGATTAACTGATACAGGCTATTCCGGATATCCTCTTGATTTCTGACCAGCAGGGAGCCGCCTGCCTGAAGTAATTTTATGGCCTCGTATGAATTGTTATGCACTGGTCCGTATAGGACAGGGATTCCATAAACGGCCGGTTCCATGGTATTATGTATTCCCTGTTTGAAACTTCCTCCAACATATGCGATATTTGCAAAATAGTATAATGCAGCCAGATTACCTATGTGATCGATTACCAATACTCTGCTTTCCGGATGTTTATTTTTTAATGCGGAAAACAGATCAGGATTATATATTGAAAAATACTTTTTAAGCCTGGCTACTGCTGATTTTGTCGGCTCATGTGGGACCAATATTATTTTCAGATTACTTTGCTCTTCGAGCAAGTTCCGAAGAGCGGGGAGTAGATGTGTTTCATCTTCCGGCCAGATACTACCCCCGACAAATATTTTACTTCCCTTACACCATCCGGGATTCAATGGCGGATTCTGCTCGGCCTTTTCCTTCCGAAGAAGCACCTGATCATATTTGGTGTCTCCGGCAACCAGAAGTTTCAATCCGGTAAAACTTGACGCGAATTTCTGTTTATCCTGCTCCGAGATCGTTATGATTTCTGTAAAATCCCGATAAACAACACTGAGTATTCTCCCGATTGGGAATCTTGATCGGGTAGATTTCTCGCTCAACGAAGCGTTAATTAAATATACCGGAATTTTAAGATCTTTTGCCGTCCAGATTTGTGCCGGCCAGACATCATGTTTTGCAACGATTATCAGCACCGGATTAACAATCTGGTAAATCTTTTTCCATTGGGAGATGGTATCAAACGGCATATAGCAAAAATAGTCGACGCCATTTCCGGTTTTCACATTCTGAAATCCAGATGGCGAAAAAAATGTAATAATATTATTTGTGTTGAAGTGTTTTTTTAATTGAAACAGAACCGGCCGGATATGTTCAAACTCACCAAGAGATGCTGCATGGAACAGTATGTTTTTTTGATCTTTATCGTAATCTTTCATCAACCAATAGTTCAGCTTTTTATACACTGAATATTTTTCCCGTAAAACATCGCGTACCTTTTTTGAAAAAAGCCCGATAAGGTGTGCAACAAAAAAAATTACCGGGAAAATAATCATCTGGTAAACATAAATCCAAAAGATCCGATTCAATTTGTTTTTAGTCCTGTCAGAATATGTCCTATTTTTTTCATAACAACCGCTGGCGTAAGGTCTAGCATACATTTAAAATGTCCGCGCGGACATGTTTTTCGTCCGATATGAGAACAGGGGCGGCAATTCAGATTTTTTCTTTCAAGAACCCAGTTCGCTCCGCGATATGGGAAAAATCCAAATTCTCTAACCGATGATCCAAAGATCGCCAGCACCGGTGTCTGCACTGCGGTAGCCAGGTGCATCAGTCCACTATCATTGGTTATTGCCAATTGGCACTCCGCGAGCAGAGCCCCGGCATCCATTAACCCAAGTTTACCGGTTAGATCCAATACCCATTCCCGCCCTTTGGATAATTCCTTTCCCATTTCCGTTTCATGTCGGTCACCCAATATAACGAAACTGGCGTGATAATGGCTTCTGATCATATCCATAAGTTCGGAGAAATACGATGTCGGCCATCTTTTGGTGTAGAATCCTGCGCCGGGCGCTACTGCAATCATTATATTTTCAATTTTTAACTGATCCGCGTTAAAATATTTTTTTACACGTGTCTCTGCTTTGTGGCTCCAGAAAAATTCAAGTCCCTTTTTATCATCCATAATACCAACAGGATGGCCTACTTCAAGATACCTTTCAGGAATCGGTTTTTCAGAATCATATAAGTTTATCTTGAATTTTACAAGCATCTGTTGAATCAACTTGTTTTTTTTTATCCTGCAGGTCCTTTTCGATCCCGCGAAAATCGTTAACACAATACTTCTTATATTGCGATGTAGGTCAAATATATAATCATATTTTTCCAATCTTATGGTTTGGATGAGTTTATTCAGGTTGCCGGGCTGGAGCTGAAAGATATCATTCAGGTGAGGATTTTCCGATATAAGGTTGTAAAATTTTTCTTTTATCACAAAATCAATACGGGCTTCAGGAAATCGAGTTCTTGTCTGCCGGATGAAGGGGGTGGATAATAGGATGTCGCCGATCGAACTCAATCGTATGATCAGAATTTTTTCCGGGGAATTGTTCATTTTTTTCGATTGACAATATAATCGACAAATTTGCGAGCATTTTCTTTTTCTAATGAATCCGGTAAATAATCAATATTTGATTTTGCCCGCTCGGCAAGTTCAAATGCTTTGAATTCTGCATTTTTAATACCATCATATTTTTCACAAAACCGCACAATTTTTTTTATCTCATTATTGTCAACTCCGTTTTTCAGCAGCTTGATAACCGCCTTACCTTCATTCTCCGGAGCTTTCTTTAGGGCCAGAATAAGGGGGAGGGTAATTTTTTTTTCTTTTAAATCCGAGCCGACAGGTTTACCTAATATCGGTGCCGAACTCTGATAATCCAGCAAATCATCTTTTATCTGGAAGGCCAATCCAATGGACTCACCGTATGCTCCTAGGGCCTCTCGGTCGCGATTGTTGGCCTCAACCGTCAGCGCCCCCAATTCACAGCACGCACTTATCAAGGCGGCGGTTTTATCCGAAATAAGTTGATAATATTCTGATTCAGTAATGTTCAGGCGGCGGCTTTTTTCAATCTGAAACAATTCGCCCTTACTTAGTCGTTTAGCGGTTTCAGCCAGAATATTCATGATCTGAAGACTTCCTGTTTCAGTGGCACTGATCAGGGATTTGGCCAGCAAATAGTCCCCCATCAAAACACTCACTTTGTTTTTCCAGATGGCGTTGATAGAAGGAAAATTTCTTCTGATATTAGCATCATCCACAACATCATCATGTACCAGGGTTGCGGTATGAAGAATTTCAACCAGTGAAGCAACGATATATGTATTACGATTTGGTTTTCCGAGTATCTTTGCACTCATGATGACGAGCAGGGGGCGTAGACCTTTTCCTTTTCGCCTGACAATATATTTAGCGATCCGGTCAACCAGCTTCACATTAGAAGCCATGATCTGGCGAAAAGTTATTTCATACTGCCCGAGTTCATCGTTTAATGATCTGCGGATCGGTGTTAAAATGGAATGCATACCAATGATCCGAGATTATAATTTGGGTGAGTAAATATTTAATATGAACAATGTGTGTTTTTCCGGTTTTTAGAATAGTTATCGGGTAACTGTGTGGGGAATTTATAGGTCCGGGTATTTTTAATCAAGCTTATCGGGCTGTTCCGTATCGGGTTCTTTGTTTTGCTTTGAACCGAAAAAATATGCAATATAAATACTGAGTTCGTATAACAATACCATTGGTACTGCCAACAATACCTGGGTGGTCGGGTCCGGAGGGGTGAGAATCGCCCCGAGAATAAATGCACCCACAATCGCATAACGTCGATACTTGCGCATAAAATCTGCTGTAACAAGACCCATTTTTGCCAGAAGAAGCGTAAGCATCGGAAGCTCAAAAACTATCCCAAAAACAAGGATGATGCGCAACAGAAATCCGATGTAAAAATCAAGTGCAATGTTGTTTTGAATATTTGGCGGCGCGAGACTGAGAAAAAACTGCAGCGCGTAAGGAATTATCAAAAAATAAGCAAATGCCCCGCCGGCAAGAAAACAAAGGACACTCAGAAATACCAGCAATGGTATCAGCTTGCGTTCTTTATATATCAATCCTGGTGCTAAAAATTGCCACATCTGATAAAAAATTACCGGCAGGCTAAATATCACCCCGGCGATTAATGCAATCTCAAGTTTAATAATAAATATAGTCTGAACTTTTAGTACCTGGAGCGGCACAGGAGTATCAATATGCTGTCCCGGATATAATAATAAATCCAGGATCTGATCGGAAAATCCGAAACAAATGAGCATCATTATAAATACTGATATAATTGATTTCAAAAGACGCCATCTGAGCTCTTCCAGATGCTCTAAAAAGGGCATTTCTTTTTCTTTATATGATCTCGCTCTCATACGGAATTATTTATTGTGGGTTATATGTTATATAGCGGGAATTGTCTGCTTAGATCAACAACTTCGCCAAGTACCTGGTTCTGCAGTTTTTGATCATCTATATTGGACAAAATTTTATCGATCATAATTGCTATCTGCCGCATTTCATCAACACCCATTCCTTTTGTTGTTAAAGCCGCGGTTCCCAATCTAATACCGCTGGTAACAAAGGGGCTTTTTGTATCAAAAGGAACCATATTTTTATTAACGGTCATACCGGCGGCATGCAATGCATCTTCGGCCGCGCGGCCAGTAAGTGACTTGCGTGTCAGATCTACAAGAAATACATGATTATCTGTACCCCCCGAAACGATGTCATATCCCCGTTCAATCAAACTTTCGCAGAGTGCCTGTGCATTGGTTACAATTTGCTTGGCGTATGCTTTGAATTCGGGTTTCAATGCTTCTCCGAATGCAACTGCTTTTGCCGCGATGATATGCATTAACGGACCACCCTGGATCCCAGGCATAACATTGCTATCAATAATTTCCGACATCATTTTAATCCGTCCAGATTTGGGTGCAACTAATCCCAGCTTGTTCTCAATATCTTTTCCCATCAGAATCATGCCACCGCGTGGTCCCCGCAGGGTCTTGTGTGTTGTTGAGGTTACCACATCGCAATAAGGTATCGGGCTTGGATGATATCCGGCAGCTATTAAGCCAGCGGGATGGGCCACGTCGGCGAAGAGTATTGCGTTAATTTCATCAGCAATTTCACGGAATTTATCAAACTCATAGTAACGGGAATATGCACTGGCGCCAACGATAATCATTTTGGGTTTATGGTTTCTTGCCCGTTCGGCAACACTGGCCATATCTATCCGACCGGATTTTTTATCTACGCCATACGAATAAACCTGATACATTTTCCCGGAGAAGTTTACCGGGGAGCCATGGGTAAGATGGCCGCCATGCGCCAGGTCCATTCCAAGTATTGTATCACCGGGTTGTAAATAGGTAAAATATACAGCCATATTGGCCTGGCTTCCGGAGTGAGGCTGAACATTAGCATACTCGCAGCTGAAAAGTTTTTTGGCACGATCTCTCGCCAGGTCTTCAGCCTGATCTACAAATTCACAACCACCGTAATAGCGTTTACCGGGATATCCTTCTGCATATTTGTTGGTCATTACGCTACCGGCAGCTTGGAGTACCGCTTTACTTACAAAATTTTCTGAGGCTATTAATTCAAGTTTGTCATTCTGCCGGTCAATTTCGCCGATGATCGACCGGTAAATCTCAGAATCCTGTTTTTTCAACTCATCAAGCATAGAAACCTTTCTCATGCTCCGGTAAATTTGGACATCAGCTCCAGGAAATGCTGATATCTACCCCCTTCAAACGAAGTGCTCAACCATGCCGCCACAATATCTATCGCTTTGGCTTCTTTTAATTCGCCGGAGGCAAGACACAGAATATTGGCGTCAAATTGAAGGCGGCTTACCTGCGCAATTTCAATTGAATTAACAACAACGGCACGGATGTTTTTTAATTTATTGGCGCCGGTGCACATTCCAATAGCCGTTTCAGAAATCAATATGCCACAGTCATACTCGTCCTTGACTACCGCGTTGGCGACTTTATAGGTATATTCCGGATAATCCCCTTCATCTATCTTGAAGGTTCCGAAATCATTATAAGGAAAGTTTTTATGATCCAGAAACTGCTTTATAACACTCTTTAACTGATAACCTGTGCTATCCGCACCAAGGGCTATTTTCACTGATTTATCCAGTTATAGCAATCAATTTTCAGGGCTTTACGGTTCTGATTCATGAAAACTTCTTCCTGGGTTGGAAGAACCGGGGTCAAACTGTTCATTCTTTTACTGGCCGTGGCTTTATAATTTGCATCACCGGTGGCTCTTTGATACTCTTTATAAGCCATTTCATAGACGAGGCCATCATCATATTTGCGCCCCCTTTTGTCCTGGTCCTGGCAGTAGGTGACCGAAGCTTCATAGATCTCTGCCATGGTTATATGGGCCAGGCCATATCCCGGCCGGATAGCAAGGGCACGCTGAATCCAATAGCGGCCGCTTGAAAACTGATTTCTGTTTTTATAATCCGTCGCAATCGCACACATAATCTTTGCATTATTTGTTTGCATATCAACAATGTTCTTATAATCCGCTATGGCATTTTCATATTGTTCCAATGCTTCATAACACATGGCCCGATATTCCATTGCTTCTGCATTCTTGGGATCTAATTTCAGGGCTGCTGACAGTGGTACCAGAGCAGCGCGGTATTCACCGGCATCATAAGCTGCTTTTCCATAGCGCAGGGCAAATTCAAGGTTTTCAGGTTCATTCTGAAATGCATTTTTACGTGCTTCCAGGGCACCACCCGGACCAAGAAAATAGTCCATGTACTGTGCCAGGGTATTTTGATATTCACTATCATCAGGTTTTAATTTTACGAGGCGTTCCTGCATTTCGATCGCTTTCTCATTTCCATCCTTGAAATACAGAAAAGCCAGTTTCTCCAGATAACTTTCTTGTTCCGGTTCCTGTGCAACCAGTGCCTCATAGTGTGGAATGGCACATTTATAACGTCCCAGATTGTCCTGCAGATATCCTGCATAATAATGCAGGTTAGCATGATCCGGGAATTTTGCCAATCCCTTATACGCCGCGATCAGTGTACTATCAGCTTTCTGAAGCTGAAAATATGCCTGAGTAATTTTGCGAATGGCCAGATTGGCATATTTTCCCGTATCATTCACGAAAACCTTCCAAAGGTAAGGAAGCGCGTCTTTATAATTTTCAACCTTATAATATTCGCTTCCGAAGCTGTACCATTTACGTATCTCAGATTCAGGGGTTGCCGGGTCATAATAACCATCATACGGTGTTTCAAGGTTTTCCGGAATACAATTGTTCTCACTTTCGTCCTCGAGTTCCGGGAAATCATCTTCAATTTGTGCCACTACTGGTGAAACCATGAATAAGAATAACAATGATGCTGTAAGCGTCAGGATTATTTTGATACCTTTCACGTCGAATACCTCCTGCAAATATTATCGTTCCTGCTGAACAAACCAAAGTTCATTGGTTGAGAGGGAGAAGTTAAACCTAAAAAACATTTCACGTAGGAAATTTAAATCCAAATCCCCCCGTTGACCAAATTCAAATGCCATATCAATACGATTCTGATTTTTTATTATCGGAAATCCAAATCCAAACGATAGGCCGTATTCGTGAATTTTCTCTCCTTGTGAGGAAGAATTTAACTGACTTACGAATGCACCGCCACGAATATTTATATTTTTGAAATATGATGTATATTTTTTTTCCTCCGGACCCCTTTCGATACCGACGCCCAGGCGCAAGCCATCATTGATATTGTCCATCGCGACATTGTCAAGCAGGTACCCATTATGCCAGTTCTGATAGGCAAGATCACCACCGATTTGCCACTGACCCCATAACTTTATATTTGCTCCGACTACAATATCAAAAGGCAGGGTAATCGATCTGATATCATCATACGGCTTTGCCGCTACAATCGATCTTTGTTCCGTTTTTACTGTCAGGCTGGAAGGAACTTTTATTTTTGCACCAAGTGCAAGAAAATCCCAAAAATTGAGATAAGCATTCCCGGCGAGTCCGAATCCGGTGAATTGATAATTGTTTTCAATTGCCACATCTCCGTAGGCAATATCATCAAATTTTATCCGCACAAAGTCTCTTATCATACCAAAAGTAAAGCTGGGCACCAGGGCAAATCCCATATTTTTATTCAAAGCCAGGGCTATGACAACTTTTGCTTCACTAATTGTGCCGGAGGAATTGACCGTTTGTATTCCTTTCGTACCAACGCCAACATTTTGTATCTGTACCCCAAGATCGCTTACACTCAGGGGGGCCAGTCCAATTCCTAATGTTAGCCTTTTCTGTATCAGCGGCCAGGCAATGAATCCGCCATTAAAATTTGCTTTCGAATCAAATTGGGATTGCCCGCTTTGCGATTCGATATTCATCCCCTGGTAACTCATATTGAAAGATACGGTTGTCCTTGAAAGGAATGGCCAGGTCGCAAAGTTCATCTGATTTAGATTCATCGAATCCAGATATGCCATTTCGTAGCCTCCGCGTCCAAGGGCGGAAGTTGAGTATTGATATTGATAGGAACCTATCAGGTTGGGTCCAAACCCAAATATAGATGAGGAGGCCCATAGGGTACCGGAACAGAACACCAATGTTATAAGTAAAGATAATTTGCGCATATTATAACCTCGGGGCTGTTTGGACATAATATTCTAAAATGATATGCGGCCGGAAAATGCCGGTGGCATTCTCCGACGACTCAATGGCATAAACAGAAATATCGTTCCCTGGATTTACAAATTGTAGATAAAAAGAGCCGTGGATCATAAATTGATTGATAATATCCTGAATAAATGATCTTGAAACCACCGCCCGCCGTGAATCACGTAAAGAAAGAATATGCGGTGTGCTTTCTGTCAAAACAACACTATGATTGACATTAAATGTAAATGTTGAATCGATCCGATAAAAGGGTAATTGATTAAATTCCGTGGTAACATTTCTTAAATATATTTCTGTTGTTCGATTTGAATTTACCAAGGAGGAAAGGGTATCCTCTGTAAAGCGAAATTCAACTGAAACCATATATGCATTTGCAGGAATACTATCAAAATTGAATTTAAAAAATGCATTTGCCTCGTATCCAGCAGCCACATATATCTTACTTTGATCGAATATACCCTTATAATCGATCAATGAAGCATCCATTGTAGCATAGATTGTATCCCTTAAGGTCGTATCCTTAACTTCATCCCGGTAGGTAAATACCAGGCGGGGACGACGACTCGAGAAGAATCCTTCCCGGGAACTAAATTCCTTGATATGGTCCGCGCCATCAAAATCAAACAGCAGGCCATGATTCTGATCTCCGGCTGTCGTATCCCGCCAAATGTCAACCAGCCGGGAAGGTAGTTCAACTTCATAATCGGTATAACTCGTTGAATCCAACTTGGGAAATTCAAATGACGCTGATGTTTCTGGTGAGATATCAATATTATTCAGATAATCCCAGGTTGGATCTGTATTAACAGATTCCTCCCAGGCTCCGGTAACACGATATACTTTTCCCAGGATCGGATTGGTATCATCACCGAAACTTCCCGGAGCAGAAACGATAATTTTAAGGGAATCAATTGCAATGGTGTCGTTTGGCAGTGTGGAGAATTTTACCAGAAAACGTCCTTCAAAATCCTGATTGTTCCCCAGAAGCAATTTAGGGCTGCTTCCGGTATTCACTTTACCTTCCACAAAAAACGTATCGGCAATTGCATAAAGTGTATCACTTTCCATTTGTCCATACGCCTGCAGTACATCATTTCCTTCATCTCTTATCGGATTGGCTTCTTCACATGCCCAGAAAGCAAGAAGACCAAAAAACGACACGACTATTATCTTAATTCTCATATATTTACCAATTTGCGAAAACATTAAATTTAGTTTTTTCATACTTTTTTGTCAACGGATGCACGCTTTGAAAGGAACTGTTCGATCTGTTTTGCAATGTCGAGTAAATTCTCCCCAATAAAATCCGGTATATACGCCCATTCTTTACGCTGATATGTAAATTCACCCTGTCCATAACCGGTCATCACCAATGCTGCGCCAATTCCCAGTTTTTTTGCGAAAAGTATATCCTTGTAACGATCCCCGACCAGAAAAGAATTCGAAAGGTCCAAATGCCATTTTTCAGCAGCTGATAAAACCATTCCAGGCTTTGGTTTCCGGCAGTCGCATTCCTGCCGGTATGGCGGATTGCCTTCGCTTGGATGATGAGGACAGTAATAAATGTCATCTGGTGCTGCTCCTTGCCGTTCCATTGTTTCCAGGAAATTATGATGAATTTCCTTCAAAAGTGATTCACTGAAATATCCTCTTGCTACCCCCGATTGATTTGTAACGATAATTACTTTAAAACCAAGGCTTTTGAATATCCGTATACTTTCCGGCACAAAATCAAACACCTTAAATCGGTCAGCATGATTTATATATCCCATTTCTTCATTTATCGTACCATCCCGGTCAAGAAAAATGGCTTTATTTTTGCTAACTCGTGACTTATCCATTTTACTCTTGTTCCCGGAATTGGTTCATAATATGATGTTAATTGGATATTTCCGGTCAGGTGCGACCGTTAGATTGATCGAAGGTGAGCTTATTCATTCAGCAGGTTCATATATATATCCAGGTATTTTTCAGTTGAAGGTTCCCAGGAGTGGTCTTCCGTCATGATGCGTATTCTGAGCTCCTGCCAGACCTCCTGCTTTTTATATAAGCGAAGGGCACGTTTTACCGCCTTGGTAAGTTCTTTTGACGTATATTTTTCAAATACAATACCATTACCTGTTTTTTGCTCTACGTCTATTTCCTGAATTGTGTCCGCCAATCCACCGGTTTTATATACTATCGGAAGTGTACCGTAGCGTAAACTATACAACTGATTCATACCACACGGTTCATATGAAGACGGCATCAAAAACATGTCCGCCCCGGCTTCAACCATATGTGCCAGTGTTTCATCAAAAGCTGTGTTCATGCTTAATTTATCCGGATATTTTTTCTGATATTCCAGCAGTTTATCTTCGAGATCGTTCTGGCCTTTTCCCAGAATAATAAATTGAAGATCTTCCTGCAGGAGTTCCTCAAGGCTTTCTATTAACAGCTTAAATCCTTTTTGCTCCACAATGCGGGCAATCATACCGATAACGGGCCGGTTCTCCTCAAATTTGAGATTGACCCGTGACAGGACCGCTTGTTTATTCTGGTTTTTACCGCTAAGGTCTTCAGATGAATATCTGAATGGGATATACCGGTCAATCTCGGGTGACCATACACCGTAATCCACGCCATTTACGATACCTGAAAAATTATCCTTTTTCGTCTGCAGTTCTTTCTCAAGTCCATAACCATACTTTTTATCTGTGCTAATTTCCTGGGCGTACGTGTCAGAAACAGTATTGATCCAGTCCGAATAATGAATGGCTCCTTTTATCAGATTCAGGCGGCCATTCAGTTCCAGCGGCCCTTCTTTCTCAACCAGACTCCTGTCTATATCCAGCACAGAAGCCAGGTTTTGATCAAAAACACCCTGGTATGAAAAATTATGAATCGTAAAGACCGTTTTAATTCCTTTCAGAAATTCATCATCTTTATAGAGGGTTTTTAAATAAATTGGCACAAAGGCCGTTTGCCAGTCATTACAGTGAATTATGTCCGGTCGCCAGGAGAGTATTTTAAGCGTCTCAAGCGCACCACGGCAAAAAAAAGCAAATCGCTGGGCATTATCCGAATAATCCTCACCCGTATTGCTGTCCGAATAAAGACCGTTCCGACCGAAAAGGTCGGGTATATCAACAAAATAGATCTGCACTTTGCTGTCTGGAAGAAAGGCTGATTTTACATTAACGGTTTTTGTATCTCCGTTGACCGTAACCGGTATATCTTTTAACCGAATTACTTCCCGAAGAATATATTTCCGCTCATTTATCATTTTATATTTAGGCATGATCACGCGGATTTCCTGATTTTTTGCTTTTAAAGATTTGGGTAATGCACCGGTCACATCTCCCAGACCGCCTGTTTTGGCAAATGGAGACACTTCCGATGATAAATACCAAATTTTGTATTGATTCATATGATCCTCTGGATTCTCTTACCGCTGATTAGGCCCTAAACAATATGATGTATAAGACAATGTGTGAATAAAGTGTAACATAATAATTTAACTAATTTTACGAATCCAATCAAGCCCCATATCTCTTGTTGGAATCATCGGTAATCTGCTAAACACGTGAAATGGATTTTTTATAAGGATTTTAAAAAACCGGAGATTTCTGAAAACACCTTTGCTTTATCATGATCAAGCGTGATGACGTGATAGGAGTTGGTTAATTCAAGAATTCTTTTGTTCTGGGAAGAAACATTATTATAAATCGTTCTCGCGCTTTTTCCGTCAATTACATGATCTTCCCTGGCATAAATGATGAGCATTGGCGCATAGATATCTCTGAGATCCTGCATAACATGCTTAAACAATTTTAGTAATTCTGATATCGCCCGTACTGAAATTTTCTTGTAGGTAAGTGTTTTTTCATCGGCCTTGATATCGGAACCGGCGTATTTTCTGGAGTAACGTATGAAAGGTTTTAGAACATGTGCAAAAGCTGCAAATTTATTCTTCAGATACAAGCCGGGCGCGAGGGCAACAACCCCATTTATCTCATAATGTGCGGTAAGATGAAGTGCCAGCGTGCCACCCATTGACAAACCGATCACGTAGACTTTTTTACATTTTTTGCGCAATTGAAACAGTTCATTTTTTGCCGTATCAAACCAATCGTACCAATTGTATTTCCGCAGATTTGCAGGATCCGTTCCATGACCGGGCAGAAGGGGTATGTGAACGGTATAACCTTCATTGTGCAGGTGTTCGCCCAGAAAACGCATTTCATAAGGTGAACTGGTAAAACCATGCAACAACAGACAACCGTTTTCACCTCCTTTCAGATACTGGGGTTCACATCCTGGTATGATACGATTTCGCATAAATTTAATTTTTAATAGTAATACATCAATTTTATTAATTAATCTGGTGCTATTTTTTTCTGGAACAAAAAAATATAAATATCATTTTTCTATATACCGTTGATTTTTGATTGTAACGTCCGGCCGCAAAACATACTAAATCGGACGGTTTCCGGGGCTTACCACGAGATATTATCGATCGATAACAACTCGCTCCGCAACAGGTGAAAAAATACTTATCGATTCAACCCGTTCATCACCCAAGACCGTTGTTGAATGCTGAATGTTCGGCGCAATAAAGCAGATATCTCCTTTTCTGAGTTCCACATTTTCATCTTCAACCCTGATCAGTAAGCGCCCGGTTTGCACGATCGTCACTTGCTCCTGTGGATGTGAGTGCTTCTCAAATTCCAATCCTGGTTCATAAACATAATGCACCACCATAACATTATTTGTGGTAAAAACACGCTGAGAAAGTTTTGGATCCAATTGTTCCTGATCTGCTTCAACCCAGTTTAGCTTAAAGAATTTTTTCATCATCTTACCCATTCGCAAATTAGTTTATTTATCTTTAATATAAACAGTGAATTAGGCCAAGAATTAACTTTTTTCCCGCCAGGCGAATAGAGCCCTTTTTATAAACCCTTCATTTTTTTCCAGCAACGCCCGTGATTCAGTTAACGTAAGATCGGTCAGTGCCATAAGTATGGCCGATTTAACATGACCGTCCGCCTCTTCCAGCAACCGGGTGGCCTGGTTATAATCAACTTCGGCGGCCGTCATTATAATCTTTTTCGACCGTTCGATTAGTTTTTGACTGTTTTGCTGGAGATCGATCATCATATTTTCATACACCTTGCCAAGTTTTATCATGGCGGTGGTTGTAAGCATATTCAACACCATTTTTTGTGCTGTTCCCGATTTCATTCTTGTGGATCCCATAATAATTTCCGGGCCAGGTACAGGGCAAATCGCAACATCAACTTTGATTTTAAGGTTTTCTCTAGGATTACAAATGACAAAAATTGTTTTGGCCCCAAGGCGTCGGGCCTCCTCGAGCGCTCCTTTTACATAGGGTGTTCTGAAACTCGCGGCAATACCACAAACCACATCTATAGCGGTAACATGTTTTTCAACCAAATCCGCAACACCCTGCTCATATTTATCTTCACTTCCCTCCTGTGCGCGCACCAGCGCTTCATAACCGCCGGCGATAATGCCCTGTACCATTTCGGGATCTGAACCAAATGTCGGCGGACATTCAGAGGCATCGAGTACACCAAGGCGGCCAGAGGTACCCGCACCGACATAAATGAGGCGACCACCTTTTTTAAAAGCTTCAGCAATGATCTCAACGCCTTGCACGATATAGGGAATTTCCTTTTCGACCGACAGGGCTACTTTTTGGTCTTCCCGATTGATCAATTTTATGATTTCTTCCGTACTCATCATGTCGATGTCGAAGCTTTCCGGATTTCTGCTCTCCGTCACCAGTCCCGCCAGTTCTTGAAAAACGCTATTTTCTGTCATGACCAATCTCCAGCTCTACGAGAAATTTTCCGTTTAAATATGGTGAGAAATTTGTCCATAATGTGTCCACACGATATATCCCACAGTTCACGCCTTGCGTTTTTAACGCCTGAACATCCCTGTTTATCTCGCCTCCTTTTAATGCGATTAATCGACCGGATGACTTCAAGACTGGTTGTACCCAATCCCAAAGATCTTTCAGGTTGGTTACAGCACGGCTGGTTGCGTAATCAAACTCGATGGTATTTTGTGTATTAAAAACCTCGATTCTCTGATTAACCACATTTAATTTAAGGCGAAGCCTCTCATCAACTTCCTTTAAAAATAAACATTTTTTCCTAGATGAATCAATTGCGGTCACCACCAGCTCCGGATGAACTATCTTAAGGACAACCGCTGGAAACCCTGTACCGGAACCAATGTCCAGCAATCGACTTCCATGGCTTGGATTCAACCTGGACAGCAGGAAAAAACTGGGAAGAAAATGTCTTTCGTTAATGTGCTGCCGATCTCCATGTGAGATCAAATTTTGTCGCTTTGCCCAATTTTGAATCAGCTGTGCATATAAATCCAGCTTGCTTTGTGCCTCCGGGCTGACAATGATGCCAGTATGACTTACAAATTCAAGGACCTGCTTAAGTGACAGAGGGTGTTTCACGTGGAACATCAGCTCCCTGGTATTGACGTCGCTCAAGATGGATAAGTAATACAGAAAGATCTGCCGGTGAAACACCGGAAATCCGCGAGGCCTGTCCAAGGCTTACGGGTCTGATCTTATCCAGTTTTTCAATGGCTTCGGCCGACAAGGCTTTTATTGCACGAAAATTAAAATTGGGTGGAATCTTTTTGGCTTCGAATTGCTGAAACCGGTTGATCAATTGTTGATTGCGACTGATATACCCTTCATACTTCAGGTTAAAATCGACTTCCTGGACGGCCCCTTTCATAAAATCCCGATCACACAACATGCCCAGCACATCGGCGAGGGCGACCTCCGGCCTTTTAAGAATATTGATCATCGGGGTTGGCCGTTCAATTGGTGCACTTTTTTTATAGAATCTTTCATTAAACTGTTCTGGATTAATGCGTTTTCCTTTCACTTTCTCGTTCAGATCTGCAATTTCCCGGCGCTTTTGGACTACCTGCGCATGGATATTTTGCTCAAGCAGACCAAACTTATAGCCAAAATCTGCCAGCCTTAGATCTGCGTTATCCTGTCGTAATTGTAAACGAAATTCCGCCCGGGAGGTAAACATACGGTATGGCTCAAGTGTACTTTTATTGATCAGGTCATCGATCAAAACGCCAATATATGCTTCTGCCCTGCCCAGATGGAAAGGCGGTTCTGCGCGTAGTTTTAGCGCCGCGTTTATTCCGGCAATCAATCCCTGTGCAGCCGCCTCCTCGTAACCGGATGTCCCGCAGATCTGTCCTGCGAGATACAGGTTCTCGATCATTTTTGTTTCAAGGGTGGCGTGCAGCTGGTGCGGCGGGAAAAAGTCGTATTCAACGGCATAGCCCAGCCGGATAATTTCAGCTCGTTCAAGTCCGGTGATCGTCCGGACAGATTTTTCCTGGACCCGTTCCGGCAGACTGGTTGAAAAACCATTCAGATATACTTCAGGATCATCATACCCCTCAGGCTCGAGAAATAACTGGTGGCGGGGCTTCTCAGAGAAACGATTAATTTTATCTTCGATAGAAGGACAATAGCGTGGTCCCGCTGACTGGATGCGTCCGGTAAACATTGGGGATTCCGCGAAACCTTCCTGCAGTGCCTGATGGGTCATTTGGTTTGTGTATCCGATATGACAATTGACCTGCCGGCGATTGATCGCTCCGGTGGAAAAAGAGAACGGTTGAGGTGGTTCATCCGGTTCCTGTATCTCAAATTTTGTGAAATCTATACTGTCCCGGTGGAGCCTCGGTGGTGTTCCGGTTTTCAGCCGCCCGGACTCGAAACCCACCCCCAAAAGAGCTTCAGTAATACCCGCCGCCGGTTTTTCGCCCGCCCGCCCTAGCCCAACCTGTTTTAAACCAATATGTATGATGCCATTCAGAAATGTCCCCGCGGTTATGATAACTGCTGCTGCTGATATTTCTCTTCCGTCTTCAAGCCCTACGCTTCGTATGCGGTTTTTGCTAAATCCCAGCCGATTCGCGGCTCCACGTATGATGGAAAGATTCGAAATTCTATTCAGGTGTTCACGTGCCTCTCTAGCATATAATTTACGGTCGGCCTGGGCGCGCGGAGACCATACCGCCGGTCCCTTTGATTTATTCAGCATCTTAAAATGGATGCCGGTTGCATCAGCAATGCGGCCCATCTCGCCGCCAAGTGCATCTATTTCGCGCACCAGCTGTCCTTTCGCCAGTCCGCCAATTGCCGGATTACAGGACATCAAACCTATTTTTTCCGGATCCATTGTTACCAGCGCTGTGGCGAGGCCCATTCTTGCCGCAGCAGAAGCTGCTTCAATACCGGCATGTCCACCCCCGATCACAATAATCTCAAAATCCAAAGTCTCTCCGGATGTTCCACGTGAAACATTATTTTCCAATACAAAACTCCGAAAAAATTGTGTTCAAGATATCCTCGGTTACGGTTTCACCTGTGATCTCACCCAGCTGAT
>Ga0209536_100002984_pt1 | contig 27418 bp, 17 predicted proteins | sample DeeMarSeWOR28_12_FD_187461 | JGI IMG/M metagenome (GOLD analysis project Ga0209536, IMG submission 187461) | Marine sediment microbial communities from White Oak River estuary, North Carolina - WOR-2-8_12 (SPAdes) (version 2) | ecosystem: Environmental > Aquatic > Marine > Intertidal zone >... | reverse complement strand
CAAGCCGGTGCGAAACGGGTGCTGGCCCAGTATGAACGCAGCACGGCCTGCGGTGCAGGACTGCTGGGCGTACCAGTCGGTGAACATCGCGCCCTCGTCTGCTATCCTATCGATGTTGGGCGTCTGGTATCCCATGATGCCGTGGTTGTAGGCGCTGATGTTGGCCCAGCCAATGTCATCGCCCCAGATGACGAGGACGTTGGGTCTGTCTTGCGCCATCGCCGGTAGCGTAAACAGCGACAGCGCAAGGAAACTGTGTAATGCTCGCTTCATGTTGTGGTTCCCCACTGTTGAGTTATGTCTGCGATCCGTCGTTCGTTGCTTCGTCGGACTTGGCTTCTCGGCGGCCGTGCGATCCGGTGTCCCGGTTGCCCGGTGTCCCGGTTTCCCGACCGCACACCCGTCATGCTTTATGTACCATGTACCGTTGTCATTGAACGTTGCACGAACGCATTCTGCACTCTGCACTCTGCATTCATTAGGGTGTATACCAGATCGGACTCGTATACGCCCGCTCCTGCGTCGTCATTGGCACTTCAGAGTCCATGGTGATACCGAACCGCAATGCATCGTACGCCGTCCAACGCGGTGTCGGGATCTCGATCACGCGCGCATAGTAGAAGGCCGGTCGACTCGGATCGAAATCCGGATCGGTCCAGACGGTGATCAGCTCCGGATCGCCGATCGTGTTGGTCCACGTCGCGTTGGCGACGTCCACCGTGTTGCCGACCGGCGGCAGCTTGCCGTCGCGGCCAGGTTGGCGACGGTCGGCATCTCCCCACACGACGTCGTAGACTTGCTCGTGGGTCTGACCAGTTGCGTCGAGCCAGCCTTTCACTATCTGAATCCGATCCAGGTTTCCACTGTAGGGATCCTTCACGGCTGCTACCAGAAAGGTTGGCGCCTTGCCTGCAGGTGCGGACGACAGATCTCCACCCATTGGCACGCCCTTGGAGTAGCCAATCTGCCCGGGAAGCCGGCTCGCGGCGTCGGCAGCGACGAAGTCCCAGCCACCCCAGAACCGCACCAGCATGCGCGGACCGGTCGTGCCGTACACCTCGCGGCGATTGAACGCATCCCAAATGGCCTCACGGCTGTTCTCGGTCACCCACACTGCGGCCAAACCCGATGACACCTGTTCCCATCCCATCACGTTCCCGGCAGGTGTCGCCAATACCGGCTGGTTCCACCGGTGGTCGCTCGGCTCCTTGCCGCTGTGCTTGCCGAAGAAGTTCTCCTCGGCAACGGCTGTCAGCGAAGTGTGCGAATCGGTGCTACCGACGACACCGAACTTGAACGGGTTCACACCGAGATCGCTCTCCAGCCTGAGACCGTTCTTGAGCGCCTCACGCGCGTATTCGTACTGCAACATGTCATTGGTCTTGAGTTGGCTCATGTCGAGGTTGCCCTTGTCCCACAATTCGTAGCCCGCGAACTCGTCATCGGGTGAGAGGTAGGGATGCGTCTCGCCATCACCTTTGATCTGCGTGATCTCGTACACAGGCTCCCAGTTGGCACGGGTCTCGACGTACGCCCGATCCAAGGGCTCACCCGAAAGCTTGGCGAGCGCAAACATCATCCCATTCGACAGATTGCCGTTATGGGGGATGGCAAGCACATGGTCGCCGGTCTTCGCCTCGTAGGACGCCATGAACTCCCACAGCTTCTCAGGGTCGGGGCTGTCGGCGAAGGTGAACGGTAGGATCTGATCGGCGCTGGACTTGTCGCCTCTGAAGATCAGCACGCGGTGCAGGTTGTTTCCCTGAACCAAGGAGGTCCACTCGTAGCCGATCAGCGCCGTGAAACGGCCGGGATCGTTGAACTGCTCTGCGGTCTCCGTATACGTCCTCCAGATCGAGCGCGCAATCATCGGGTCGAGCATGGCCTCGGGGATGTCGCCTTGGCTCCCAGCTGCGATGAGCTCACCGGCCGCCTTAACACCCTGCTCAGCGCTCTCATTCATCATCAGGTGCCAGCGCTTGAGCCGCTCATCCTGCATCAATGAGGGATTCCCCTTGTACAGCTCCATCATGGCACCCATGGCGACGCCATGGTCGGCAACGACCAGCCAGTCTAACGGCCGTGACAACTGTACGCGCTGACCGGTCGCCGATGTCACGGTCTCGCCGCGCGCGAGACGGTAGGCCTCCTCGGGTCCGAGGCGATTGCCGAACGCAAATGCGTCGGGCGAGTTGGCAGTGTGCAAGTGGGTGTCACCCCACAACACCTGGGTTGGGAATCCACGATCGGCGTACGGCGAGTAGCCGCGGCTCTTGAAGTGCTCCGCCGCCTGCTCTTCGATTACGGGGATCTGCGCCACGAGCGGTGGAGACAGGGCGGCGAGCGCGAGACACGCGAATAGGGTTCTCTTCATGCTACTATCCTCATTTGAGCTTGGTGTTGGTTGTTCGCTCACCGAGTGGCACCCTTCTCGGAAACCTCCAAGACAACCCCGCACCCTTCACAGGGGAGGTTTCCTCGACGGCCACCACTCGGCTCGCGCTCGGTATTCACTTCTTCCGCTCCCAGTTTCCTGCACTCTGTACTCTGCACCATGCACCATGCACCATGTAACATGCACCTTGTACCGTCGTCGTTCGCACGTTGAACGTTGCACGAACACATTCTGCACTCTGCACTCTGCACTCTGCATTCATCACGGGTTGTACCAGATCGGACTCGTGTACGCCCGCTCCTGCAGCGTCTTCCACACTTCGTCACCGAGCTGGACTCCGTAGCGCTTGGCGTCATAAACCACCCAACGTGGCGTCGGTATTTCGATCACACGGGCGTAGTAGAACGCCTTTACGGCAGGATCGAAATCCGGGTCTTCCCAAACCGTTATCAACTCGGGATCGCCAATCGTATTGGTCCACGTAGCGTTTGCGAGATCGACGGTGTTGCCAACCGGTGGCAGGTCGCCGTTGCGGTCCAGTTGACGGCTGTCCGCGTCGCCCCAGGCAACGTTGTAGACCTGCTCGTGCGTATTACCGCTTGCATCGAGCCATCCTTTGACGATCTGGATGCGATCGAGGTTGCCGCTGAACGGGTCCTTCAGTGCGGCCACCAGGAACGTCGGTGCCTGGCCGCGCGGCGCATCATAGATTTCCCCGCCCATTGGCACGCCCTTGGTGTAGCCGATCTCCGCCGGGAGCCGGCTCATCGCATCGGCGGCCTCGAAATCCCAGCCGCCCCAGAACCGCACGAGAATGCGCGGTCCGGTGGTGGCGTACACTTCGCGGCGCTTCATCGCATCCCACAGCGCCTCGCGCGTGTTCTTGGTGGCCCACACCGCCGCGTAACCTGAGGCTGACATGGCCCAGCCGTCGTACTGCCGGCCCGCGAACTTGGCCATCGGATGATTCCATCGTTCCGGCGAAGGCTCGGTGCCGGCGTGCTTGCCGATGTAGTTCTCCTCCTCGACTGCCGTCAGCCCGGTGTGCGTGTCGGTGGAGCCCACCATGCCGAACTTGTAGGGGTTGGTGCCGAGTTCGCCTTCCATCTTGAGGCCGTTCTTGAGCGCCTCACGGGCGTACTCGTACTGCAGCATGTAGTCCTCTTTGACGACCGTGAGGTTCAAGTTCCCCAGCTCCAGGGTCTCGAAGTCGGCGAGTTCGTCGGTGGGGGACAGGAAGGGGTGCGCCTCACCATCACCCTTGATCTGGGTGACCTCATATAGCGGTTCCCAGCGCGCGCGCTGCTCGGCGTAGCCTGCAGTCAGCAGTTGCCCCGTTGCCGGGTTGGTTTCGACGGGGAACATGATGCCGTTGGACATGTTGCCGTTGTGCGCCAGCGCCAGCACGCGGCCACCCGTGGTTTCTTCGTAACGTGCCATCCAGTTCCATAGGTCTTCAGGATTGAAGCTCTCGGCCGTGGTGTAGGGCACGATGCGCCGGGCCACATCGCCGTCATCGCGGTACAGCACGTTGCGGTGCAGGTTGTTGCCGCCTTCGGTCGAGGTCCACTCGTAACCGATCATGGCAGTGAACCGACCCGGCTCGTTGAACTCCTCGGCGGTATCGATGTACTCGTCCCACACCGTCTTTTGGAAATCCGGATCGAGCACCACGTCGGGCACACTGCCTTGAGAAAATGCGTTGATCACGTCCATGGTCGCCTGGAACGCTTCCTCGCCACCGGCCCGAAAGCTCTGGTGCCAGCCGCGAACCGTAGCGTCGCTCAACAGTCGCGAGTTGCCCGCGATAATCTCTTTCATGGCGCCCATGCCGTCGGAGTGGTCGGCTACAACCAGCCAGTCGAGCGGCTGCCGCAGCTTGAAGGGTTCTCCGTGGCTCGACATGACCTCTTCGCCCCGGGCAAAGCGGAACGCCTCCTCGGGGCCGAGGATGGCGCCGAAGCCGCGGGCATCGAGTGAGTTGCTGGTGTGGACGTGTGTATCGCCCCAGAAGACGCTGGTCGGGAAGTTGCGTCCGGCGTAGGGCGAGTAACCCGGCGTCTTCCACATGTTGACGCTGTCCTCCCGCGTCGGCGGCGGCAGGCCTACCGGATCTTGTGCGATGGCTGCGCTGGTTGTGGCCAGCGTGATTGCTCCGAAGACCACCACGACTCTGTTCAACGACATCATGCCTCCAGTGTTTCTGCTTGTGTTGTTAGTTCTTTCTGCTTACCGCTTGAATGTCTCATCCCTGTTCGCCGTTCTCGCTTCTGCACAACCTCTCGCCGAGCAGTGTCTCTCTCGGAAACCTCCAAGACAGCCCCGCCGCCCTTCACAGGGGAGATTTCCTCGACGGACACCGCTCGGCTCGTGCTAGACGGCACTTTTCCCTTTTCCCTTTTCTCTTTTCCCTGTCTTCGGCTCCCCGCTCCTTCGACATTCGTCATTCGACATTCGACATTCAGATTTCAAAAGCACCTTGTACCGTCGTCGTTGCACGTTGCACGTCGAACGACGGTCGAAGTATCCGTCACCAGACTCCCGCTCCAAACTCGAACACGTACGTCAGCCTGCTGATATCAAAGAACCCGGTGTTCTTGATCCCCGCCCTGAACCCCATGAACTCCGTGAGGAACGAGAGGAACTTGAGCGGCGACTTGGTGATGTTGACGCGGAACTTGATGCCCGTCTCCATCACGAAGTTGGTTTCTGTCCTGGTCGTTGCCGCAGTGGTGTCGGTAGCCGCTACGTCCTCTTTGTCGAATTCGACTCCGGCGCCGAAGTAGGAATCGATCCAGCGCGACGCTGAGGGCGTGTACATCAGCTGCCAGCCGAAGTCTCGCAGTGCTTTGTCCTTGAGATACATGCGGTGCACCAGGAATCCGCCGGTCATGGGATCCTCGAAGTTCTTGAGGACAAACAGCGGAAACACGAACGAGAAGCCGAGATCGCCGTCTGCCCGGAGCGAGATGGCGAACGACTTGAGTGCCAATCCGGCGTCGGCCCATGCGGTCAATTGCTCCACCGAAGTGACCTCGTGCAATTCCGGCCAGTCGGGCTTCTCCTTCTCCTCCATCTTGTGGTGCAGCAACTCGTCGTCGCCGGCCTCGGACGCGGCGGGGAACGGTCGCAGCTGGTAGATGGCGTTGTCGGGAGCGTACACACCGTCGACCGTGTATTGCTCTCGCAAGGGGCTGTCTTCGGGCAGGGGTGGGAACGAGCGGTGCTCGTCGCGCCGTACCTTGGCCATCCATGCCTCGAAGCCTCCGGTGAACAGCGCGCCCTGGCGGATGATGTCTCTCACACCCCATGCATCGTTGACCCGCACGTTGACGTCGAAGCCCGGTGTGAAATAACCGTCGCTGTTCTTGTCGGTACACATCGCGTGCTTGCCCTCCTCCACGAGGAGGTTCATGGGGAACCTGGTGTACTCGTCCGTATCGAGGATGTTGAAATACCAATCCAGGCCGTGCGCCTCGCCCGTAACTCGTTGCACGCCCATTACGAACAGCTCCCGGTCGCACTCGATCCCGTAGTCCTGTATCCACTCGCCGGAGTTGGGCAGCACCCACACGCGGAACTCGGCGGGCTCTACGTCGTGCGCGTGCCCACCCAGCCCCTCCTCGCGACTGAAGTACGCGATGAACTTGAGATTCCCTGCGATGAAGTTATTGAGGTCGATGGTGGAGTTACCAATGTCCGACGAATCACGGATGAAGGCGGGTCCATCTCTGTCGGTTCTGCGCCCGATGTCGTTGAACTGGTAGTACGTCATGGGGGCATCGACTTGCTCTTCGAACGGCAAGATCTCGGGAACCCGCAGTGCCTTGCCCTGGAGGTCGTTCATGGTTGGCTCGTCGGGCGAGAACCAATAGATGGGTGCGGCGTACGACGCGAACTCCGTCATGGTCATTTGGCGCTTTGCTCCCCACCATACGACCCCGGGAATGCTGCTGTAGTTGCAGGTTTCCTGTGCGGTCACTTGCCAGGGAATAGATATGGCAATCAAAGTTGCTAAGCCCGACAAGATGAATCGTGAGAGTCGCATGGGTTTGTCCTCTCCCTTTGGACAGCGCGAAGTGCATGGTGCATCGTGCATGGTGCATCGTGCATGGTGCATCGTGCAGGGTGCATTGTGCTCGGCTTCATTTGCGTCTATCCCTTTCAGGGTCGAAGCACCGCGTTGGTTCTTCTGATTCCCTGGTTGGTTGGCAGAGCGGCTCATTGAGATCTCGTTGCCGATCAGAAGTAGTACCGCAGGGCGACCCGAACTTGTCCGGAATCGATACTCTCACTGCTGCCGCGCTGCGTGAGACGCGCAAACGACATCTCGACTCCAACATTGAAGTCATCACGGCCGGTGTAAGAGACGCCTAGAAAGGTGCGCCAGGTGCGATCGGCAATGTCGTCTCCGTTGGAGGAGAAGTTCTCCCAGCGAAAACCGCCGAGCAGCCCGATGGGCAGCGGCGTGGTGGCGCCGAAGTCGTAGCCGATCGTGCCGCCGAACCGCGCCAAGCCCCGTGTCTTGCCAACGTCCTCTCTGAACGGCTCCGTAACACCAAACTCAGCGAGCGCCGTGAATCCCACTGCGCGGTGAGGGCTGTATGCCAGCCGTGCACCACCTGAGACGACCGAGTTGCTGGCGTCGGCTACGAGACTGCTGCTGTCGTTGCCGAGGCCGTTGTCGATTACGTCGCGTAACCAGTCGAGTGGGGTCACGAAATAGCCCTTGTTCGTCGCCAAATCGGCCACGGCGGCGACGTAGACCTTGTTACTCTCCAGTATGCGAATAGTCGTACCCAATCCTGCACCGACCACGCCTGTCACGCCCTGAAACAGCAGTGCCTGTTGGTCAGTGCCGAGCCGGGCACCACCAGTGACATTTGCGCGCAACGCCAGCCAGCGATTCACCGCCTGCTGGTACTCGTAGTCCAGAGCCAGGAACGCAATGCTGCCGTCCAGCGTATCGACGACGTTGCCAGCGAGGTCCTCGACTGGGGCGCGCAGGTTGATCGCCGACCCCGCGCCGACGGCGCTGCGCATGAACGTGTTCACGAACGCGTCGGGCAGATCGCTGGAGGGTAGGAAGCGGTGACCGTTGAGTACACGTCGCTCCGGGCCAACGCGTGTCGTCTGGGCGGTAGCCGCAACGTGGATGCCGAGGCTGAGCATGAGGATAGCAATTGCCGTCGTTACTCGATGCATGTCTGACCTTTCCCCATTCACCTATTCCCTTTTTCCTTCCCTTTTGCTGTTCCAGTAGTGACTCGCCGAGCAATGGTCCTCTCGGACATCTCCAAGACAACGTCCCCACCACTCACAGGGGAGATTTCCTCGACGACCACCGCTCGGCTCGTGCTCGACTGGCACTTTTCCCCTTTCCCCCTTTCCTTTTTCCTAGTCGTCCGCTCCCAGCTCCCCACTCCCCGCACTCTGCACTCTGCACTCTGCACTCAGCCGAACTCCGCCCTCGCCCCATGCACAAACAGCGATCTCAGTTTGTCCCAGAACTCACCGCCCAGTACAAACAGACTCGACACGAGCACCACGTCCCCGAGGAGGCCGTACAGCAACTGGTTCGACTCGTAACCGGGGATGTGATGCTCGGCGTACGGTGCAGCCCAGCCGAACAGGATGGGGATCAAGAACATGATCAAGCCGATCTTGTAACGCTTGGCGCTCACGACTTGTGCCGGTCCGTACTTTGCCATGAACGCGCCCAATCGCTGCTTGATCCCGCCTGTCAGATAGTTGAATCCCGGCTTGCCCAATATCGTGACGGCGATCAGCATGCCCAGTTCGGGAATACCTGCTATGAGGAGACCGGAGAGAGTCGTTTTCCACCCGGCCGACAGATCGCTGCGCGCAACGACGGGAACCAGCAGTGGCGACAGGAATCCCACGACGAACACCGTCGCACCTGCGATCAGACGACCGCGGGGTGGTGCCGACGGTTGGTCCGCTGAGGTCGCCGTTACCATGTCGACCTACCCCGTTATCCAACTGGGATAGTGAACGACACGTTGAACCGAATCTGATCCTTCGCAGCCGGGGCGAGCCAGTTGTCATTCTTCAGCACCGTCGAATACTCGGCGTAGAAGTTCCAGGTGTTCTTCGGTCTCACTAGCAGATATCCGAACCTTACCCCGACGGGCAGTGACACCCCCTTGGAGTCCCAATTGTATTGTGCCTGTAGATCGTTGGTCCCCAGGTAAAAGCCCTTGCCCAGCTGCAGGTTGGCGAACGGATTGATGATGAGATTGCCGGCTACCACGGTGTCTGGTTTGCTCGGGTTGGTCTTGCCCCAAGTCTGCTGCAACAGAACGCCGAACAGCAGCTTCTCGTTCAACGCCCGCATAATCACCGCAGTGGCGAAACCGTATTGCCACTCCGTGGTGCCAAACCCTTCCTTGCCCGGGATCACGACGTCGGGACCGATGCCGGCGCGGCCCCAGCTCCATTCGAGCGGGACGACGAGTGCAAACAGGTCCGTCGGGCTCAGGCCCCACTTGTCTTCCTGACTCTGGGTCAGGCGCACCGTGAGACGCGGCAGGATCGTGACGCCGCCGGCCGCCGCTCCGCCGGCGATCGGGATCGGCGCCACCATGCGAAACTGGCCGAATCCCTTGCTACCCTCGGGGCGTACGGACCCGGTCGAAAGCGTGTCCTGGTGGTAACTGAGTGCGCCTTGGTAGGCGAACTGGAACGACCACTGGGATGCGGTCGCGTCGTTCGCCATCGACTCGCGGCTCTGCTGCGCGTGAGCGGCCGCGGTGAGCAAGAGGACAAAGAGGATTGAAGCAATCGCTGTTCGCAACGTCAGTAACAAACGGTTCATTTTGGATACTCCATTCACTTGTGTTCGCGTGAGTTCATTCTACGTCGACCTTTGTGTCTTTCCTTCGTGCCACGCAGTGGCAACGACCACCTGCATATCACCCACCGTCCCGAGAACCTTGACGGCTCCCAGCAGTGCGCGAAACCGATCGGAACCGAGGCGGGTCTCTAGTAGACCGTCATTCTGCCAGCGCTCGACCCAGAGAAAGCGGTTCCGTTGCCCGTGATCTTCGTAAATTTCCTGGGAATCACAGTGTTTCCCTTCTTCTCCCAGCGGTCGCAGTGTCTCGATGGCCTGAAGAAACTCGTTCCGCTTTTCCGGCCTGACTTCTACGCTGATTTCGATGCCAACCAATGGATGTTTCCCCGGTTGACCGCCCTCGCGATGGAACGGCGGCGCAGTTCGTTGGGTCAAGGGACGTCGGTTGATCTGATGTACAAGCGTTGGGGATAAGGGCAGGGGACGTGCCGTTTGCTCATTTGCTGCACTCCCCTTGGGAATGACAGATCCCTGGTTCTGCTAACTCGCTGAAAGCATGTGTTTTAGCGGCCATCTCTTGGCGGCGCCGGCAGTCAATCCGTCGAGCAACTTGTGTCCGATATTTCGTCTTTCACTAAATGTCGTGCCGATATTTCGTGGATAGGGGTGGGCGGGGGTTAGCAGCTGTCATCCAGTTGGGAAGCGGTACCTGGCACCCGTCGGCCGCTCACGGACGCGATCTCGAGGTTTCGAGACGTGGAGTCGGATGGTGGGAGGACTCGTCTGCGGATTGACCCGATCGAACAAGTTCGGCAAGGAGATCGTTCTGCGAGCGGCGACCGGCGCGGCCAATCGAGTGCTTCATCGGCTATCTCGGGCCTGTCGTCAGGCCTGTCGCAGGCGCTCGGCCACGACAGTCACCGCCCCACCGTCCTAGTGACGATCGTAATGGGCTGCGGATAGGTGATCGGACCCAGCGCCGTGTTGATCGTAGGTACCGCGCGGACAGAGACTTGCTTCGGGGCTCCCCCAGCGCCGGCGAGGTTGAGTGCCAGGTCGATGAGATCCGGGCCACTGCGTTCGAAGAAGTCGAATAGGTCCAGCTCGACGTCCACCGGGATGTCCGTCGGGTGTCCGGGGGGCAGCTCGTACTCCTGCTCGATCTCGCCGGATACGGTTTCCGTGTCCTCCAAGAATAAGGTCCACTGCATTTGCACTAGGCGAGCCGTCACCGAATTCTCCGGAGGGTTCTCGGCCAGCAAGTGGAGCCGGAATGCCAGCGGTAGGTCGCGGCGGGCCACTGCCGCGCCGACCCGCGTGGCGTCAGCGAGACCGAGGTCGGAGTAGGAGTGGATCCGCGAGATGTTGACGTCCGCCAGGCGTATGTTGGCGACTCGGTCGAGCTGGAAGTCCACTGAGCGGAGCGCCGCGATCTGCTGGAGAGTCGCGCATCCGGTGATGGCAACGGCAACCAGCGCGGGTGATAGGTTTCGCATTCGCATGGTGTAGAGCATACCGAACTGGCGCGGATTGGGGGAGTGCCCTGACTCCATAGGTTCGGCCCCGAGGTGCCAACCGCGGCTCCAACGCCTGGACCCGACCGTACGTATATCATTACTAGATATCAGGGACCACCATACCGTCATGATTCAGGAGGAACACCATGCTCAGTCGCCGAGAATGGATTGGGACCACCCTGGGCGCCGGCGCCGCCCTCATGCTCAACCCGCGCCTTCTAGAGGCCTTGCAGCAGGGCCAACTGATTCAGCGTGCCGTCCCGTCGACCGGTGAGATGCTTCCCGCAGTCGGCTTGGGCAGCTCGGCCACCTTCTCCCAGGTCGCACGCAGCGAGGATGTGGCCGCGCTCAAGGAAGTGATCCGTGCGATGGTCGACGGCGGTGCCAAGGTGTTCGACACCGCCCCCAGCTACGGCGCGTCCGAGCAGGTTGCGGGAGACATCGCCCACGAGCTGGGTGTGGCCGACCAGATCTTCTGGGCCACGAAGGTGAACGTGGCAGGACGGGGCGGCGGAACGGCAGACCCCGTGGCCGCGCGCGCGCAAATCGACGCATCGTTCGAGAAGTTCCGGGTGCCGACCATCGATCTCATTCAAGTGCACAACCTGGCCGATGTACCGACGCAGCTCGGGATCTTGAAGGAGTTGAAGCAACAGGGTCGCATTCGCTACATCGGTGTGACCACCACCAGCAACCGGCAATACGAGTTGCTCGACCAGGTGATGCGCAACGAGCCGCTGGACTTCATCGGGCTCGACTACGCCGCGGACAACCGTGATGTCGAGGAGACCATCTTGCCGCTCGCCGCGGAGCGGAAGATCGGCGTATTGGTCTACGTGCCGTTCGGCCGCACCCGACTGTGGCAGCGAGTCGAGGGCAAGGAGCTGCCGGATTGGGCCGCCGAGTTCGACGCCGCGACCTGGGCCCAGTTCTTCATCAAGTACGCGCTGAGCCACCCGGCAGTCACGGTGGTGACTCCGGCGACCAGTCAGGCCAGGCACATGGTGGACAACATCGGCGGTGGGATCGGGCGCCTGCCGGACGGGGCCATGCGGAAGCGGATGGCCGAATTTGTGGATGCCTTGCCGCCGGCGCCTAGCCGTGGCTAGGTAGCACGAAGGACGGGGCGGTGCCCGCACACTGGCGGGCACCGCCAGCTGACTTCTGGTGGGCTCCGCCCTCACCCCCTCAATCCGCAGCGGTCATCCGCATCAATCCGTGGCCCAACTAGGCATCGCCAGCCCGCCCGAGTACTGGCGAAGCTAGCTCAATCAGTGCAGTTTCCCCTGCCGCGACGATATCTCGTGACCACGAAATGTCGTGTCGCGAGGTGACCAAATAGGCAGGTGAGCGATACATGGGCCCATGGGGTGTCTTTCAAATTGCCGCGGGATCGGTGTGCCTCGCATTCGGGGGAATCCACCTGGTTGTGGCACGGAGGCGCTCCGACCGGCAGGTCCATCTCTGGTTCGCGGTGGCTGCATGGCTGGCGGCGGCCAACGCGTTCGTCGAACCGCTCGGGTCCGGTGCCGACACGGTCGCCGACCTCAACCGGGCATTCAAGTGGGCCATCCTGTTTCAGGGGCTCTGCTGGATCGCGCTGGTGTGGTATGTAGCCTCCTACGCCAGGAACGTGCGCCGTTGGCTTGCCGTGGTGGTATCACTTGGATTCGGCTTCGCGTTGGTGATCCACATTGCGTCGCCCTATGGAGTGCTCTTCTCGGAAATCTCCGGGGTGCTGCGATTCGAGCTGCCATGGGGCGAGCTCTATTCATTACCTGAGGGGACCCCCGCATCCTGGCGGATCCTGACCGACGCCACCATCCTGCTGTTGATCGCCTACGTAATCACCGCCCTGGTGTCGCTGATCCGAACTGGCGAGAGACGAAAAGCGCTGCGGCTCGGCGGCGCCACAGGGTTCTTGCTTGCGGCCATGTTGCACGGCAGCCTGGTGGATCTCGCAATCCTGCAGCAGCCCTATCTCATGACGGCCGGCTTTCTATTCACCGTGTTGATCATGGGGCTCGACTTGGCGGATGAGGCTGTCAAGGCATCGGAACTGGAGCGAGAGGTTGCTGCGGGAGAGTCCCGTTGGAGTTTGCTACTGGAGCAGGTCAGTCTTCTGGTCGTGGGACTCGACACCGTTGGCCGGGTCGACTACGTGAATCCGTTCTTCTGCGAAACAGCCGGCTTTGATCGCAACGACACGATAGGTGAGCTATTCAGTGACCTCGTTGCGTTCACCCAGCGGGACCGTGCGGACGAGGTGTTACGAGGAGTGCTCGCGGGCGATGAGGTGCCATACACCGAGATCTCGCTAGTTGCGAAGGACGGCTCGGAGCGAATCGTGCTATGGAGTCACGTGGCTCTGCGTGGCACGGAGGGAGCACCCACCGGCACCCTGAGCATCGGTGCCGACGTGACTGAACGTCGCGCCGCCGAGGCCGACCGCGATGCGGCAATCAAGGAGCTCGAGATCTTGAAGCAACGGCTGGAAGAAGAGAACCTCTACCTCAAGGAGGAGATACGGTCGGATCAAGATTTCACCAACATGATCGGCGACAGCGACGCGCTACGCTATGTGTTACATCGCGTGAATCAGGTGGCGGAAACGGATGCTACCGTGCTCATCCTGGGAGAGACCGGGGTAGGAAAGGAACTGGTCGCTCGGGCCATTCACGAGGCGAGTTCCCGCTCAGGCAAGGCGTTCGTCAAGGTCAACTGTTCAGCGCTGCCGGCCAATCTCATCGAGAGCGAGTTGTTCGGTCACGAGGCAGGCGCGTTCACCGGAGCAACTCGCCAGCGGCAAGGCCGCTTCGAGCTGGCGGACGGCGGCACCCTCCTGCTGGACGAGATCACCGAGTTGCCTCAGGAGATGCAGAGCAAGCTGCTGCGGGTGATTCAAGAGGGCGAGTTCGAGCGGGTCGGCAGCTCGAAGACGATCAAGGTAGACGTTCGATTCCTTGCTGCCACCAACCGTAACATCACCGTGGAAATTGAGACCGGTCGATTCCGCAGTGACCTGTTCTACCGGCTGAACGTGTATCCCATCACGGTACCTCCCATACGGGATCGCCGCGACGACATCCCACTGCTGGTCAATCACTTCGTATGGCGGATCGGCCGAGCGATGGGTAAGACCATCACCGAAGTACCCGCACCCGTGCTGCGGCAGCTCACCGAGTATGATTGGCCCGGCAACGTGAGGGAGCTGCAGAACGTGATCGAGCGGGCGGTGATCGTGTCGTCCGGAAACAGACTGCGGCTGCCGGACCGCTTGGCGAACAAGAGGGCCGAGAAGGGCCGCGAGCCCGCAGCCCAAGGCAGGCTGCGGACACTGCAGGAGGTTGAGAGGGAGCACATCGTCGCAGTACTGGAGCGAACCGGGGGCAGGATAGCCGGCCGCGGCGGCGCGGCGCAGATTTTGGAACTACATCCCAACACTTTGCGGTCGCGCATGAAGAAGCTGGGGATTGGGGCGAAGGCGCCGGAAGCCGTGACTTCGTGACTGCCGATCCGTGATCGGTAATCAGTGATCATCGGATTCTAGCCACTAGCCGGCAGCAAACTGCCTGTCGTTGGTGACGAGTGCCATTAGTCCATTGACGCGTGTACCTTTGCTTCATCCTTCTTTGCGAAAGTTGATACTAGCTATGAAGCGGCAGACCGCAGGAACAGCCGTTGCCCTGTTCGCGTTCGCAGGATGTAGTACCCCAATGGCCGATCCGCTTGCGTCCTGGAACGAAGCCGCGGCCAAGCAGTCGATTCTGGAGTTCGTCGAGTCCGTCACCGATCCGGGGAGCCCTGCCTTCGTGTCGCAGGCCGAGCGGATCGCCGTATTCGACAACGACGGCACGCTCTGGGCGGAGCAGCCGATGTACTTTCAGCTCGCCTTCGCCATCGACCGCGTGCGGCAGATGGCGCCGGATCACCCGGGATGGTCTACCCAGGCACCGTTCGCGGCGATCCTGAGCGACGATCGCGAGGCGCTAGCTGGTCTCACCGAGCACGACATCGTCGAGATCGTTGCCGCAACGCACTCGGGCATGACGGTCGAGGGATTCCAGGCATCCGTTGCTGACTGGCTCGGGACGGCGCGGCATTCCCGCTTCGATCAGCCCTATACCGCGCTTGCCTACCAGCCGATGCTCGAGCTGCTCGAATATCTGCGCGCGAACGGCTTCAAGACGTTCATCGTCTCGGGTGGTGGGATCGACTTCATGCGGGTCTTCACTGAAGAAGTATACGGCATCCCGCCGGAGCAGGCCGTCGGCTCGATGGGCAAGCTGGCGTTCGAGATGCGCGACGGTAATCCGGTGCTGGTGAAGCAGCAGGGCATCGACTTCATCGACGACAAAGAAGGTAAGCCGATCGGGATTGCCCGGTTCATCGGACGCCGCCCAATCGCTGCATTCGGCAACTCGGACGGCGACCTCGCGATGCTGCAGTACACGGCGTCCGGGGCAGGTGCGCAGCTCATGGTCTACATCCATCACGATGACGCCGAGCGGGAGTGGGCCTACGACCGCGAGTCGCACGTCGGCCGGCTGGACGCCGGCCTCGACGAGGCGCGGGAGCGGGGATGGACGGTCGTGTCGATGAAGAACGATTGGAACAGGGTGTTTGGCTTTGAGGAGTAGGCTGAGGCAGGTCGGTGCAGCGGATGAACCATTCGGCCTTCATGAAGCAGCGATCTCCCCTCGATGTTGAACCGGATCTTCGCTCTAGAGAGCCACGGCACGTCACCCCGTACCGAGATCCTCGCGGGTGTGACGACGTTCCTCACGATGTCATACATCATCTTCGTTCAGCCGGCAGTGCTGTCGGGGGTGATGCTGGATTCGCCGACCGGGATGGATTTCGGCGCCGTCACCACGGCTACTTGCCTGGCGGCCGCACTGGCCACAGCAATCATGGGTCTATACGCCCGCTATCCCGTCGCACTGGCTCCGGGAATGGGAGAGAACTTCGTGTTCGTGCTGACGGCGATTCCGATTGCGGCAGCGGCTGGCTTTGCGAATCCGTGGCAGGCAGCGTTGGGAGCAACGTTCATTGCCGGCGTTCTCTTCCTGGTGCTGTCGCTTCTCGGCGTGCGCGAGAAGATCATCGACGCGGCCAGCTCGAGCATGAAGAACGCCATAGCCGTGGGAATCGGTCTGTTCATCGCGTTCTTGGGACTGCGCAACGGGCAGCTGATCGTGTCGGATCCGGGCAGTTTCGTGAAACTCAACCCGGCCATCTTGTCGCCCGACGTCCTCGTGTTTCTGGTAGGGCTGATCGTGGCGGCAGTGCTGAGCGCGCGGCGCGTGAGAGGCGCTCTGCTCTGGGGTATCCTCACCTCACTGCTGGCGGCGCTCGTCCTCAAGTGGTCACTGCCGCTGTTACCGCTTGCGGTTCTGGAGACGGACTCGGTACGGGAGTCGTTGCTGGTTGCGAGCTTCACTCCCACCACCGCCGTGATATCAGCACCACCGGCAATCGGCCCCACGTTCCTCCAGCTGAATCTCGCCCAAGCACTGAGCGCCGCAATGATTCCGGTAATCGTGATCTTCCTCTTCATGGACGTGTTTGACACGACCGGCACGTTGATCGGCGTGGGAGAGCAGGCCGGATTGCTGGTCGACGGGAGACTGGTCCGTTCCCGACAGGCCATGGTGTCCGATGCGGTCGGCACCGTTGCTGGTGCGGCTATGGGCACCAGCACGGTGACCAGTTTCATCGAGAGCGCTGCTGGTGTGGAACAGGGGGGCAGAACCGGATTGACCGCCGTGACTGTGGCAGTCTTGTTCGTGGCGGCTCTGTTCTTCTACCCGGTGATCGCTATGGTAGGCAGTTATCCTCCGATCACGGCGGCGGCGCTGGTCTTGGTCGGCACCCTGATGGCGCGCAACGTGACCAAGATTGCTTGGTCGGATTCGAGCGAAGCGGTGCCGGCGTTCCTTACTTTACTTGGCATTCCTCTTACCAATTCGGTCGCCGACGGGCTCGCCTTGGGATTGGTCGCCTATCCCGTGATCAAGGCTCTGAGCGGGAGGAGACACCAGGTATCCTGGACCATGTGGGCACTGGCGGCCTTGCTGCTGGGCTACTTCGTAATCCGCTACTCGTGATTCGTCAGTCCATCCTCGCCTGATTTCGTAACACCTTGTAATAGTTGGCTTTAGGTTGTCAGGAGGCGAGCCGCGCCTGCTGATCGCAGTGTGGCCCTACGTCACAGTTATTCCAGTCAAGAGGCCCGACATTTGGCAGGTCCAAAGCTGGAGAGCGCCATGAAGGTCTCGATCAACAGCATGCTAGCCGTCCTGCTGGCCGCAACGCTCGCGGCCGGGTGCACGGTCAACATCCAGACTACGCCTAGGGCGGAGCCCAGCCCGCCTCCCACCGAGGAGGAGCCGGATGGTCCGCTGGTCAGTCCAACCCACAACACGCCGGTACGGAGGGAGCAGCCGGTTCGGAGAGACACTGCCAGACGGGTCGAGCCAACCGAGCAACCGGTACGGCGCACCACGGACGCTATCTTCACCCGGCGCGAGGAGCCTCCCCAGCAAAGTCCTGATTCGGTGAAGGCCGAGGACGAATCTAAGCCCAAGGATGAGTCCGAGAGAGAGGCCAACGACAAAGGCCGTCGGGAGAATCACACGGATCCCAAGACGAAAGAAACCGAAGCGACCGGCAAGACCGATGACCCGCCGGATCGTCCCGGCGTGGGCAAGGGCAGAGACGAGTCCAAGGAGAAGTACCCGGGCGGGGGCAATGCGACCGGACTGAAGAAGCAGGAGGAGAAGGAGGGGGACAAGACCGGTCAGGGAAACGCCAAGGGGAAGGACGAGAAGATCGACGGAGAGTCTCCTGGTAGGGGCAACGCCAAGGGCCTGGAGAAGCAGCCGGAACCGAAGCGAGATTCGGTGGTCACCAACCAGCCCGACACCGAGGAGAAACCCGACAAAAAGGCCGCGGATGGAAAGGCCGGTGAGGACGAGAAGCAGCCGCAAGCCAAGCAGCAGCCGGTGACCGCGCAGCAGCCTGGTGGGGAAAAGGAACCGGGGAACAAGACCGAGCGTCGCGAGGCCGGCGTTGCCGAGAAGCAGACCGAAGCCAAGCAGCAGCCGACTGCCGGGCGACCTGACATGGATCGCAAGCCGGAAGGCAAGACCGAGGGCAAAGCCGCCGGTGGGAGGCCCGATACGGAGAAGGAAGCCCCACCCGAGGACGGCGCTCTTGTGCCCGGACCGACCCTGGGGATCCGGACCCAGGACCTGCCCGCTCCTGGAAAGTGTCGCCTCTGGGTACCCGGGAGCGCGGCGGCTGATCAGGCCAAGGCGGGGAAGTGCGAGGAGATAGAAGCAACCGCGCCTGCCGGATCATGGGTGTTGTACCGACCGGCCAAGCAGCGTGATATCGTACACGTCAGAGTCGTGGACCTACAGCGGGCCGGTGTCGTATCCAAGGTGCTCTCCTACGAAGCCGCTTCCGGCAAGCTCATCGGCGAGGAAGGGCAACCATGAGAGGCCTGTGTCCAGCGGCGACCCTGACATTAGTCGCTCTGGCCGCGTGTGGCGTGCAGGTCGGCACGACTCCCGGGCCGGAGCCGGCACAGAGTCAGGCGAGAGTCGGCGGTCCCAGTACTGCGGCCACTCTGGGCATACCACCGGGCCACCTACCTCCTCCTGGGAAGTGCAAGATATGGATCCCGGGCGACCCGCCCGGCCACCAGGCGAAAGCACGGGACTGTCATGGCATCGAAGCCGATGCTCCGGCCGGGTCGTGGGTATTGCATCGGCCGGGCAAGGATAAGAAGGTCGTGCATGTGAGGGAGATGGATCGTCGCAGGTTGGGCGTGGTGATTCATGTCAGGGTGTACGAGGCTTCATCCGGCAAATACCTGCGTGACGTGAGCCCCAGTGGGTAGGACAGGCGCTTCCGGCTCGATGGCCCTACCGGCCCCGTTGCACTTACGGGGCCGGTCTTGTATCCGGAACTGCTGCAGGAGGTTGGCGGATTCTGGGCTTGCCGTGGATCTACATCGCGCCGGTTCCCTTAAGATGCCGGTCTAGAAACTCAATCACCGCGGTATATCCCTCGATCTCGTTCTCTTTCTTCACGAACCCGTGTCCCTCGTCGGGGAAGATCAGGTATTCCACCGGTACTCCCTGTGCGCGGGCAGCCGCGACGATTTCGTCTGATTCCACCTGCAGCACTCGGGGATCATTGGCGCCCTGCAGCACCATGAGTGGCGAACGAATCTCAGCGGCGTTGAACAGCGGTGAGATACGGTGCAGCCGGACACTGTCTGTGGCAGGATTGCCCATCTCCTCGTACAGTGCCTCTCGGAACGATTCCCACCACGGCGGAATGCTGGTCAGCGTGCGGATCCAGTTCGAGATTCCGAACAAGTCGACACCGACGGCGAACTCGTCCGGCTGCAGAGTGAGAGCAGCCAGCACCATGTACCCGCCGTAGCTGCCGCCGATGATCCCGATGCGATCGGGATCGACATAACCGGTCTCGCTCAGCATCTGCTTGCTGGCTACCACGTCGCCCAGGTCGGCTTCTCCGTGTGCCTGATCGTCCATCTTGTAGAACGATTTCCCGTATCCCGAGCTGCCTCGGTTGTTGATATCGAACACGACGTAACCGTGATTGACCAGCGCCTGTATCATTGCCCGGTAGCCGACTGTCGCTTGGCCACCCGGCCCGCCGTGGACCATCACCATCGCCGGGGCCCTGGCCGAGCGCGATGCCTGGTGCGGCTTGTAGAGCAGACCCGGTATCTCGACTCCATCGTACGAAGTGAACCAGACGTGCTGCGGTGCGACGAGGTCATTCCTGTCGATGTTGACACTCAGTGCGTTCGTGAGTCGTGTTGGATTGCCGTCGGTGGGGCCACACCAGAGATCGTCGGGGGTGCTCCCGTCGGTGGCATAGAAAGCGAAGTACGAGTCGTCTTTGGAGAACTGCATGCTGCGGACGAGCCCGTCGGGCAGGCCGCGCAGCTCCAGAGGCTCCATATTGGCCGCGTGATACACGTGCGTCTGGATCTTCGCTTCCTCGTTGACGGTTACACGGAGGTATTGCCCGCTCCTGGTGTAGGAAGCACCCACCACGTCCCAATCCGGAGCCAGGACCTGTGTTGCTTCACCGGTTTGGATATCATAGCGGTGCAGAGCGGCGAACTCGCGGTCACGATCCGACACGAACAGCAAGGCCGAACCGTCCGGTGTGAAATCCGCCGGTGCGTTGGCCACGCTTCCAGTATGCTCCGTTATGTTGGTAGTCGTACCGGCTTGGCGGTCGTGAAGGAAGATGTCGAGATCGGAGGTCGTGTAGGGCTTCACCAGTGCGAGATATCGCCTGTCCGGTGATACGCCGCCGAAACTATAGCCCTCATTGTTCTCGTATACCAATGACCGCTCATACGTATCCACGTCGTGCTCGTATAAATCGAAGAAGCGGGCGTCCCGCTCATTGGTTTCTACGAAGAACGACTGCTCGTCATCCGCCCAACCGGCGAATGTGGCTTTGAGATTTTCGCCCGGAGTGATGTCCTGGATCGCGCCGTCGGGATCTCTCACGAAGACGTGATCCAGTTCGTTTCCTCCATCGTCCTGCAAGTAGAGAATGCGGTCGTCGTTGGGGAAGAAAGAGATGGCACGGATCGCGTCATCGGTTGACTCGGTCAGCGCTAGGGGCTCACCTCCCTCTACCGGAATGGTGTACGCGTTGTACACACCAGTCATGTTGGAGGTGACCAACAGGCGTGACTTGTCGGGCGAAAACGATGCACCGAAATACTGATCGTTCTCGTAGAAGTCGGCGACTGTGTACTGCTGTACATCTCGGGCAGTCTCACAGCCGGAGGCGAGTGCTGCGGCTAGTGTAAAAGAAACAAGGCGACGGACATGCATGGTGATCCTCGTGTCTAGTGATGTTAATCCACGTGGAACAGCACTTCAGCCTTCATGAGCAGCTGCCCTTGGGCGAGGAGGCTGAAGGATGATGCTCCAAACGAATGATACATCAATTGTTCGGCTTCTCCACAGGAAGATCCCTGCGCGCCCAGTCCTGGAAAGCACCATCGTACAACATCACGTCATGACCCAACGTGCGTGCGATGAACATCACCATGGTAGCGTACTGACCAATGTGACAGTACGCCACGACCGTGTCATGCGGCTCGACTCCGGCTGCGGCAAACGCCTCTCTGAGAGCGTCGGCTTCCTTCAGCCGGAGCGAATCGTCCAGCAGTTCCTGCCACATGACGTTCCCGGCGCCGGGTATGTGACCGGCTTTGCCGCGGTCCTCGCGGTTTCCAGTGAAGAACTCCGCATTGCGGCCGTCCACCAGCTTGTAGCCTGGCTCTGATGCATGTGATTGGACCCACCCAGCATCGACGACCAGATGAAGCTGTGGCTCGACTGTGATTTTCCCCTCTGCCGGCGGCGTCGGCTCGGCGGTGACCGCTCGTCCGGCTGACTTCCATGCTTCGATCCCTCCATCCAGCAGGACCGTCTGGTCTCCGACTCCAGCCCAGGCCAGAGTGAACACCACGCGCGCTGCCGGAGACACCCACTCGCTGCCCCAGTACACGACGATACGGGAGTCGTCGGAGATCCCGTACTCACGCAGCTTGGCCTGAAGTTGAATCGGGTCGGGCAGCTCCAGCGTCAATGCGTCCGACCCGGTCGAGGTGGGATCGCTGAGCTCGTGGTGGGTGGTGTAGTGAGCCCCGGGGATGTGCTCGGCGTCGTAGTCGTCGCGGTCCCCCACATGGAGCAGCACCAGCTCGGGATCCGTCATGTGCTGAGCTAACCAGTCGGCCGAGACGAGCAACCTGCTGCGGGCGTCGGCGTCTTGGGCGCGCAGGTCGGTGGGCCAAGGTATGATGGCGATGGCTGTGGTGCACATAAGACTACTGAGCATGACTGTGGCCCAAGAAGTGGCTCGCAGTTTGTGAGTCATGACGATTCACCCCGCTATGTTCTGATTGGAGTTGGTCTCGCTGCAGGCAGCCGAACCTGTTGGCACTGATCCGCAGATCAGCGTCTCGACTTGGAATATGCCTTTTACGGGTGGCGCCGCCCGAAGGTTTCATTTCGCGGCGTTCTACATTCTACGTTCATCTTACGCGGCGGAAGCCAAGTCGGCAGCATGAGTCTCCACAGACTGACCAAGACCTCTCAGCATGCCTTCCGCTCGCCTCTTGCCAACAGGCGTCTCTCGCCCCAGCCTACAGGGTCTCCCGAGTTATGGGGCCGATTCCAACAGCTAACCAGAGGTATCCCATGCGCAAAGTCACCCGCGCTCTCGCATTCCTGGCTGCTCTAGCAGTCGTGTCCACTGCGCTCAACGCTCAGGACACTCTCGGTTTCTATCGCTACCCGGCCCTCAGCGGCGATACGATCGTGTTTGCCGCAGAGGGGGACTTGTGGAAGGTGTCGGCTGCAGGCGGTGTGGCCCAGCGGCTCACCACACACCATGCGGAGGAGACCAACCCCGTCATCTCACCGGACGGGAGGACCCTGGCGTTTACTGCGCGATACGAGGGCCCAGCTGAGCTCTACACCATGCCACTGGCCGGCGGTGTGCCGCTGAGGCGTACGTATGAAGCCGAAACCTCGCTGGCCACGACATGGACACCCGACGGACGGCTGGTTTATGGCACGACTCACTACTCGACCGTTCCCAAGCCGATGCTTGTCCAGCTCGACCTCAACGACGGTACCCGATCCTTGGTTCCACTTATCTCGGCTACAGAGGCCTCGTACGACGCCAGTGGAACGACTTTGTACTTCGTGCGGCCGGCGTTTCACAACAACGTCACCAAGCGGTACACCGGTGGGACCGCACGTGACGTATGGAAGTTCCAGAACGGCGCCGAGGAAGCCGTCGAGTTGACCGGTGACTTCGACGGCGAGAGCCACTCGCCCATGTGGTGGAACGGTCGCGTCTACTTCGTGAGCGATCGGGACGGCACCATGAACATCTGGTCGATGGACGAGGACGGCGGTGACCTGCGCCAACACACTGAGCACAGTGGTTGGGACGTCAAGAACCCGTCGCTCTCGGGCGGGCGGATAGCTTACCAGCTGCGGGTGGACCTGAGGCTATATGATATCGCCAGCGGCGAGGACCGCGAGATTCCCATTGCACTGGCCTCCGATTTCGAACAACTGCGCGAGAAGTGGGTCACGAACCCGATGCAGTACCTGACTTCGGCGCACATCCATCCTGAGGGAGAGAGCGTGGTGCTGACCGCCCGGGGACGCGTGTTTGTGGCACCGGTGGGCGATGGAAGGTTCGTGAGGGCATCTCGCAAGGACAGCGTGAGGTTCCGGGACGTGGTGTTCATGCCCGACGGGTCTCTGTTAGGGCTCTCGGATGAGACCGGCGAGCTAGAGTTCGTGAGAATTCCGGCCAACGGAGTGGGGAGCGACGAACGACTCACAGATGATGGCACGATACTTCGGTTCCAGGGAGTCCCGTCACCCGATGGCAAGTTGGTCGCTTACGACGACAACAACAGCGATCTATGGGTACTGAATCTGGAGACCGGTGACAAGCGGCTGATCTCGGAGAATCGAGAGGGGATCGGTGACTTCACGTGGTCGCCTGACAGCCGTTGGCTGGCTTACACCATGACGGCGATGAACCTGTTCAGGCAGATCAAGCTATACAGTACAGATGAGGGCACTACGGTTGCTCTCACCAGTGACAGGGTGAACAGCTTCAACACTGCTTGGAGTCCCAAGGGAGATTTCCTTTATTTCTTGTCCGACCGCAATCTGCGGTCGTTAGTGGGGAGTCCTTGGGGAACGCGCCAGCCGGAACCATATTTCGACAAGCCGATCGAGATCTTCGAAGTCGCGCTGCGCCAGGGACTACGATCCCCGTTCAAACCGGATGACGAGTTGAGTGCGGCGGATCAAAGCGGATCTGGGGCGAACGAACGCGGCGACAGGGATGACCAATCAGAGGACCCCGAGCCGACCCAGATCGATGTGGCTGGTCTCATGCTGCGCACCAGACAGGTGCCGGTACCGGCGGGGAACTACAGTTCGCTACACGCCAATGAAAGCGCTCTGTTCTGGCGCGCCACCGAGTCGGGTCCGAACGCCGACTCTCATTTGATGGCTCTCGAGATCGACAATGAGGACGTGGAGCCGGTGACGGTGGTCGAGGATGTGGGTCAGTTCGAGCTTTCGATGAATGGGGAGAAGCTGCTAGTTCGCAGAGGCAGCAATTTGCATGTGATCGATGCCAGGGCCGTCAGGGTCAACAGCCTCAATGACAGCAGAGTCGATCTGAGTGGCTGGACGTTCGCCCTCGACGTCCGGGACGACTGGCGCCAGATCTTCATCGATGCTTGGCGTCTGGAGCGCGACTACTTCTATGATCCCAACATGCACGGTGTCGATTGGGATGCGGCGCTCGCTAAGTACCTGCCATTGGTGGACCGCGTCACCACTCGCGACGAGCTATCGGATTTGATCGGCCGGTTCGTGGGTGAACTTTCGGCGCTGCACACCAGCGTGCGTGGCGGGGATCTGCGCAGCGGCCAGGATGACGTGAGCGTGGCTTCACTGGGAGCGAGGCTATTCCGGGATCCTGTCGCCGCCGGCTATCGCATCGACTACATCTACCAGTCCGATCCGGATTACCCGGACGAGCTGTCGCCGCTGGCAGATCCCGATCTGGACATTCACGAAGGTGACGTCATAGAGGCCGTGAACGGCGTCGGCGTATTGGATGTGGCCGATATCGGAGCCTTGCTGCGCAATCAGCAAGGAAGGCAGGTCTTGCTGACCGTGCGTTCGGCTGGCGAGTCTCGGGACGTCATCGTCCTACCTACTTCGAACGAGTCCAACCTGAGGTACAGCGATTGGGAGTACACCCGTCGCGAAATCGTAGAGCAGGAGGGAGAGGGAAGGATCGGCTACGTGCACCTACGCGCCATGGGAGGTGGCAACATCACCGAGTGGTATCGCCAGTTCTACCCCGTCTTCAATCGCCAGGGACTGATCGTCGACGTGCGCCACAACCGCGGTGGCAACATCGACAGCTTCATTCTGGAAAAACTCATGCGCCAGGCGTGGATGTACTGGAAGGGACGAGTGGGGCAACCCACCTGGAACATGCAGTATGCATTCCGCGGCCACATGGTGGTGCTCGTGGATCAGGAGACCGCGTCCGACGGTGAAGCTTTTGCAGACGGATTCAGGCGACTGGGGCTCGGTCCCGTGATCGGTGTGCGCACCTGGGGTGGTGAAATCTGGTTGAGTTCATCCAATCGTTTGAGTGACGGTGGACTCGCGCGCGCCCCGATGACGGGAGTTTACGGTCCCGAGGGCGAGTGGTTGATCGAGCAGATCGGCGTGATTCCCGATACGGAGGTCGATAACCTTCCTCACGCCACGTTCAACGGTTCGGACGCACAGCTCGACGCAGCAATCCGGTACCTCACAGAGCAGATCGCACTGGATCCGCGCGAGGTGCCGCCGGCGCCGGCATATCCTGACAAGTCGTTCAAGTATCGGGCGGTCGATACGGGCGGGCGTTGAGAGTGCAGGATGCTGAGTGTGGAATGCAATGAGTTTTGCATTCTGCGCTCTGCACTCTGTTGCTCACGTGTCGCCCAGTGCCAGCTTCTTAGTTGTTCAGCAACCTAGTGCAGTAACCGCTTGACTGCACCCAGAGATAGTGATACGTGTGTAGCCATGGTGGACGATCCCAACCGATTGTTGCTCGACCGAGTCAATGATGCCCTAGCGGGACGTTATGAGCTGACCGAGGAGTTGGGCGAAGGCGGCATGGCAATTGTGTTCCTGGCTCGTGACGTCAAACACGATCGGGCAGTTGCGATCAAGGTGTTGCGGCCGGAGATCGCCTCGCAGGTCGGGTGCGAGCGTTTTCTGAAGGAGATCAAAACGACCGCGACCCTGGTACACCCTCACATTTTGAGCCTCATCGATTCGGGTGAGGCCGCTGGCATTCCCTACTATGTGATGCCCTACATCGACGGCGAATCGCTCGCTGCCAGGCTTGCACGTGAGAAGCAACTTTCGGTCGCTGAAGCGCTGAGGATTACGGCGGACGTTGCTGCCGCACTCAGCTACGCGCACCGGTCTGGCGTGATCCATCGTGACGTCAAGCCTGCCAACATCCTGCTGCAAGAGGGTGAAGCTCTGGTCGCCGACTTCGGCGTAGCGTTGGCTCTGCGGGCGGCGGGCGGGGAGAGGCTCACGGGCACCGGGTTCGCGGTAGGCACGCCGCAGTACATGAGTCCCGAGCAAGCTGCCGCCGACCGGGAGCTCGATGCGAGATCGGATATCTACTCGCTAGGGGCGGTGCTGTATGAGATGCTCGCCGGGGAGCCACCACACTCGGGCCCCACGGTTCACGCGGTGTTGGCCAAAGTGCTCTCCGAAAGACCGACTGGTCTCAGCGTCGTGAGGGACATCCCGCACCACGTCGAGGCGGCGGTGAACAAGGCGCTATCCAAGGCGCCAAGTGATCGTTTCGAGTCGTGCACCGAATTCGTTGTGGCACTCACGACTCCCGCAGCCAAGAGAGGAGTTCTTGGGAGATTCAGCTCGAGGCTAGCTCACAGGGAAATGGGGTTTGCGGTCTTTGGTGGAATAGCTGTTGTCACCGTCGCGGCGCTGCTGCTCGTAAACCGGGACCGCGGTGACCCTGGTGGTATAGATCCCATCACCCGGCAGATCACGTTCTCAGGCACCGTTCAAGAGGTGTCAATGGCACCGGACGGTGAGATGATCGGCTACCTGTCCGACGATCGGCGCAGCCTGATCGTGCGGGATCTAACGAGCGATCGGGAGGTTCACGTACTGGAAGCGGACTCACCACTTGGTGCGCCGCGGTGGAGTCCTGGCGGAACATCGATCCTCGTCGCAGGTGACGTCGGCGGCACCTACGGATTCCACGTGGTTCCACGCCTCGGAGGCGAGTCCCAGCTGGCGGTCGGATTCGTCAGAGATGGAATGGGCGAGTCGGGGCGGCCAAGGCTAGCCGGTCGACTCGAACAGATCCGCCAGTTCGCGTTGGGAGGCTACGATTTCACCGCCGACGGAACAGGCTACTTGGTGGCCTGCTGTGGCGGACGTGTGTTTCTCGGTGCCGAAGGAAGCGTGATCCGTGCGCTGAGTCCGGATTCGTTCGCTACCGAAGGTGGGCACTTCGTCGATATGGACGAAGAGCTCGTCCAGATTGCCAGCCTCAGCGCGTCACCGGACGGCGATTGGTTTGCTTTCGCGGGCGTGTCCGCCGATCAGCAAGTGATGCTTGGCGTGTCGGCCATCGATGGGTCGCGCACGGGGCTCATAGCTGCTCTGAGTGGGATCGGTTCGGTGGGAACTGCCGGCCGACCTGCCACCGTGCGATGGCCAGCTCCGGGTAATGCGATCTTCTTCAGTCGCCAGCTTGGCGACGGCACGAACATCCTGGCCGTTCCGTTCGATGCTAGGCGCGGCGTTCCTACCGGTCAGCCACGCTCCGCGCGTTCGGGTCTTCCGTTGGGCGCCACGTTCGACGTCTCTCTCTCCTCTAACCGGCTGGTCTACGACGGCGGACCCAGGCGTGCGCAACTAGACCTGCTGGTATTGGACGTCGGCGGGCAGGATTGGGCTCCCACCAGGCGTATCACGGAAGGTACTTGGCAGCACTCGTCGCCCA
>Ga0209536_100002983_pt1 | contig 27418 bp, 24 predicted proteins | sample DeeMarSeWOR28_12_FD_187461 | JGI IMG/M metagenome (GOLD analysis project Ga0209536, IMG submission 187461) | Marine sediment microbial communities from White Oak River estuary, North Carolina - WOR-2-8_12 (SPAdes) (version 2) | ecosystem: Environmental > Aquatic > Marine > Intertidal zone >... | reverse complement strand
TCTGAAATTCCTGGGGGCAAGCTTTTTCATAGGTCATCTGTGCTTTGACATCAGCGTATTTTACCGGGAAATTGGGGGGAGCCATGACCGTTGACAATATGGTTTCCACAAACTGGCTGTGATAGGGGCAACCGTGCATCAGAAATTTGGCATTCTTAGAGTAAAGCGGCTTGAAGAAAGGAAATCCCATCAAATGGTCCCAATGGGCATGGGTGAAAAGAAAATGGATATCGAGCGCTTTTTCTTCAACCAGTTTTTTCCCAAATCTGCGAATTCCCGTACCCGCATCAACCGCAATGATATCCCCGCTTTTGGTGCGGATCTCCAAACTCGTTGTATCGCCGCCGTATTTTAGATACGATTTACCCGAAACCGGAATAGAGCCCCTCGATCCCCAGCATGTGATCTGCATCTTGAACCTTTCAAAAAGATTTCAATTCCCATAAAATGCAATATTACTCTTTTTGTTAAAGCATCTTGCACCACGAAGGGCACGAAGAACACGAAGAATGAAATCTTTTTATTGGTTTTAAAACTTCGTGTCCTTCGTGGTTAATAACGATTTCTTCACGGCCCGGTGTTTGGTTTACCGTTATTCCTTTGTCGTCCTGCCGTCAATGGTCAAATTCACCATAGAATGTATGCCAGATTCCATTATGAGTCCAGCTTTTAAATATTTTAGCCGGCAACCGCTCCACATCCATTTTTACCTGTTTGGCTTCACTGCGCATCAGCCCCGAAAGAATAAAGCACTTCTTGTTTTTAAAACCCTTTGATTGTATGAGCTTTTGCATGACTGCATAATGCACATTGGCCATCACAAGGTCAGCCGCGCAGTCAATGAAATCTTCGGCATAGCCCTGCACAACCATAACCTGCTGTTCAAGGCAATTCAAACGGACATTTCTTGCGGCGGTTGTGGCTGCCAGTAAATTCAGGTCGACTGCCAAATTGAATTGACAGCCCAGACGCGCCACGGCTAAAGCCAATATCCCGGTACCGGTGCCCAAATCCAGAGCACTACTCGGCGAGTGGCGTCGGAAAGCCAGCTGGACGGCATCTAGGCAATCCCGGGTGGTGGGATGGGTGCCGGTACCGAAGACAAGTCCTGGATCTAAAATGAGCGTCCGTTTATTTGGCCCGTGGTGAACATGATCGTGCCACGGCGCAACAATCTGAAAAGGGCCATGGTCAAAAGCCGTAAATGAGGTTCCCTGCCACTGCTCATAAGACATGCAATAACTGTCGATGTAGGAAAGTTGTGGTTGGGTGCGTAAAAGATGTTGAATGCCTTCAAAAGCGGGCTGCGAAAAGAAAAGAAAGGAATAATCATCTTCTTCCCAGTTGCCGATAAACGTGTTCTTTGGAATGATATCCTGGGATGTCAGGCGACCGCTGAGGTGGTAAATATACAGATCATCATATGGGCAGGGGCCGGAATTATCTTGATTAGAGCACGGGCTTTGGGCATTAATCATTTTTAGGCAACTGGTCTAAATACCATTCCATGGGGTCGAGCAACGTAAAACCGAGGCTTTGTAATTTTTCCTTTATATGGGCCACATTCAGCGTCAACAGATAGGGGAAAACGGCGCGTTTGTCTTTTTCCCAGTACCGGGCCACCAGGACGCTGCCAAAAGAAATGTTTTCTTCGGTGATGGCATCGACAATTTTTTTCAGTTGACCGACTTTTTCTTCCACCAGGATACACAGTAGTGTGCCCGGTTGGCCAATTCCCAGCACATTGATAAAGGCGCGCAACAGATCCCTGACCGAAATAATACCGGCAATCTTGCCCTGTTCATCCACGACCGGCAGGGCGCCGACTCGGGCATCCTGGATCATTAACAGCGCATCCTGAATGGTATAAGTCGGAGAAATCGTGAGCGGATCTTTGGTCATGATGTCTTTTATTTTCAATTCAGCAAAATTTTTCTTTTCTTCCTCGCTGGGAGCGGTCTTGAAAAATTCATAGGGCAGAGCACTTCTGATATCCCGATCTGTCACCACACCCACAAGGTGGTTGTCCGGGTCGGCCACCGGTAGGTGGCGTATCTTATTTTCAGCCATCAATTCCTGTGCCGTAAAAATACTATCGTCCGGCGCAACGGTAATCACTTTTCGGGTCATGGAGTTGCTGACGAACATAATCATCTCTCCTTTTATTACAGGTAATACGACAAGACAAAATATAGTCAATTTACCATGAAAGCATTAGTGAACAATTTCGTGCTTTCTATATTTCGCGTCTTCGGGGTAAAAAAATTTTTACCTCCAAAAGACATCATCCTAACCGCTTAACAAGACCTCTACATGGTTGCGGGCCAGTTCCGGGAGGCGCCGGATTGAATAGCCGCCTTCAAGTACCGAGATCAGCCGGCCCTGGGCATATTCGGCCGCCATGTCAACGATTGTTTTGATAATCCAAGTATAGCCTTCGGTTGTCAGCTTGATGTCCGACATATTATCTTCAATGTGGCCATCAAAGCCTGACGAGACCAGAATAACCTGCGGCTTAAAATCTGCAAAAACAGGCACTAAATCCCTTTGCAGTACTTTTTTGTATTCGGTATCGCCCTGGCCGGGCAGCATGGGCGAATTTTTGGTAAAGCCACGTCCGGCATCTTTGCCCGTTTCAAATTCACGACCGGTCCCGGGATAGGCGAAGGTTGGATGCTGATGAATGGAATAGTAAAATACTGTGGGATCCCGTTCAAAAATGTGCTGGGTACCGTTACCATGATGAACATCAAAGTCGACAATGCCGACCCGCTCTATTCCCCATTTTTTCTGAATATAGCGGGCTGCAATTGCCACATTGTTGAAGTAGCAAAATCCCATGGCCGTGTTGACTTCTGCGTGGTGGCCGGGTGGTCGGACGGCGCAAAAGGCATTATCCAGCTCGCCGGCCATCACCATGCGGGTGGCCTCTAAAACCCCGCCTACTGCCAGCAATGAAACTTCATATGTTGCCGGGCACATCTGGTTGTCGGGACTATCAAAGATATTATCGCCCCTCGTGCACGCTTCCTGCAAGCGCTTGATGTAATGGGGGTCGTGTACGGTTTCCACCCATTTCAAATCGGCCGGCACGGCTTTGATCAATATGAGTTGCTCAAGCAGACCCGCATCCTGGATGCCTTTGTAAACCGCTGGCAACCGATCCGGTATCTCCGGATGGTAGTTTCCGGTTAGGTGTTGTTGATATTTGTCATCATACAAAAAGCCGGTTTTATTGCTCATCGATTTTCTACTCTATTTCTTAAGTTAAACCCACGTTATGCGCTGTGTGCTCTGCCGTTGCAGCTTTTCAGGCGACGATTTTGTCGAAAATATCAAAAGCAGCTTTGACTGATTTGCTATCTTCGGGCATTTCAATGGTCGGGCGGCCGTTGAAATCGAAATCATAGATCAGATCGTCTTGCGGAACGGTTCCGATCAGCTCAAGATGGGCTTCTTTGAGCTGATCCATAACCGGTGCCGGCGGTGCCTCGCGTGCCTGGTTGATCACCACATAACTTTTGCCAACACCGATTTTCAAACAGCGGGCCAGCTCATCAATACGCATTGCAGCCTGAAGCCCTCGTCTGGAAGAATCCGATACAATTAACAGGATATCGACATCTTTGGTTGTCAACCGGCTGATATGCTCCATGCCGGCCTCGTTGTCCATCACGATATAGGGATAGTTGCCGGACAGGCGTTCAAGGTAATTGGTGAGCAAGGTGTTGGCCGCACAATAACAGCCGGCACCCTCCGGTTGGCCCATCACAACCAGATCAAAACCCTCGGCTTCAACCACGGCTTCCTCAAGCTTCATTTCCATGAAGATGTCTTTGGTCATTCCGCTGGGAACATCGCCCTTTTTCATATCTTCCCGGGCATTGCCTAACGTATTACCCAGCTTGAGACCCAGGACTTCATTCAAGTTGGCATTGCAATCGGCATCGACCGCCAGAATCGGTGTTTTGTTTTTTTTCAGTAAAAATTTTATCAACATACCGGCCATGGTGGTTTTACCGGTGCCACCCTTGCCGGCAAGTGCAACAGAATATGCCATATTGATCCGTATCCTTCCTTTAAATTACGTTAAACATTTTTACAATTTGAAACGCACAAATTAGGTTAAGTTAGATTATGCCTCCAGTCAAGGGTGTATTTGAGATCGCTTGCAAACTGCTTGAAAAGCGGCCGATCATATGATAATTGCAACTCTCGTTATCCCAATATAAACCAATCGCAGCCATTTGTATATGGGGAGGATAAACATGGATTTTGAACTGACCAAATCACAAAAAGAGATCCAGAAAGCGGCCCGGGAATTCGCCAAAGGCGAATTCGATAAAGAGCTGGCCCTGGAGCTGGATCGCAATCACGAATTTCCCACCAAAATATGGAAAAAAGCCTGCGAACTGGGTTTCGTGGGGGTGCACTTTCCTGAGGCGTACTCCGGACAGGACCTGGGCGTGATGGAAAATATTATTATCGCCGATGAGTTTTGTGCCCGGGATTCGAGTATCGGCGCAGCGATCATCTTATCCAGTTTTGCGTCCGAGTGTGTGCTGCGATTCGGCAGCGAAGAATTAAAGCAAAAGTTTCTGCCGCCGGTCGTCGAGGGGAAGATGCTTTCCGCCGGAGCCTTTACCGAGCCGGGTCACGGCTCCGATATTACATCCCTGGATACCACCGCCGTGCGTGACGGGGATGAATGGGTGATCAACGGAACCAAAACCTTCATCACCAACGGGGGGATGGCCGGGTTTTATTCCGTGATGTGCCAGACGGATACGGAATGTCAGCCCTCTTACCGAGGCATCAGCCTGATTTTGGCGGAAGCCGAGCGTGAGGGCATTACTACCGCCGATGTGGGTGATAAGATGGGCATCCACACGATGGCGACAGCCGAGGTTAATTTTAAGGATGTGCGGGTACCGGTTACGAATCTGATCGGCGAAGAGGGTAAGGGATTTTACCAGGTGCTTGAGTTTTTTGATGAGAGTCGCATTCTGGTGGCCGCCCAGGCTTTGGGCACCGCCCAGGGCGCCTATGACCGCGCTTTGGCTTATGTCAAAGAGCGCGAGCAGTTTGGCCGTAAAATTGCCCAATTTCAGGTGACCCAGCACAAACTGGCCGACATGGCCACTAAAATAGATCTTGCCCGGCTGATCACATACAAAGCCGCCTGGAATTTTGATCAAGGCCGTATCGATCCCAAACTGACGTCGATGGCCAAGATGTACGCTGCGCGTACAGCAGTCGAAGTGGCTGATGAGGCCATTCAATTGTTGGGTGGGTACGGTTACATGACCGAGTATGAAGTGGAGCGATTTTACCGGGATGCTAAAATCTGTGAAATTTACGAGGGCACTAAGGAGATACAGAAGAATACTATTGCCTCCGCAATACTCGGCAAAATCAAATAATTCCCATTTCCAGTCTGGAAACGGCTATTTTTTCCAGTCTCTGCGTTAGACTCAAATTTTGATCCGCGAAATACTATGTGTATGCCTGTGGTCAAAATTTGAGTCTGCCTTGACCTTGAAAAAAATTTCTCGATTCCAGACTGGAAATACAATCTAGTTTCGAACTATAAGATTACAAAACCTCTCTTTCTCTGGTAGTACAGTGAATACCGTGGAGGTGAGCTACTTTTGTTGAGGTTTTAATTCTATTAGTCAAATAATTCAATCCTCAATCGGCCTTTTGAACACCTTGATTTTCCTAAAATGAGGTGTGAAATCCCGCCGCATGGCGGGAGCTTATCGAAATAATCTCTCATTTATAGGCCGGAAATTAATTTGGCATCCCCCCCTTTTTAACAAGCCTTTTTATCTTTATACCATTGCAACAAGAAGCTATTCTAACTAAAAGATCATGGAGTCAGGTTTAGCGGTTTCCGGAGATATTTTTGAGTCTGTATAAGAAAAAATAGTACTTACTTTTACTCAACCGGCTAACGGGTATACGGGTAACGGGCTCAACTGATTATTGATAGTTGTATTTTAACATTCCTGTTTTATTATTTGGATTATCTGCTACAATAATTGCAGCAAAGAAAAACACTTACGCTTAATTTTGAGTTTGCGAAAACAAGAAGGAGGTCCCCATGTTTGATATTTTAAAGAAAACCTATCTGGCGGGAGCCGACCTGGCTGCCAAGACCTGGGATGAGGTGGAAGCGCTCTCCAAAGAAATCGCTAAAAAAGCCAAGCTGTCTGAAAATGAAGGGTCTAAATTTTTGCAGGAAATGAAAAAGCGCTATGATGATACCCAGAAAAGGACCGGGGGCTACGTGGAAAGAGTGGTCAAGGACATCCTGAAAAAAATGGATATCGCCACGTCCGCTGATATTAAGGCTTTGAAAAGAGAAATCCGGCAACTCAAGAAAGCAACCGGCACAACTGCTGCAAAAAAGCGTGTCCGCAAAACTGTCGCTAAGAAGCGCAAGACGACCACCGCCAAAAAGCGTAAGACCACAGCTACTCAAAAACGAGCGAAGACGACTGGCAGAAAAACCACCGGTCGTGCAAAAACGAAAACCCGTGTGCGCACCACAAGAGCGAAAAAATAATTTATCAGCAGCAATTGATGCGTGCACACCGGCCGGGCTGGCGTGTAGACGCCCATGCTAAAAATCGCAAATGTTGAGTATCCGAAAAATAGGCGTCATCGGACGGACTTACCGTCATTTGAACCGGTACCGGCAGATTCTGGCGATATTATTTAAATATGGTTTTGGGGATCTGCTGGACCGGCTGAGCATTGATCAGTACATTGGCGCCGGGCTGCAAGCCATATCAAGAAAACGCGCCGACCGAGTTGAAAAACTGACGCGGCCCCAGCGGCTGCGAATGGCTTTTGAAGAGCTGGGTCCCACCTATATCAAACTCGGACAAATTCTTTCCACGCGACCGGATCTTGTACCGGCAGACTATCTCGATGAACTTGCCAGGCTTCAGGATGAGGTGCCGCCGTTTCCATTTGAAGACGTTAAAGCGGTTATTGAATCCGAATTTGGCATACCGGCTGAGGAAATATTCGATCAATTAGACGAACAGCCGCTTGCATCCGCTTCCATCGGCCAGGTGCACAAAGCCCGCATCAAAGACGGCGAAGCGGTTGCCGTTAAATTCCAGCGACCCGGCATCCAGAAAGTCATCGAGGTCGATCTTGAGATAATGCTGCATCTGGCCACGCTAGCCGAACGTCACATCAAGGAGTTTGAAATCCATCGGCCGGTTAAAATTGTCGAAGAATTTGCCCGCACACTGGAAAAAGAAATTGACTATCAAATCGAAGCCACCAATATGGAGCGCATCGCCCGCCGATTCTTAAAAATTCCATATTTTTACATCCCAGCCGTGTTCAGGGAGTTCTCCACATCACGGGTTTTGACAACCGAATTGATTGAAGGCATTAAAGTTTCCAAAATCGAGGAATTCGCAAAAGCCGGACTTGATCAAAAAGTAATTGCGGACCGCATCGTCGGACTCGTGCTCAAACAAGCCTTTGACCATGGTTTTTTCCATGCCGATCCCCATCCCGGAAATATCTTTATCTTAGCGGACAATGTTATCTGTCTGGTGGACTACGGCATGATGGGGCTTGTGGATCGCGCTACACGAGAGGCGTTTGTTGATTTGATAGACAGTGTGGTCCATCAGCAGGAGGTCAAAACAACCCAGGTGCTGCTGAGCCTAACCGATTGGGATGAAGAGCCCGACATCCGCGCACTTGAAAGAGAAGTGGCTGATTTCATGGGGCGTCATTTCCACAAACCATTAAAGGACATGGAAATTGGAAAGCTGCTGCAGGATTTGCTTCAATTGACCATGCGCTTTCGATTGAGACTCCCACCCGATATTTTCTTAATGATTAAAGCCTTGAGCTATGTTGAAGGTGTCGGCCGGAAGCTGGATCCGGAGTTTGATCTGATTGCGCATGCCAGTCCTTTTATTCAGCAGGTTAAGTTAGAACGCTTTGCTCCCGAACGGATTTCCTCTGATGTGTATGATATGATGTCGCGGTTGCTTCAATTTTTGCAGCAGTTTCCAAAAGATTTGATGGATCTGACCGGCATGATCCGACAGCAAAGACTTGGTCTTCAACTCGAGCACAAAGGGCTTGAGACCGTACTGGCTACCCAGGATCAAACCAGCAACCGCATATCTTTTGCCATTATCATTGCCGCCTTGATCATCGGATCGGCGCTGATTGTTATTTCCAAGATCCCACCCCTTGTATTCGGCATCTCATTGATCGGCATCATCGGATATCTGGTCGCCGCAATAATGGGGCTCTGGCTGCTGGTGGCCATCATTCGTAAAGGAAGGCTTTAAAGATTTGCGGATTAGCAAAATTTGGCACCGATGCCAAATGCCTGGGTGGAACGCTGCGGGCCCAATAATTTGCGCCAGATAATTTTAGCAAGATGTCCATTGCTCTTGTTGCTGAAAGGCAGGTTGTTGGATGTGATGCAGATTTTGCGGCCCGGCCGCTGGGCATAAGCAGATTCAAAATACAGGCCACTTTCACTATAATTATGCAAGGTGCCCGAATATTGATACCCCGTGCGCTTATCTTCAAGCGTAATCGGGGTTTTATATTTGATTCGTGTGCTTCTGCTTTGGGTGTTGCGAGCCATTGATCACCTATAAGGCCGGTCGTTAGGTTAAACGAAATTTACACCTAAAGGTAAGGCTATTCGAATAGGAGTCAAAGTCTATTCCTCAAAAAATATGAGAAAATATGTCCCTTTTTTAAATTGGCAACACGTCAATGCAAAATTACATAAACAACAATAGACTCAATGCCATTACGGCCATACCCACAATAAGACCGTAAATGGAAAGATGATGTTCGCCATATTTTTGGGCGGATGGCAGTAATTCATCGAGGGAAATAAAAACCATGATGCCGGCCACACCGGCAAACAGGATGCCGAAGACAAAATCGCTGAAAAAATTGAGCAGAATGAAATATCCGATCAGGGCACCGACAGGTTCGGCGGTTCCGGAAAGAAAGGAATAGTAAAAGGCCTTCTTTTTGCTTCCGGTGGCATAATAAACGGGAACCGAGACCGAAATTCCCTCCGGAATATTGTGGATGGCAATGGCCACTGCGATGGAAAGGCCCAAGGCCGGATCAGACAGGGCGGCGGCAAATGTGGCCAGACCTTCCGGAAAGTTATGAATGGCAATGGCCAATGCCGTAAACATTCCCATCCTTAACAGCTTTTGGTTTTTGTCACTGGGTTGTTCAGGCCCCATTTCCTCGACACCCCGGATCTCGTGCGGATTCTCAAAGGAGGGTACCAGCTTATCGATGATGCCGATCAGAAGAATTCCGCCAAAAAACGCCGCCACCGTAAGCCAGGTGCCTTTGGTCGGGCCTAAGGCTTCAACCAGCGAATCTTTGGCTTTGAAGAAAATTTCGACAAAGGAAACATATATCATCACCCCGGCTGAAAATCCCAGCGCCAGTGACAGAAATTTGGTATTGGTGCGTTTGGCAAAAAAGGCCAGGGCGCTGCCGATGCCGGTGGCCAGACCGGCAAACAGGGTGAGGCCAAAAGCAATCAATACATTATTTTCAAACATGGGAATGCTCCTGTTTTACGATGATACGAAGATGCCGATCGGACCCGGCTTTACTTTTTTCCCTTAGCTATGATTTTTAAGTATATTCATTTTTTCGATCCAGGCAATAATAGTTTTAACCGTCTGTCAAAGTATTAACTTGTGCAGCCACTTCTAAAAGCGAATGGCTTTGACAACAAAAATAAAGCCGACAACGATCATCAAAATCGCCCCGACTTTATAGATAATGGTCCTGGATTTGAGCCAGCCCATATCAGCCAGTTTGGCCACCAGAAACAGCGCCGGGACGGTTCCAATTCCGAAGGCGGCCATCAGGCCCATACCCGTTAAGACACCCTGATGGGGGGAACCGGCATCCATGCCGGCGCGGGCGGCCCCCAGCAGCGCTGTGTATACCGGGCCGCAGGGCAGCAATCCGAGCAGTAGCCCCAGCGGCAAATAGACCAGGGTGGATTTTACATTCAGTAATTTGCCGAACCCTTTTGCAATCAAGCCGCCGGGGCCGGCATGATCCCCGGAAATTTTGCCCAAAGGGATCCATCCGGCCATGGCCAGTCCCATGAGCATAATCAGGGCTCCCGTAAAAATCATGACACCTTTCTGGATAGTGTCGATGTTGGCGGTTATCATGGTCAGGGATCCGGCGGCGGCCACCACACCGCCGAGGATGGCATAGGTCGTAATTCGGCCGAGATGATACAGCAGATGGGGTATGAAGATGCTTTTCTCTTTGAGGTTGAGGCTAAAGCTGATTACGATCGGCCCGCACATGCCGATACAATGCCCGAAGCCGATGGTAAAGCCGGTGGAAAGATACAGCCAAAAAAAAGTCTTAGTAGATAACATCAAAGATAAAGTCTGTTTGGCCCGCATCGGGGAGGGTGACCGTCGCCTGCCAGGTTCGGCGGCCGCTGGGGCATCTGACGATGACTCCCTGGCCTTCGTAGGTGGCGTTGCCCGTGGATTTGAGCTGCACGCGGTTGGGCCCCATATCCATGCCCGGCATGCCCAAGTCGATATAAGGCGGCTTGGAATCCGGCGATGGTTCGTTGCGGAGGCTGACTTGAAACAAGAGATCCTGCATGGCTTTTACCGGCCGGGGCGTGACGGTCAGGGTAACCGTGGTTCCTGCCAGGCTCTGGGTACAGGCACCCTGGTGCAGGTCGCAATTGATCATCTCCTGATATTTGTCGCCGGCTAATAAATGACCGTGGGGCGCTATTAAAAAAGCCGTTAATACGGCAACACCGATTATCTTTTAGCGTGTTTCATTTTAATATTGCAGCCCCCTTTCTCGGTTCCCTCAACAAAAACATCCGCGATTGCTGCAAAGGCTTTACCGCGGATGCTCAATTATATGCTTTTACCATTTATGGTTGCTTCCATGCTGATGGTAATTGTTTTAGGTTTAACAAACAAGATCCATTCGCAATTTACTCACTCGATTTTATGTAACTAAACCAGTTTTACAATACGGTATAGCCTGGTCCCTCCCCTCCCTCCGGACACGTCCAGGTGATATTTTCATAAGGATCTTTAATATCACAGGTTTTGCAATGCAGGCAGTTGGAGGGATTTAATTTCAGCCGCTTATCGCCGGTTTTGTCATCGGTTTCGATTTCGTAGACGTCTCCCGGACAAAACCGGGTGCAAGGGCTTCGATAGGCGGGATAACAGGTGTTGATACACAGATCGGTATCGTGCACGATGATATGAGATGGTTGATCTTCTCGATGCTTGGTCTTGGACAGATAGACGCTGGTGAGTTTGTCCACATACAGCTCACCATCGTATATTTTAGGATCAACCGACGGCGTAACCTCAACCTGCTCGCCGTTCAATGGCTTGAGTGATTTAAAATCTTCCTCAAGCGGCATCTTGTCCACAAAACCCCTTCCGCCGGTAACCAATTGAGCGCCCAGGTGGATAAATTTCATCGGACTTGTTTTTGAAAGGGCCTGGTAAAAATTGCGGCCCTCATACAGCTGCTGCTTGATGTAGCTGTTTTCAAATAAATCACTGTAGGCCTGAAGGGCCTGCTGGTCAAAGCTTTCCTTTTCCATTGCCGCCATGATGGCCTCAGCGGCCAGCATACCCGATTTCATGGAAACATGAATGCCTTTGAGCCCCGGCATATACTGAATGCCGGCGCTGGCCCCGATAAAAAGACCGCCGTCAACCGCCAATTTGGGTAACGTGTAATATCCGCCGGTGGCGACTGCTCTGGCGCCGGCTTCGACGACTTTGCCGCCTTTAATGAGGTTGGCCACAAAGGGGTGGCTCTTGAATTTGATAAAGGTATCATAAAGATCCAGCAGGGGATCCTCATAGCAAAGACCGGTCAGAAACCCCAGGGTCAGGCGATTGTCGCTCATCTCGTATATAAAGGCACCGCCGGGTATATAGAGCCCGATGGGATAGCCCATCAGATGGATATCGTTGCCTTTGCTGGTTTTAAAATAATTGGATTCCTTGGGCAGTTCGATGACTTCTTCGATGCCGGTTTCAAACACTTGGGGCATTTTGCCTTCCATCAGGCCTAATTTTTTATCGATTTCTTTGAACAGACTGCCACGGGCGCCTTCTCCGAAGACGGTAACTTTGGCCTTCAAATCGATGCCGGGTTCAAAATTTGATTTGGGTTCTCCATCGGGTCCCAGCCCCTGATCGCCGGTGCGCACACCGATAATGGTTTTTCCGTCTTCAGCGTAAAGGACCTCTTTGCCGGCAAATCCGGGAAAAATATTAACCCCCATCTCTTCCGCTATCTGCCCCAGCCAGCGGGTGAAGCGCGAAAGGCTGATGATCAGACTGCCTTTATTGTGCATCGGTTTGGGTACAAACGGCATTGGAATGGCGGAGGTTTCAGTTAAATAATAAAATTCATCCCCCCGCACGGTGGCTTCGACCGGGCATCCTTTGTCCGCGTAATCCGGCATGAGCTCATTGAGGGCAATCGGGTCCATGACGGCACCGCTCAGAGCATGGGATCCGATTTCAGCACCTTTTTCGATCAGGGCCACCTCCAATTCCAGGTTTTTCTCTTTGGCCAGTTGCATCAGTTTTATGGCGCCTGCCAGACTGGCCGGTCCTCCTCCGACAAACAGCACATCAAAATCAATGCTTTCACGCTCTACGGTCATTCTTTCTGCTCCTCATTTTTAAGATAAGGTCAAGTTTATATACCATTCTGTTCAGGTGACTCAAGGTCTATTGCTTGAATTGTGAAGGATGATGTTTAGCATACTCCGCTGTCTTTGTAAATTGTATCCTGCGGATTTCGGCGATTGTTCTGTTTGGTGATAGTTCCATTGTTGAGCAGATGCTCTATGTTATTTTTAAATCAACATTTTAGAGTGAATTTGCCATGATTTTTTTAATTAAATGATTAAAGTTATTGAATATTAGTTCTTTTTTTTGCTAAATAGCTTCTTGAGGTATCCAAATCATTTCTTAGCATTCATTTCAGCAATAAGGGCATGGAATTATATCTGTACAATTCGCTGACGCGCAAAAAGCAAAATTTCAAACCGATCAAAGCCGGTGCCGTCGGGCTGTATACCTGCGGCCCGACGGTCTACAATTACGCCCACATCGGTAACTTGCGGACCTATATATTTGAAGACATTTTAAAGCGGGTGCTGCTTTATAACGGGTACGCGGTCAACCATGTTATGAACATCACCGATGTGGGGCATCTAACCGGTGACCGCGATATGGGTGAAGATAAAATGGAAGCGGGTGCCGCCCGGGAGGGTAAAAGTGCCTGGGATATTGCCGAATACTACACCCAATCCTTTAAAAAAGACATTCAGCATCTCAATATTCTGGCGCCCGACGTCTGGGTAAAGGCCACCGATACCATTCCGGAACAGATTGCCCTGATAGAGACACTGGAAGAAAAAGGGTATACCTATCAGATCACGGACGGCATTTATTTTGATACATCCAAATTCAAGGATTACACCAAGCTGTCTCATCAGGACCTCGAGGCACTCAAGGAAGGCGCCCGGGTCGAGCGCAATCCGGAAAAACGCAATCCCACGGATTTTGCCCTCTGGAAATTTTCGCCTCCGGGTTCTAAACGGCAAATGGAATGGGACTCTCCCTGGGGGGTGGGGTTTCCAGGCTGGCATCTGGAATGTTCGGCCATGAGTATGAAATTCTTGGGAGAGCAGCTGGACATCCACTGCGGCGGCACCGATCATATCGATGTCCACCATACCAATGAAATTGCCCAATCAGAAGCGGCCACGGGCAAACCCTTTTTCAATTTCTGGATGCACGGGGCCTTTCTCATCATTCAGGGCGGGAAAAAAATGGCCAAAAGCGAGGGAAACTTTCTGACGCTTGAAAATGCCTTTCTTAAAAATGACATCAATCCTTTAGTATACCGCTTTGCGTCGTTTTTAACCCATTACCGCAAACCCATGGAATACAGTGATGAGGGCATCGAAGCCGCCCGTAATGGCTTGTTGCATTTGCAAAACCAGGTGCGCCAGATTGCGGCTGCCGAAGCTGACAACGAAACATCCGTCAACGCTGAATTTAAAAATAAATTTGCTGAAACCCTCAATGATGATTTGAATATGCCCCGGGCCATGGCGATCGTCCAGGAAATGCTCAAAAGCAAGATCAGTGTTGCCCAAAAATACAGCACCATAATGGATTTTGATCGGGTGCTGGGATTACGATTGGATGAGCTCGCTCAAGACCAAGCCCTGCCTGCAGCGCTTCAAAAACTGGTGGACGCCCGCCAGCAGGCCCGAAAAGAAAAAGATTTTGCAACCTCCGATCAACTGCGCACCGAAATCGAGGCCCTGGGCTATCAGGTCCAGGACACACCAGACGGCATGAAGATCGTCAAAAAATAATCCATTTACATACAGATCACAGAGGCTTAACCTGGAAAAGCCTTGACAATACACAATAAGTGTGTATGATGTGTATATCATACACATAAAAGGAAGTCTGCTATGAGAACCAACATTGTTATCGATGATGACTTGCTGGAAGAGGCTTTTTCGGTAAGTGCGGCCCGAACCAAAAAAGATCTGATCCATGAAGCTTTAAGAGCATTTATAAGATTGAACAAACGCAAAGACCTTACAGAATTGGCAGGTGAAATTAGTTTCCACAAGGGCTATGATCACAAAAAGCTGAGGAAGTTGAGAGGGTGATTCTAATCGACACATCTGTTTGGGTTGAAGTCCTGCGGGATAAAACCGGTCGAATTGTAAACGTCTTTCGCCAACGAGTTGGTGATGAAATCATCGCATTCAGCCGCTTTACGCAGCTTGAGCTCCTTCAGGGAGCTAAAAATGAGCAGGAATGGCAACAGCTGGATACCTACCTTTCAACGCAATATTATTTTGAAACAACAGATGATACTTGGCAAGATGCTGCCAGGATATATTTTGATCTTAGAAAAGCCGGGATAACCATCAATAGCCCTATAGATTGCTGCATCGCCCAGCTAGCCATTGAAACTCAGGTCTTGCTCTTGCATCGAGATAAAGATTTTGAAAAAATTGCCAGGATCAGACCTCTGGCGGCCGAACGATTCAAGTTAGGGTAACGTCAAAAAAATATTCCGATTGACCCTGCTTTTTCTTTTAAGGTCATTGCGAGCGAAGCGAAGCAATCTGATGCAGAGCATCGTAATACGCTATAGCGGTTCAGATTGCTTCGTCGCTGAGCTCCTCGCAATGACAGCATATCGGACAGATTTTTGACATCCGCTGTATAAAACCTAAATGGTTATTTGGGGTTTTGGATGTTGTTCGAGGGCTACCGCAGGCGGCGGGATTTTTCATCCTGATCTTATGCAGCAATGTGTTCAAACAGCGAGCGCGAATTATTCGAAGAAAAAAAGACTTAAATGGGTATTAGAGGTTTTAGATTTTGGAGGAATAAAAAGTGGAAATGGCCTTAAAGATTTAGGACTCTTGAAATTTCTTGTCGCATTTTACGAATAACCACTAACCACTAACTAATAACGAACAAAAATTTTTTCAAAAATTTTTGTTAACCGCATTTATTGAACCCACAAAAATGACACAGAATACACCCCTCCTCAAAACTGACTGTCTGGCCGCATTCGGGGCATTTTTCACCCATCAGGCTGTACTCGGTTTTATGTCTTCTGCCGGCGGCATCGCCTGATAGATATCTATTTTCCAGCACCCGCGCGATGGCATCGGGGATGGACAGCACCAAACCGCCATTTTGAAAGATGGGATGTTCCCCGCCGATTCCTTTTAACTGGTCTACGATGTCATCGACTTTAACGCCGGATCTTAAGGCCAAAGACGCCAGGCGGCCAATGGCTTCGGTTTTGGCGGTGGTCGAGCGGCCGGATTTGCCGATGGTGGCAAATACTTCGAAGGGCTGACCGTCATATTCAGTAACGGTTACATATAAATGGCCGTAGCCTGTTTTCATTTTGGTGGTGAAGCCTTCAAGCGTGTCGGGGCGTTCTTTGACGGCTGTCATGAATTTACTGCCCAGCTTGTCTTTACGAGAAAAAGACAAAACCTGATTTTCTTTACTGCCGTCTCGATAAATAGTAACACCCTTGCAGCCCAGCTCATAGGCCAGATTGTAGACCTTCATGACATCATCTTCGGTGGCATCGTGGGGCAGATTGACGGTCTTGGATACGGCATTATCGGTATATTTTTGAAAGGCCGCCTGCATGCGAATATGCCACTCCGGTGAAATATCATGGGCGGTGACAAAAACACGGCGAACCTCTTTGGGTATCTGTTTGATTTTTCTGATGCTGCCTCTTTTGGCGATTTCATCCATTAATTCGCGGCTGTAAAAGCGTTGCTCATTGGCCACTTCTTCAAAATACGGATTGACCTCGAGCAATTTGTCGTTGTCCATCACGTTGCGCACAAAGCTCAGCGCAAAGAGCGGCTCGATGCCGCTGGAGCAATCGGAGATAATGCTCAATGTGCCTGTGGGGGCGATGGTGGTGACGGTGGCATTACGCAGTTTGATCCCCTGATCCTTGTAGATGCTGTTTTCCCAGTTGGGAAACACCCCGCGCTCCTCGGCCAGGATCTGGGAAGCATCGTGAGCATTGTCCTGGATGAACCGCATGACCGTTTCGGCTGTTTCCAGTGCTTCGTCAGAGTTATAGGGAATTTTCAACTGAAACAGCATATCGGCAAATCCCATGACCCCCAGCCCGATTTTGCGATTGCCGCGAACCATCTCATTGATTTCGGGCAGCGGATATTTGGACATGTCGATGGTGTTGTCTAAAAATCGGACCGTTGAGGTGATGACTTCCTTCAAACCATTAAAATCAATCGTTGGTCCGTCACCATTTTCGAGCACAAATTTAGCCAGGTTGATCGATCCCAGGTTGCAGGCCTCCATGGGCAGCAAAGGCTGTTCGCCGCAGGGGTTGGTGCTTTCGATATCGCCCAGTTGCGGGGTGGGATTGTCCCGGTTGATACGGTCTAAAAATATGATTCCCGGATCTCCATTTTTCCAAGCCTGCTTGATCAAGGTTCTATAGACCTTTGTTGCATTTAAGCGGTTAACGGCTTTTTGATCACGGGGATCGATCAAGTCATAATCTTCCAGTTTGTCAACGGCTTCCATAAAGGCATCGGAAACACCCACGGATATATTAAAATTATTGAGCTCGCTATTGTCTTCTTTGCTGAAAATAAATTCCATAATATCCGGGTGATCCACCCGTAAAATGGCCATATTGGCGCCCCGTCGGGTACCGCCCTGCTTAACCTGCTCGGTGGCGGTGTTAAAAATCTTCATAAATGATACCGGACCCGAGGCCACACCACCGGTGGTGCCGACCACACTATTTTTGGGTCGTAACCGTGAAAACGCAAAACCGGTACCCCCACCGGATTTGTGAATCAGGGCCGCATGGTGCAAGGCGCCGAATATCCCTTCCATGCTGTCTTCCACCGGCAGCACAAAACAGGCGGCCAACTGCCCCAGACGGCGTCCGGCATTCATCAATGTTGGAGAGTTGGGCAAAAATTTACCCTCGGTCATCAGGGCATAAAAGGTTTCCTCCCACTGGTCAACGTGCTTAGTGGAAGCATTGCCGTATTTTTTTTCAGCTTTGGCAATGTGCCTGGCAACCCGGCGAAACATTTGCTCGGGGGTTTCGATCACCTTGCCTTTGCGGTTTTTTTTCAAATAGCGTCTTTTTAAGACCCGTTTGGCGTTTTCAGACAAATTCAGCTGGTTTTTAATAAATATGGATTTATCCAGTCGAATTGGTGCCGGCTTGGTCAGACCGAATTCCAATAACTTGGCTTCAATCATTTTTTCGATAAACGAGACCGGGATGGTGCTAATTTCCAGGTTCGATATTTCTTTGCGCAAGGACCGGCTGATACCCAAGGCCTGATCGCTGTCAATCGGGTTTTCGCGGATGAGAATGTCGCTAAAGAGCTGATCATCCCAGGTGTAGGTGCCGAGATCAAAACTGCCTTCATTGGTGACTAAAAACTTGCCTTTTTGTCCCATTGCATTGCTCCTGGTTTGGGATTTTAGTGCAGCCTCACGGCTGCAGATCAAAGATAAAAAACCCCAGCTACCTGAGCGATAGCTATCATTCCCTGGTTGGCTTGTGAGGGGTTGTTTTCTCCTGAAAAGATGCGATTCGGCTAAATGGAAATGGCTTCGGTGCACAAAAAATGGATGGTAAATTCCCCCTTTAGGTTCAGCTCTGGTCAGAGCCCATGATAAGTCGCTTTTTCCGAATTAGCCAATCTTTTAGTGCAGGTTCCATTTATCTCATACAATATGTTGTATGTCAAGGGGAATATAGGGTTGTCTAAATGGCTACTAGTCATTTCTTGAAAATAACGCTGGCGGCAAAAGAAAAGGCAGGGCCTAAGAAAGGCCCTGCCTTAAGACCAAATTCCCGCTTGGAATCAGCTGATCGATACTGAGGGATCGCATCGCAAAGACATCAAAAACAACATGTTGCGCTTATTGTCCTTGCTGCTTTTTCCATTCCTGATAGGATTTCCATTCTTTCCATTCCAGGAATTCTTTGTACTCAGCTGCACCTTGCGCTGTTTTTTTCCATTCCTGAAACTCCCGGAATGCCTGTTGCTCTTTTTTCCATTCCTGAAATTCCTGGAATTCCCGGGCGGCCTCCGGGCTGACCTGCGTTCCGGTGGATGTCTGGCCGGCGACTATTGGCTTAGACCCAGCGGAGGTGTCCGACGCGGCCGGCGCAGCTTCACCGGCCTTTTCAGAAGTTTCTGTGGCACTTGATTCTGATTGCTGTCCCTTAAATTGCGGGAAGGACCCACCGCGTTTGGAGTCATAGACGACCAAAGCGCCTTCTTCGCCGGTGAGGACACCGGGCCCTTCTTTCATTTCCCCGGCTGTTTGTTCAAATTCAGCCGGCTGGCCCTTGGCCCCGCAGCCCATCAAAGCGGCAATTGCCAGACCGATCCCCAGTAGCATCCACCAGGTTGATTGGTTGTTGGTCATGATCACCTTTCTGTTTAAAATTTGACCCGGCCGCCGATCATGACGGCACTGATTTCTTCGGCATTACCCACGCCGGGATCGCGTTGGGCGCTGTCACGGTCCAGATCATGATAGCGGTAAGAGCCGTAAAACTCCACGCTTTCCCAGATATTCCATACGGCGGCAACGCCAATCGATTGGGCTTCATCATCATCGGCGCCCACATTCTCCGAGTAGGTATAATCGACCGAAAAGGCCCACTTGTCAAATTTCCAGCCCACCTTGCCGTAGAGATTGTAGGGATCTTCATCTCTGCCTTCGACATCATTGCGGGCACCGTAGGCAGCCGTAAAATTGAGCCCGAAGTCAAACAGCCAGGAGGCCGAAGCGCTCCACTGATCGTAAGGATCGCGCTGGGTATCCGCAGCGGTGTAATGCGCGGCGGCCGCCAGCTTACCGACGTCCTCCCATTTCCAGGCCAGGCGTCCGGCCAGGTCCCAGGATTGGCCGTTCATGTAACTGCCGGAAAAATAAACCGGGCCGAATTTGGGCGTGTCGTAGCGCACGCGGTCGCGCCGGCTGAATCCGTCAAAATTGCTGAAGGCACCGCCAACGGAGGTGATAATATTATCATCGTCGTCGCGAAAATTGAAACCACCGGCCATATCCTCGATGGACGAATAGTTGACCACAGTGGTGCCGGACAGATCCACCTCGGAGGTGCCGTCGGAGGCCGTACTGCCCTGGCCCATGTAAAGCTTGCCAAAGGATTTGTGCTGGACAAAAAACTCCATTTTACGCTCGTTGAAATCCACATCTGATGTGTCGTCGTTTTGGCCGATATCAATGTCGGTATCATTTGAGGGGTTGGACTGCATTTCAACTTCCCAGGTGATGCCGACGCGCCAATTATCATCAAAATCATTACCGCCGGTAAACCGAAAGCGGGTCGATGAGTTGTCGTTGTCCACAAATTTCACGTCGTCGTCATTGCCGTTGTCGCCCCAGAGAACGGCCCGGTTGATCTGACCGGAAATTTTAAAATCCACCGCCTGGGCCGCAGGTAGAATTAACAGGATTGTCAGTGCGATTGTCAATGCAAAAAGGCCTAGTTGTGAAAATTTCTTCATTTTGAACTCCTCCTTGGATTGATGTGTTTTACATTTTACGGTTGGGATTGAAATAGTATGGCCGCTTTTAACCACCTCCTTTCCGTTACAGGTCGTTTATAAAGAAAAAGGCAGATCAAAACGGTCTGATGCGGATCCATTTTGTCTGCCTATACATCATTACCCAGCAAGCCCTTTCTTCATCTGCTTATCAACTAAGTGCCTGTTGCTTAAATCAGCGTAAACATTCGGGTTGGCAAGGCGAAAAATCTACAAGATATTGAAATAACAATAAATGATATTTCATCTCGCCTACCATAGGTATTGAATGAAATCAAGGTGTTTCGTAATATTTTGCAGCCTGATAAAACGCTATGGGGTGATCAATTAATCGTGTGAACCATTTATGTAGGCGCGAAATGTTAAAATAGCATTAGAATTGTGTTTGAAAATGCCTGAGTTAAGAGGGCTTATGAGAATAACAATTGTTCTTATTTGCAAAAAATTATGAAAGGTTACATATAGATCCGCATTATCCAATGTGTAACGATTTTAGCGCGCATTTTTGATTCCAAGGTTTAAAACCAGCAGCAGCGTATTGATGTTAGTCTTTAAGCGAGGCCCTTCCGATCGCATCTTTGCCAAACTTTTGGCTGATCGAATCCAGTGCTTGATCGACTTTTTCCCAATTATCAGTGGGTTTTTCTTTTTGCTCAAAAAGATCCATTTGGACCGCTGCGGTCACCGCTGAAAATCCGGTCGTGCCGACACCGATCAGTCGTATTTTTTGGGTGATCTTGAAATCATCGATGAGTTGCGCGGCATGCTTGTAAATGGTTTTTGACGATTGGGTGGGAATCGCGATGGTCGTCCGCCGGGTGACTGTTTTAAAATTCGCATCTTTTATTTTAATAACAATCGTCCTGGCGCGCACCCCCGCCTGCCGGAGTTGCCGGGCCACTTCTGCGGATTGGCTTAAAAGGTAGTGTTTAAGCAATTTGACATCCCGACTGTCGGCTGCCAGTGTGCGTTCACTGCTGATGGATTTATGCGGCGCATGCGGCGTTACCGGTGAATCGTCGCTGCCCTTAGAAAGCGCGCGCAAGCGCTTGCCAAATTTGCCCAAATGCTGCACCAGGGCTTGTTCCGGTAGCCGTTGAACATCCCCCAGGGTTCGAATGCCCAGCAGTTCCAGCTGGCGGACCATTTTTTTGCCGACACCGGGTACTTTTTGGATGGCCAGCGATTCAACAAACTGCGACACCTGATCCGGCAAAATCACCGTTAATCCATCGGGTTTTTCTAAATCTGAGGCAATCTTGGCCAGAAATTTATTGGGTGCCACCCCTACGGAACAGGTCAGCTGAACGCGGTCGCGTATTTTTTCTTTGATTTCGCGGGCGATTTCCTGCGGCTCGCCGAACAGGCGCCGACAGCCGGTAATATCCATGTAGGCTTCATCGATAGACACCGGTTCCACCAATGGAGAAAATTCTTTTAGCAGGGCCATGACCTTTTTAGAAACTTCTTTATAGCGGCCCATGCGCGGTGGCACAAAAACACCATGGGGGCATTTTTGTTTGGCCTTGAAGATGGGCATGGCCGAATGGACACCATAGCGCCTGGCTTCATAGCTGGCGGCTGAAACGACGCCGCGGCTGGAGGTGCCGCCGACGATAACACATTTGTTCTTCAGCCGAGGGTCATCCAGTTTCTCCACGGAGGCATAAAAGGCGTCCATGTCGATGTGCAAAATCATGGGTGTCGTGTTTCGATTTGCGCGTTCCGCGTTGCGTGTTGACGGTTGTGGAACATGATCAGAATTTGATTTATCGATGCTTAATGCAATTGCCCACAGGTCAAAAATTAGGGTTGCAATTTATTACAAAATTGTATTATTTATGTTATACGTTTACAGATTCGTAAGCGATGATTTTTGTAAAACAGAAATGCTGATGCAATAAAGGTTTTTTTACCACGAAAGCACGAAAACACGAAAAAATAATTATATATTTCGCGCTTTCTACCTTTCGTGGTTTCATGGTTATTTAATCTCAATTTGTCTTCAGCTCACCTTTAGGATAAGAAAATGACCGCATTGAAAACCATTGAGGACGTTACCCTGCTGTATGAAATTACCAAGGCACTGAATGAACATCTGGAATTGAGAAAGTCGCTTTATAAAGTGCTGGATATTTTGTCCAATTCGATGAAGATGGTGCGAGGAACTATAACAATTTTAAACCCCTTGCGCAACGAGATTAACATTGAGGTGGCCCACGGATTAGCGCAAAGCACCATGAACCGCGTAAAATACAAATTGGGTGAGGGCATTACCGGTAAGGTGATTGAGACCGGAAAGCCGGTCTCCATTCCCAAAATAAGCGAAGAACCGCTTTTTCTGGACCGCACCGCCAGTCGTAAAAAGAAACAGGACCGCGAGCATTCCTTCATTTGTGTTCCGATCAAAAAGGGCAAGCAGGTTATTGGCGCCCTTTCAGTCGACCGACCCTACCAGAAGTCTTACGCACTCCAAAGCGGTCAAAAATTGCTGGCCGTTATTGCCACCATGATTGCCAGTCATGTGATCAAGCTGGAAACCATTCGCATGGAAAAGGAACGGTTGCGCGAGGAGAACCGCCGCCTGCAAAACGTGCTCAAAGACAAATACAGTATCGGCAACATTGTCGGCAATAGCAATAAAATGCGGGAGGTCTTTCAAATGATCTCTCAGGTTTGCAAGAGCAATGCAACGGTGCTGATTCGGGGCGAAAGCGGCACCGGCAAAGAACTGGTGGCCAACTCCATTCACTACAACAGCCATCGGTCCAAATTGCCTTTTGTCAAAGTCAATTGTGCCGCTTTACCGGTCAATCTGATTGAAAGCGAGCTGTTTGGCCATGAAAAAGGTGCGTTTACCGGCGCCATCAAGCAAAAAATCGGTAAATTTGAACTGGCCCACAAGGGCACCCTTTTTCTGGATGAAATCGGATCGTTGGGATTAGATGTGCAGGCCAATCTGCTCAGAATACTGCAGGAAAAAGAATTCGAGCGCGTCGGCGGACACCGGACCCTCAAAACCGATGTCCGTATCATCGCCGCCACCAATAAAAACCTGGAGGATGCCGTTGAAGATGAAACCTTCAGGGGCGATCTTTACTATCGGTTAAATGTGTTTCCGATTTACCTGCCGCCGTTGCGCGAGCGCAAAACCGATATTTTGCTGCTGGCCGACCATTTTCTCGAAAAATATGCCAAGGAAAATCATAAAAATATAAAAAGACTGTCGACACCGGCCATTGACATGCTCATGGAATATCACTGGCCGGGAAATGTCAGAGAGCTGGAAAACTGCATTGAGCGAGCGGTGCTATTATGTGAGGAGGGGGTGATTCACAGCTACCACCTGCCGCCCACCCTGCAAACCGGCAAGGAATCGGGGACGGTGCCTGCGCTCTCATTAGAAGATGCCGTCGCCCGCCTTGAAAAAGAGATGATCATCGACGCCCTCAAAAACACCCGGGGCAACATCACTACGGCCGCTGAAATTTTAAAGACCACCGTTCGAAAATTTTCCTATAAGGCGCAGAAATACGGGGTCGACTATAAAAATTATCGATAGCATTGCCCGCCTCAGCGCCGCTTTTTTTCTGATTGCTTTTTTTATCGCGGGAAGATGCCACTACCGCTAATTTTTATAATAAAACCTTGCATATGATATAAAATGGTGCTATTTAATATCCATTATAGATCTGTATTGGAGGTTTCAAAATGCCAGTAAATTTGTCGATTAAGAATGTACCGGATCATATTGCCGACCAATTGCGCCGCAGGGCATCCAGGCATCACCGATCCTTGCAAGGCGAATTAATGAGCATATTGGAGGAAACCGTTGCGCAAGAAGAATTGCTCTCGCCGGAGGATCTTTTAAGTGAGCTCCGCAGGGCGGGTATCCGCACACCGTCCGAGGCCACAAAATTTATAAGAGAGGACCGGGATGCCCGTTAAAGTTGTTGATGCTTCGGCGCTGGGGGCGCTGGTTTTTGGTGAACCGCAAGCAGAGGCAATCGCCGGTGAATTAATGGGTGCGACATTGGCAGCACCTAAATTGCTCCACTTTGAACTGGCAAGCATCTGTTTGAAGAAGATGAATAAACACCCAACACAAGCAGAAAAACTTCTGGCTGCTTTTCGACTTTCCGAACGCCTTGCGATCGAGATCCTTGAGGTGGAGCACCCGGGGATCATTCAACTCGCCCGCCAAACCGGGCTAACGGCTTACGATGCCAGCTATTTATGGTTGGCCCATAAGTTGAACGGTCAGGTCGTGACGCTGGACAGAAGGCTCGCCGAAGCAGCCAGTCGATAACTTTGCCCCCTTGGCTCTGAAATGGAATAGTGAATTTGAACAATGCTGCATACGCTACGGCCATTCTCCGTGTCTGAATAAAGCAGCCCCGCTCTGGATTCCCGCTTTCGCGGGAATGACTAACTTTGCATAAAGAAACGCCCCACCCTGAATGGGCGGAGCGCTTTTGCAAATGGTAACCGGCAACGGGCTAACGGGCCAACCGGCAAACCGGGTTTTAAATATCGTAATACAGGAAAAATTCATGCGGATGCGGCCGCAGCTTGACATCGTTGATTTCGTTTTCGGTTTTGTATTCGATCCACATGTCAATCGCATCCTGAGTAAACACATCTCCCTTTAACAAAAATTCCTGATCGGCTTTCAAGGCCTCAATGGCTTCTTCCAAAGAGCCGGGTGCGGACGGAATTTCAGCCAGCTCTTCGGGCGGAAGATTGTAAATATCCTTGTCCAGCGGATCGCCCGGGTCGATCTTGTTCTGGATACCGTCGATGACAGCCATCAGCATGGCTGAAAACGCCAGATAGCCGTTGCAGGAGGGGTCCGGGGTTCTGAACTCGATGCGTTTGGCTTTCGGTGATGCAGAATACATCGGGATGCGGACCGCCGCACTGCGGTTGCGGCTGGAGTATGCCAAATTAACCGGGGCCTCAAAACCCGGCACCAGGCGCTTGTAAGAGTTGGTGGTCGGATTGGTAAAGGCGGTCAGAGCACGGCAATGTTTCAGAATGCCGCCGATGGCGTAAAGCGCTTCTTGGGATACACCGGCATATTTATCGCCGGCGAAAAGAGGTTTATTTTCCTTCCAGATACTGATGTGAGTATGCATACCGGTGCCGTTGTCTTCAAACAGCGGCTTAGGCATGAATGTAACCGTATGATTGTGGCGATAGGCCACATTTTTGAGCACATATTTAAACCACATCAGCTGATCTGACATCTGTAGCAGGGGCTTGAAGCGCATGTCGATTTCAGCCTGTCCGGCGGTGGCCACCTCATGATGCTGGGCCTCAATTTCGATACCCAGATTCTCCAGCGTCAGCAGCATCTCGGTGCGCAGGTCCTGGAATTTGTCCATGGGCGGAACTGGAAAATAGCCTTCTTTGTGGCGCGGTTTATAGCCCAGGTTAGGGCCTTCCTCCCGGCCGGTGTTCCAGTTGCCTTCAACGGAATCGATTTCATAAAAGGCTGCGTAGCGGGTGGATTCAAAACGAATATCATCAAAGATAAAGAATTCAGCCTCCGGGCCAAAATAAGCCACATCACCGATACCGCTGCTTTTTAAATAAGCGTCCGCTTTCTGCGCAATGTTGCGCGGATCGCGAGAATAAGGCTCCCGGGTGACTGGATCAACGATATTGCAGATCAGCACCAGGGTCGGGGCTTCATAAAACGGATCCATTTTGGCGGTTGTTGCATCGGGAACCACCAGCATGTCGCTGGCATGAATCGGCTGCCAGCCGCGAATACTGGAGCCGTCAAAGCCGTATCCGTCCTCAAAACTGGACTCCTCCAGTTCGCTGATTGGAACCGTAAAATGCTGCCATAATCCCGGAAAATCCATAAACCGTAAATCGACGACTTTTGCGCCGTTTTCTTTTGCCATGTCCAATACATCTTTGGGTGTCATTAGATCATTCCTCCTTCTTTTTTTATACGATTGGTATTAATGCATTAAGATTTCATATAGTTTTATTTAGAAGTTAGAATCTATCTTAAAAATAGTAGATCACGTCCAAGGGCGCGGCGTAAAACCGATTCGAAAACGGAGTATACACGGTAGTATTCGAGTATTTCGAATCGGTTTTTAACAAAGCCCTTGGGCGTTAGATGCATTTTTAAGATAGATTCTAAAGGGCGTCCGGGCCGGTCTCGCCTGTGCGCACCCTCAACGCCTGCTCCACCGGCACGACGAAAATTTTGCCGTCCCCGATTTTACCGGTATTGGCGGCCTCCCGAATCGCTTCAACAACCTGATCGACACGTTCGGCATCGGTGACGACTTCAATTTTGATTTTGGGTATAAAATCAACAGCGTACTCAGCACCGCGATAGATTTCCTTATGCCCTTTCTGACGCCCGTATCCTTTCACCTCGGAAACGGTCATTCCCTGGATGCCGACGTTATTCAGGGCCTCTTTGACATCATCGAGTTTAAAGGGCTTGATGATCGCCTCGATTTTTTTCATCTTAAGACCTCCTTTTACCTTTACATATTTCGTGCGCTTTACCATCTAGCGGCGCTAATTATTGAATTTCAAAACCTCTTTCGCCGTGAATGGAACTGTCGAGTCCGGCAACTTCGGTTTCTTCGGTGACGCGCAGGCCACCGGCTAAGAATTTGGTAATATAAATGACAATCAGGGTGCCCACCGCGGTAAAAACCGCAGTGGCAGCGATGGAAATAATTTGGATCCACAGCTGTTTCGGGTTGCCGTAGAAAAGGCCTCTGCCAGCCTCGTTTACGGCCGGATTGGCAAACAGTCCGGTGGCCAGTGCCCCCCACAAACCGCACATGCCGTGAACCCCGAAGGCATCCAGAGAGTCATCATAGCCCATTTTATGTTTGACCTTGGCCACAAAGACATAACCCAGCAGGCCGGCCACCAGCCCGATGATCAAAGACGCCGGTAACGTCACAAAGCCGGCCGCCGGCGTGATCGCCACCAATCCGGCGACAATTCCCGAGGCCAGGCCCAGCACGGTGGGTTTATTGTCCGTCACCCATTCGGCAAACATCCAGGCCAGAGCGCCCATGGCCGCCGATGTGTTGGTTACCAAAAAGGCCGAACCGGCCACACCATCTGCGGCCAGCTGGCTGCCGGCATTAAATCCAAACCAGCCAAACCATAAAAGCGCCG
>Ga0209536_100002982_pt1 | contig 27419 bp, 25 predicted proteins | sample DeeMarSeWOR28_12_FD_187461 | JGI IMG/M metagenome (GOLD analysis project Ga0209536, IMG submission 187461) | Marine sediment microbial communities from White Oak River estuary, North Carolina - WOR-2-8_12 (SPAdes) (version 2) | ecosystem: Environmental > Aquatic > Marine > Intertidal zone >... | reverse complement strand
GAGCCACGGCATCATGGATGCAAGTGCACCACCGGCAGCCAGCCCCTTGACAAAAGTCCGGCGCGACGTCGATGCGGGCAAAAGAATAGAAGATTTCGAATACATGGTTTGCAGTGGTTTTCGGTTTGACGCGCTTTTCTTCAGTGTTCCGCGAAGACAGAGGATTTGCCGGCGCCATTGATCAGCAGCGTCTGATACGGCTCGCTATAGGATGCTTCCATGCCGGGTGAGCCAGCCGGCATGCCCGGCACCGCGAGGCCGGTGCCTTCCGGCCGCTCGTTGAGCAGACGTATGATGTCGTTGGCAGGGACGTGTCCCTCGATCACGTAACCATCAACCCACGCGGTATGGCAGGCGCCGTAGCGCTGCGGCATGCCGAGTTTCTCGCGAACTGCGGAAACCCGGGCCGTGTCGTGGCCGACGACGGAAAAGCCTGCTTGCTCCAGATGTGCGATCCATTTGCTACAGCAACCGCAGTTCGGGTCCTTCCACACTTCGATCTGCGGCAATCCGGCCGCCACTGCGGATGTGATGGCTATCATGAGCGCGAGCAACGTGCTGCAGGCTTGCAAGACAGACTTCATATGGCTTCTCCTGACCGACGGTTGTGACGGGGTGACTCTGGAAGACAAAGCTACCAGCAAGAATACATTACCGTAATCCGGACACGATCGCATGCTCCCAGGCATTTGGACTGTCGGCAATCTCACTGGTTCACTCCAACGCAGCACGGAATGATCCGACGGCCTGCGGACAAGCGCAAAGCCGATGGTCGGAATACTGGCCAGACGATTGCCATTGGTTTGATCGAGTTGGCTTGAACAATCGCTGGCAGGGCAGTTTTCAGGACCCGGTCAACCGCCGGGAGAAACCAGCACACATCCCGCGAAGGCGCGTGTGGCGTTCGTCCTGCAGGATGTCCTTCGGTTTCGCCGACTCCCTGAGGCGATGGACGGACGGCATCGCCGGTAACGGGCCCCGGTGCTTTTCGCGAAACGCGTTGCTTCTGCACAAGCCGACGCCAGACTGCGCCGGCACTTGACGCACGGCGGTTATTGGTCGAACCTCTTCAACCTGCGCATTGGCATTCAGGGAGATCGCTCGTGGCGGCCGTCGGAACCAAATTGATTTTCGAGAACGATCAGGTTCGAGTCTGGGAATTCACGCTTGAACCCGGTCAGACCATCGAATCGCACAAGCACGACTGCGATTATTTCTTCTATCCGATCGAAGGGGGCACCCTGGAGGTGACGCGCGACAGCGGCGTTACGCGTGCGACGTTGAACGCGGGGGAAGTCTACTTCCGCAAGGGCGGTGACACCCACGCCGCAAAGAATGTCGACGACCATCGGTATCACGAAGTACTGGTCGAACTGAAAGCCTGACCAAGACCGCATCCGCGGCCGCCTTGAGGTAAGGAGCGGATGCGGATTTCATCTTGCCTCGACCGGGCGGTTCGGTCATCGGCGCGCCGCGCTGACATCGCCCAAAAACGCATCCACCACGGCGTGGACTGAAACGCGGGCTTCGGCGCTTCGCCGGTACCCTCCTGGCCCGTAGCGGCTGCCTGTAGCGCCGACATGGCGATGGCCGCTTCGCACAGGCCCGCGCCGAATAGTTCTTATTGACTAGCCCATGCTGCCAACCGGGCGGGTGGGGACTAGGCCATCTACCCGCTGGCAGTTCTGCTTCGGGCGAATATCGCCGGGCTTTGACACTCCGTATTCTTCCCGCAACGGACCGGGGGAGGGAGTGATGGCATCACAAACGCGAAAACAGATCTCAGTTCTGGTAGTCAGTACGCTCGCATTCACCATTTGTTTCATGGTTTGGATGATGTTCGGCGTGATCGGCATCCCGATCAAGCAGGAACTCGGGCTCAATGCGACCCAATTCGGCATCCTCACGGCGACGCCGGTTCTGACCGGCTCGCTGTTCCGCGTGCCGCTTGGCATGTGGACCGACAAGTACGGCGGGCGGATTGTCCTGATGGGCACGCTGCTGGTGCCCGTGATTCCCATCTGGCTCATCGGCCACGCGACCCAGTACTGGCAGTATCTCGTCCTTGGGCTGTTCGTCGGCATTGCCGGCGCTTCGTTTTCCGTCGGCACACCTTACGTTGCACGTTGGTTTACCCGTGGCCGGCAAGGTTTTGCAATGGGCATTTTCGGTGCCGGCAACGCCGGCGCCGCGCTCAACAAGTTTGTCGCGCCGGCGGTGGTGGTGGCATACGGCTGGACCGCGGTGCCCAATGTCTACGCCTTGTCGATGTTCATCATGGCGATCGTGTTCTGGATGTTTTCCTACTCCGACCCCTCGCACAAGGTCGACAGCAGCATTACCTGGCGGCAACAACTGGCCGCCCTCAAGGATCCTATGGTTTGGAAGCTGTCCCAGTATTACTCGATCGTCTTCGGTGGCTACGTCGCCCTGGCATTGTGGATGACGCAGTTCTATATCGGCGAGTACGGGCTCGACATTCGCGTAGCGGCGCTGCTGGCGGCGGCGTTTTCCCTGCCCGGAGGCGTGTTGCGTGCCTTCGGAGGCTGGCTGTCCGACAAATACGGCGCCCACAAAGTGACCTGGTGGGTCATGTGGGTGAGCTGGGTCTGCTTGTTCATCCTGTCGTATCCGCAAACCGATTTCACCGTTGCCACTGTCGACGGCCCGAAGACCTTTCACATCGGTCTGAACGTGTATGTGTTCACCGCCCTGATGTTCATCATTGGCGTGGCGTGGGCTTTCGGCAAAGCCTCGGTTTTCAAGTACATCTCGGACGAGTACCCGCACAACATCGGTGTGATTTCCGGAATCGTCGGACTGGCAGGCGGCATGGGCGGCTTCATCCTGCCCATCATGTTTGGCGCACTGGTCGACCTGACCGGTATTCGCACCAGTTGCTTCATGTTGATGTACGGCGTGATCTGGGTCTCACTGATCTGGATGTATTTCACTGAAGTACGTCACACCGAAGTGATTGGTTCGCGCACGCCCCGTGCGGCACTGAAGGGTTGAAGCAATTCAACATTAACCAGGAGTCTTCACATGGCATCACATCTGCTGACACGTTGGGAGCCCGAGAACGCGACGTTCTGGGAGAAAGAAGGAAAGGCCGTCGCGACGCGCAATTTGTGGATCTCGATCCCCGCCTTGTTACTCGCTTTCTGCGTCTGGATGGTGTGGAGCGTGGTGGTGGTGAATTTGCCCAACATCGGCTTCAAGTTCACCACCAACCAGTTGTTCTGGCTGACCGCAATCCCGGGTTTGTCGGGCGCGACCCTGCGCATCTTCTACTCGTTCATGGTGCCTATCTTCGGCGGACGGCTGTGGACGGCGCTGAGCACGGCTTCGCTCGCGATTCCGGCTGTCTGGATGGGGTTCGCGGTGCAGGACCTGAGCACACCGTATCCGACGTTTCTCGCTATCGCATTGCTGTGCGGGTTCGGCGGCGGCAACTTTGCGTCGAGCATGGCGAACATAAGCTTCTTCTATCCGAAGGCCCAGCAAGGCACGGCATTGGGTTTGAATGCCGGGTTGGGTAATCTCGGTGTGTCGGTCGTGCAGTTCACGGTACCGGTCGTTATCACACTGGCGGTATTCGGCACGCTGGGCGGCGATCCGCAACTTTGGACGAAGGGCGACGCAACGAAACAGCTTTGGCTCCAGAACGCGGGATTTTTCTGGGTGCCTTTCATTCTCGCCGTAGCGGTCGCCGCCTGGTTCGGGATGAACGACCTGTCCACCGCGAAGGCATCGTTCGCCGACCAGTCGGTGATCTTCAAGCGCAAACACAACTGGCTGATGTGCTGGCTCTATGTCGGGACGTTCGGTTCGTTCATCGGTTATTCGGCCGGCTTTCCGTTGCTGATCAAGACGCAGTTTTCGCATGTGGATCCAACCCAGTACGCATTTCTCGGCCCGATGGTAGGCGCACTGATTCGTCCGGTAGGAGGCTGGGTGTCGGACAAACTCGGTGGCGCACGGGTGACATTCTGGAACTTCATGGTCATGGCGCTTGCGGTTGTTGGCGTGCTGTGGTTCCTGCCGTCCGGACCCAGCGGTGGCAGCTTCTGGGGCTTCTTCGCGATGTTCATGTTGTTGTTTCTCACGACGGGAATCGGCAATGGTTCCACCTTCCGCATGATCCCGGTGATCTTTCGCACTCTGCACGAACGCTGGAACGTGGGTGCCTCGGATAGCGCCAGGGCCGAATCGATGCGCAACGCCGGCAAGGAGTCCGCCGCGGTGCTTGGTTTCAGCTCGGCGGTGGCAGCGTATGGCGCCTTCTTCATTCCAAAGAGCTACGGAACGTCCATCAGCCTGTTCGGCGGACCGGAAGCGGCGCTGTACCTGTTCATTGCTTTCTACATTACCTGCATATTCGTGACGTGGTGGTTCTACTCGCGGCGCGGTGCGGAAATGCCCTGCTGATGTGTGATTCAGCAGCAAATACTGTGACTTCAAGGAAACGCAGATGAGTCATTTTCTCGACCGATTGATGTTCCTGACCCGGGAGAAGCAACCGTTTTCCAATGGCCACGGCGTGTCCACGAACGAGGACCGCACCTGGGAGCGCGCATACCGCGACCGCTGGGCGCACGACAAGATCGTGCGCTCCACGCATGGCGTGAACTGTACGGGCTCGTGCTCATGGAAAATCTACGTCAAGGGCGGGGTGGTGACCTGGGAGACGCAACAGACAGACTATCCACGCACCCGACCCGATATGCCGAATCACGAACCGCGCGGTTGTTCGCGCGGCGCATCGTACTCCTGGTACCTGTACAGCGCCAACCGGGTGAAGTACCCGATGGTGCGTGGCCGCCTGATGCGTTTCTGGCGCGAAGCGCGCAAAACGCAAGGACCGGTGGAGGCATGGACATCGATCGTCGAAGACCCGGCGAAGTCGAACTCCTACAAGTCCGTGCGCGGCATGGGAGGTTTCGTTCGCGCAGACTGGGACGAGGTCAATGAGATCATTGCCGCCGCCAACGTCTACACCATCAGGAAGTACGGACCCGACCGCGTCATCGGATTCTCGCCGATTCCGGCGATGTCCATGGTGTCCTACGCCGCCGGCAGCCGCTACCTGTCGTTGATCGGTGGCGTATGCATGAGCTTCTATGACTGGTATTGCGACTTGCCGCCTGCGAGCCCGCAGACCTGGGGTGAACAGACCGACGTGCCGGAATCGGCCGACTGGTACAACTCGACGTTCATCATCGCCTGGGGCTCGAACGTGCCGCAGACGCGCACGCCGGATGCCCATTTCTTTACCGAGGTGCGTTACAAGGGCGCAAAGACGGTCGCGGTCACGCCGGACTACGCGGAAGTCTCGAAACTTGCCGATATATGGCTTCATCCCAAGCAGGGTACGGATGCCGCATTGGCCATGGCAATGGGGCACGTCATCCTCAGGGAATTCCACATCGACCGAAAGTCGGCGTACTTCGAAGACTACGCAAGGAAGTTCACCGATCTGCCAATGCTGGTGAAACTCGTCAAGCGCGGTGACAGCTATGTTGCCGACCGCTTCGTGCGTGCCGGAGATGTTTCCGGTGCACTCGGCCAGCGCAACAATCCCGACTGGAAAACACTGGGCGTAGACGAGATGTCCGGCGACGTGGTGGCACCGAACGGATCCATCGGGTTTCGCTGGAACCAGAAGGAAGGCGAAGACAGCGGCAAGTGGAACATCGAGGAAAAGGACGGCGCGAGCGGCAAGGCAGTCAAGCTGCGACTGTCGCTGGTTGAGTCGTACGACGACGTGGTGCCGGTGGGATTTCCTTATTTCGGCGGCGTCATCAACGAACACTTCCAGCACAGCGATATGGGAACCAGGGTGCTGGTGCGCAATGTCGCCGCAAGGAAAATGCAGCTCTCCGATGGTGACGCAATGGTCGCGACCGTGTTCGACCTGTTGTGTGCCAACTACGGCATCGATCGGGGACTCGGCGGCGGCAATGTCGCCGGCTCGTTTGACGACGACGTTCCGTATACACCGAAATGGCAGGAAGCCATTACCGGCGTCAAGGCGGCCGACGTCATCACCGTTGCACGTCAATTTGCCGACAATGCCGACAAGACCGAAGGCAAGTCGATGGTGATCATCGGGGCGGCGATGAACCACTGGTACCACTCTGACATGAACTACCGTGGTGTCATCAACATGCTGATGCTGTGCGGCTGTATCGGCAAGTCCGGCGGTGGCTGGGCACACTACGTCGGGCAGGAAAAACTGCGCCCGCAAACGGGATGGTTGCCGCTGGCGTTCGGACTCGACTGGCATCGTCCGCCACGCCAGATGAACTCGACCTCTTTTTTCTATGCGCATACGGACCAGTGGCGCTACGAGCGGGTGTCGGTCAAGGAGATCCTGTCGCCGACGGCCAACCCGGAGGATTTCGAAGGCAGTCTGATCGATTTCAATGTGCGGGCCGAGCGGATGGGGTGGCTGCCTAGTGCGCCACAACTACAGACCAATCCGATCCAGGTGGTAAAGGATGCGGAAACGGCCGGAGTGGAGCCAAAGGCATATGCCGTGAAAGCCCTGCAGGACGGCAGTCTCAGGATGTCGTGCGAAGACCCGGATCATCCGGACAACTATCCCCGCAATCTGTTCGTCTGGCGATCGAACCTGCTCGGCAGTTCCGGCAAGGGACACGAATATTTCCTGAAGCATCTGCTCGGAACCTCGCACGGCGTGCAGGGCAAGGAACTTGGCGCAGACGGCGAACAAAAACCTCAGGAAGTGGCCTGGCACGATGGCGCGCCGCAAGGCAAGCTCGACTTGCTGGTGACACTGGACTTTCGCATGTCGACCACCTGCCTGTATTCGGACATCGTACTGCCGACCGCAACCTGGTACGAGAAGAACGACCTCAATACCTCCGATATGCATCCTTTCATCCATCCGCTCTCGGCAGCCGTCGATCCGGTATGGGAGTCGCGTTCCGATTGGGAAATCTACAAGCAGATCGCGAAGAAGTTCTCGGACGTGGCCAAAGGCCATCTTGGTGTCGAGAAGGAACTGGTGCTGACACCGCTGTTGCACGACACCCCCGGTGAACTGGCGCAAGCGACTTCGGTGAAGGAATGGAAAAAAGGCGAGTGCGAACTGATACCGGGCAAGACGGCGCCAGCCATGGCCGTGATCGAACGCGATTATCCCAACACGTACAAGAAATTCACCTCACTCGGACCGTTGATGGCGAAAGCGGGTAACGGCGGCAAGGGCATCGCCTGGAACACCGAGCATGAAGTTGATTTCCTCAGAAAACTCAATTACGCGGTGACCGAGGAAGGTATTTCAAAAGGGCTGCCGAAAATAGAAACAGACATCGATGCCTGTGAAGTCATCCTGTCACTTGCACCGGAAACCAACGGCGAGGTGGCGGTCAAGGCCTGGCGGGCGCTGTCGAAGATCACCGGGCGCGAACACGCGCATCTCGCGTTGCCCAAGGAAGATGAAAAGATACGGTACCGCGATGTACAGGCCCAGCCCCGCAAGATCATCTCGTCGCCGACCTGGTCAGGTATCGAATCGGAGCATGTCAGCTACACCGCTGGTTATACCAATGTCCACGAACTGATTCCGTGGCGGACGCTGACCGGACGCCAGCAGTTCTACCAGGACCACAAATGGATGCTTGGCTTTGGCGAAGGACTATGTGTTTACCGCCCGCCGGTTGACCTGAAGACCACCCACCCGATGCGTCACGGCGCTGCCGGGAAAGGCAACGGCAACCCGGAGGTCGTGCTGAACTTCATCACGCCGCATCAGAAGTGGGGCATTCACAGCACTTACACCGATAACCTGCTGATGCTGACATTGTCACGCGGCGGGCCCATCGTCTGGCTGTCGGAAACCGATGCCAAAAGCGTTGGTATCGAAGACAACGACTGGATCGAACTGTACAACGTCAACGGCGCGATCTGTGCGCGGGCGGTGGTCAGTCAACGCGTCAATCAGGGCATGTGCATGATGTACCACGCGCAGGAAAAAACGGTGAACATGCCGGGCTCCGAGATTACCGGTGCGCGAGGCGGTATCCACAACTCGGTGACACGCATTGTGACCAAACCCACCCACATGATCGGGGGCTATGCGCAGCAGAGCTACGGCTTCAACTACTACGGGACGATTGGCACGAACCGGGACGAATTTGTCATCGTGCGCAAGATGAACAAGGTCGACTGGCTGGACAGACCGCGTGACCAGTCGTTGGCGATGGGAGAACGGTCATGAAGATTCGCGCCCAGATCGGCATGGTCCTGAACCTGGACAAATGCATCGGTTGCCACACCTGCTCGGTGACCTGCAAGAACGTCTGGACCAATCGCGAAGGGATGGAATACGCGTGGTTCAACAACGTCGAGACCAAACCCGGCATCGGTTATCCGAAGCAATGGGAGAACCAGAAAAAGTGGAACGGCGGCTGGACGCGCAAGCGCAACGGCGGCATCGAGCCGAAGCAGGGCGGCAAGTGGTCGATCCTGATGAAGCTGTTCGCCAATCCCAACCTGCCGGAAATCGACGACTATTACGAGCCGTTCACGTTCGACTACCAGCATCTGCATAACGCACCCGAGATGCAGGCGTCCCCGGTGGCGCGCCCGCGCAGCCTGCTAACTGGCAAGCGTATGGAAAAAATCGTCTGGGGACCGAACTGGGAAGAGATTCTCGGCGGTGAGTTCAGCAAGCGCTCCGCCGACAGTAACTTCGAAGACGTCCAGAAGGACATCTACGGGCAGTTCGAAAATACCTTCATGATGTATCTGCCGCGGCTGTGCGAACACTGCCTGAATCCGACCTGTGTCGCATCGTGTCCCTCGGGCTCGATCTACAAGCGCGAGGAAGACGGCATCGTCCTGGTCGATCAGGACAAGTGCCGCGGATGGCGCATGTGTGTCTCGGGCTGTCCGTACAAGAAGATCTATTACAACTGGAGTTCGGGCAAGGCAGAGAAGTGCACCTTTTGCTATCCGCGTATCGAAGGCGGACAACCGACGGTCTGTTCGGAGACCTGCGTCGGACGTATCCGCTATCTGGGCGTGCTGCTCTACGATGCCGACGCCATAGAAGCGGCGGCGTCGCAAGCTGACGAAAGGGATCTGTACGGCGCCCAGTTGTCGATCTTTCTCGATCCGCATGACCCACAGGTTCAGCAGCAGGCGCGTAAGGACGGCATTCCCGAAGCCTGGCTCACGGCGGCGCAGAGTTCCCCGGTCTACAAGATGGCGGTGGACTGGAAGGTCGCGCTGCCGCTGCATCCGGAATACCGCACGCTGCCGATGGTGTGGTACGTGCCGCCACTGTCACCGATCCAGTCGGCCGCCAATTCCGGGCAGGTCGGTACTTTCGGCAAACTGCCCGACGTGCGCAGCTTGCGCATCCCTGTCAAATACCTGGCGAATCTTCTCACTGCGGGCGACGAGGCGCCGGTTGTCGCTGCGCTCGAGCGAATGCTGGCGATGCGCGCCTACATGCGTGATCGCCATGTCGAGAAAGTCGAGAATGCCGAGGTGCTCAAGCAAGTCGGGCTGTCGGTCGGGCAAATCGAAGATATGTACCGCTACATGGCAATCGCCAATTATGAGGACCGCTTCGTGATCCCGACCACCCATCGGGAGTATGCGGAAAACGCCTACGACGTGCGCGGCGGCTGCGGTTTCTCGTTTGGCAACGGGTGCTCCGACGGCGAGTCCCGCGCCAGCCTGTTCGGCGGCAAGACCAGCGGCAAGAAATCGCGCTTCATTCCGATCAAGACGGCGAGTTGAGGAGGCACCGCAGATGACGAAGACATTCAAGGCGCTGGGCGTGCTGCTAACGTATCCAACATTTGAATTACAGGCGGCGGCCGGTGAAATCCTTGCGGTAATCGAAGCGGAAAAACGGTTGCCCGCAAAGAACAGGGCGGCGCTGGGTGAATTGATCGCCGAACTGTCGGAAAGCGAACTGGTTGATCTGCAGGAAGGGTATGTGGCGCTGTTCGACCGCGGACGGGCGACATCACTGAACCTGTTCGAACATGTGCATGGCGAGTCGCGTGAGCGCGGCCCGGCGATGCTGGACCTGATGCAGGTCTATGCCAGCGGCGGATACTCCCTGGATTCAAGCGAACTGCCCGATTATCTGCCGCTGATGCTCGAGTTCCTGTCGCAGCGGCCCTTCGCGCAGGCGGATGACATGCTCTCGGACTGCGCGCACATCATACGCAGGATCGGCGACGCACTGGCCAGGCGCGGCAGCCACTACCAGGCGGTGCCGGCGGCGTTGTTGGCGATGATAGGCGAGGCCGGGCTATCGCCGCGCCCGGCAAGGGATGCAGATCCGGACGAGCTCGGCGAGGCAGCACTGGCAGCCGAACAAGCATTGCTCGACAAGGACTGGATGGATGCGCCAGTCGTTTTCGGACCCGAAGGCGCGCCGGACTGCAAACCGGTTCCGGCCGCGGCATCCGTGATCCGCTTCATGCCGCGGCAACAACCCGGCGAGCGGGGAAGCCGGAATCAATGAATCAGGAGCAAAGACGATGAATACCCTGCACCAGTTCTTGTTCGGAATTTATCCGTACATCTGCCTTGCCGTGTTCCTGCTCGGCAGCCTCGTGCGGTTTGATCGCGACCAGTACACATGGAAGAGCGACTCTTCGCAGCTGTTGCGCAGAGGTCAATTGCGTTGGGGGTCGAACCTGTTTCACCTCGGCATCCTCGGTATCTTCTTCGGACATCTGTTCGGTCTGCTGACGCCGCTGTCGGTGTGGCATGCGCTCGGCGTTTCTGCACCGGCCAAGCAGATGCTGGCGATTGTTGCCGGCGGCCTTGCCGGGACGGCTTGCCTCGTCGGGCTGGTTCTGTTGATCCACCGCCGTCTGGTCGAGGCGCGAATTCGTGCGACCACGCGCGCCATGGATCTTGCCGTGTTGTACCTGCTGCTGGTGCAACTCCTGCTCGGTTTGTTCAGTATCGCCGTATCGGCCCGCCACCTGGATGGCGGCGAGATGGTCAAGCTGATGCTGTGGGCACAGCACATCGTCACTCTTCGCGGCGACGCGGCCGGCTTCGTCGCTGACGTGGCGCTGGTGTTCAAATTGCATCTGGTCCTCGGCATGACGATCTTTCTGGTCTTTCCGTTCTCGCGGCTGGTACATGTGTGGAGCGGCTTCGCGACGCTGTCATACGTCACCCGGGCTTATCAGGTGGTGCGACATCGCTGACGAGGCGACCTCTCCGGTTCGGCAATCTGTAACGGACAAACAGACATGAATGTGACCATCAACGGTATCGCCATCGATGCGGATGCGATCGAGCGGGAAACCCGGTATTTTCCTGAGGCCGAACAACCATCGGATGCCGCACGGCGCGCACTTGCAGTTCGCGAACTGATGCTGCAGCGTGCCCGCGATCTTGGCATGGCCGCGACCGGCACGGGTCGCGAATCGGAAGATTCGCTGATCGAGCGGTTGCTCGAAGCGGAAGTGACGACGCCGGCGCCAACCGATGGGGAATGCCGGCGCCACTACGAAACGCACCCGGACCGGTACACGACAGGGGAACTGCTGGAGGCGAGCCACATATTGATCGCCGTGACGCCGGGGGCGCCGGTCGCGATGTTGCGCAGCCGGGCCGAATCGCTGCTTGCCGAGTTACGGGCCGATCCTGCACCGTTTGCGGAGCGCGCACGCGACCTGTCCAATTGCCCGTCAGGGCAGCACGGCGGCAATCTCGGGCAGTTCGAACGCGGCCAGCTGGTACCCGAGTTTGACAAAGCGCTGTTCGGCACGAAGGCAACCGGAATCCTGCCGACATTGGTGCAAACGCGCTACGGCTTTCACGTCGTGCTGATCGAGCGGCGTCTGGCAGGGCGCAAGCTGGCGTTCGATCAGGTGCGCGAGCGCATTGCCGCTTCGCTCACCGTGCAGGTGCAGGTCCGTGCACTGGCGCAGTATGTGCGCGTTCTGGCCGCCGAAGCAGATATCGAAGGCGTCGATCTCGACGCTGCGGCTTCACCACTGTTGCAGTAACGGCTTGAAGACCGGCTCCGGTGGTCGACGAGGACATACTGCGGCGATTGAGGCGTTTCAGAACCAATTACTTTCCACGATTTCGGAATCGCTTTCGTCAACTCGTCGATCAGGGTCAGCATCCGTCGGTGTTGTTTATCGGCTGCAGCGACTCCCGCATCGTGCCTTACCTGCTGATGGATTGCGGCCCCGGCGAATTGTTCATCGAGCGCAATGTCGGCAATCTGGTGCCGCCCCACGACACCGGGTTGGGATATCACGGAACGGGGGCGGCAATCGAGTTTGCGGTGCTGCGACTCGGTGTTAAACATATCGTGGTATGCGGACATAGTCATTGCGGCGCGATACGTGCACTCTACGACGATGGATCGCCTGAAACGCCGCACATGAACCATTGGCTCGAGCTGGCGCGCGATGCAGTGCTGCCAGTGAGCGTTTCCGAGGAAGCACTGCGGCGAACCGAGCAGCGATCGATCGTGTTGCAGCTCGAGCGCCTGATGGGATATCCAATGGTCGCACAGGGTGTGGAAGCGGGACGGCTGTTTCTGCACGGCTGGCATTATCTGATCGAGGATGGCCGGGTACTGGTCCTCGATGTGGCCAGCGGTGCGTTTGTTGCAGCAGATCCGCCGCCACGTGATGCACCGCTGGACGTGCTGCAGTGAACGGCTATCTGGTATTGAAGGGACTGCATGTCAGTGCGGTCGCGCTAAGCGGCATATTCTTTTTGCTGCGCGGCGTATGGATGCTTCGCGGCTCGGCACTGCTGCAGCATTCCTGGGTACGGATCACGCCGCACGTCGTGGATACCGTGCTGCTGGCAGCCGCGCTGGGACTGCTGGTCCGGCTGCAGCTAAACCCTTTCGCCACCCCATGGCTCGGTGCCAAGCTGATCGCCCTCGCCGGTTACATTGTCTTCGGTTCGTTTGCGCTCAAGCGCGGCCGCACACGCCGCACCAGAAGCATCGCGCTGCTGGCCGCGCTCGGTTTGTTCGCCTACATGATCGGTACTGCGCTGACGCGAGATCCGTTTTTCTTCCTGCCGGGCTGAACACGCATTCGCGCTTCAGCCTTGATTGCGAACCAGCCGGTTCGCCAGCGCCGTTGCCCTGGCTTTCAGTTTGTCCGGCAACCGGGTGTGCCGGTCCTTCGCAATCAGGCCGGGGTAGATGGTGCCTATGGCGGCAGCGCCGATTGTCCTGGCTGTCATGTTGAGCTGCCCGCGTGTGGCGAACATCCACCGGCCAAGGATGCCGGGCGCGGCACTGGAGGTCACGAGGACCGCTTTCTTGAGCGGCAGCCCGGCCTTGCGGAACTTCGGTGTGGCCGTTCCCCACGGCCAATAGGCATAGACGACCAACCGTTCCATGAACCGTTTGAACACGGCGGTCACGGAGCTGAAGTTGGTGGGAGACGCAAGAATATAGGCATCGGCGAACTCGATCTTGTCGATCAGGGCCGCCATTCCGTCACTGTGCACGCATTGTCCGGGAGCTGTACCGGGATGCTGGGTACATTCGCGGCAGTTGAGACAGAACTCGATCGGATAATTGCGAAGCTGGACGACTTCGATTTCACCGCCGGCGGCCGCGACGGCCTGTGCCATCGTCTCGACGATCTGGTCGGTGATGCCATCGTCCCGATAGGAACCGTTGATTGCCAGCACGCGAGTCATGCCGGTACCAATACACGATACATGGACGTAACCGGTCCTGGCGGCATGCGGCAGGCCGACTCCTGGCCCGTGCACACCGCAGCCAGACGCCCGCGTGACAAGACATGACGCGGTCCGGCAAGCATGCCCGTCATTTCTCGCGGCCTTTTTCCCGTCAGTCGACCGGCCGTTTCCCGATGCATCAATCCCGTCGTGGCAGCGCCCACCGGGGCCTCTCCCGTTGATGAATGATCAGCGCGAGATTGGCGCCGTGAGCGCCCGCCGGTCTTGATTCAGGTCAGGGAACAGTCTCAATCCGTGCCGGCCTGGTTCGCCACCAGGGTTGAATGGCGTCGTCCTGCGATCCGGCGTACACAACAGGCATGCGGCATCAGTCGCGCTCGCCCGTCGCGGCAGTCCGGTACCCGTGCCCGGCGGTTTGATCTATGTCAATCGGACCAATCTGGGCTGCCGTTACGATTCGTGCGGGCTTTTTTTGCCCGAAAGTCTTGATTTGTCGGCAACAAGTGTGATTTGTTGAAAAAAATGGACCCGCCTCGCAGGCTCTTTGGCCGTTTCGGGGTAAGGGACGACGTTTCGCAAAGCTCAGGGAGACAGCGTGCAACAAGAAACGACATATAACTACCGGATCGTCCGGCAGTTCTCGATCATGACCGTGGTCTGGGGCGTAGTAGGCATGCTGGTAGGCGTCATTATCGCGGCCCAGCTAATGTTCCCCGATCTGACTTATGGGATCTCGTGGCTTTCCTATGGCCGCTTGCGACCCCTGCACACCAACGCAGTCATTTTCGCTTTTGGCGGATCGGCGTTGTTTGCGACGTCGTATTACGTCGTCCAGCGAACCTGTCATACGCGGCTGTTCTCCGACAAGCTCGCGGCATTCACCTTCTGGGGATGGCAGGCGGTCATTGTTCTGGCCGCGGTCACGCTGCCTTTGGGGATCACCACCAGTAAGGAATACGCCGAACTCGAATGGCCGATCGACGTGCTCATCACCCTCGTATGGGTGGCATACGCGGTCGTGTTCTTCGGAACGTTGGTGAAACGGCGGGTTTCGCACATATATGTTGCCAACTGGTTCTTCGGAGCGTTCATCCTGACGGTCGCGCTGTTGCATCTGGTGAACAGCGCCGCAATTCCCGTGAGCTTCTGGAAGTCGTATTCCGCTTATGCGGGCGTGCAGGACGCGATGGTGCAGTGGTGGTACGGGCATAACGCGGTGGGTTTCTTCCTGACCGCCGGTTTTCTGGGGATCATGTACTACTTCGTGCCGAAGCAGGCCGAACGCCCGGTTTTCAGTTACCGGTTGTCCGTCGTGCATTTCTGGGCGCTAATCTTCACTTACATGTGGGCCGGTCCCCATCACCTGCATTACACGGCGTTGCCTGACTGGGCACAATCGATCGGCATGGTGTTTTCGCTGATCTTGCTGGCACCGTCCTGGGGCGGGATGATCAACGGGATCATGACCCTGTCGGGCGCCTGGCATAAGCTGCGCACTGATCCGATTCTGAAGTTCCTGATCGTTTCGTTGTCTTTCTACGGCATGTCGACCTTCGAAGGCCCGATGATGTCGATCAAGACCGTCAATTCGCTGTCACATTACACAGACTGGACCATCGGCCACGTACATTCTGGTGCGCTCGGCTGGGTCGCGTTCATTTCGATCGGCGCGCTGTATTACATGATTCCGCGTTTGTTCGGCAAGACACAGATGTACAGCGTGCGATTGATTACCACCCATTTCTGGATTGCAACGCTAGGCGTCGTGCTCTATATCGCGGCGATGTGGATCGCCGGGGTGATGCAGGGGCTGATGTGGCGTGCGGTCAATCCTGACGGAACGCTGACATACACCTTCGTCGAGAGCGTGAAAGCCACTTTCCCGTTCTACACGATCAGACTGCTCGGTGGCCTGATGTTCTTCTCCGGCATGTTGATCATGGTCTACAACGTGTGGAAGACGGTGGTAGGAGCCAAGGCGGTGGATGCGCCAGTGGTGTCGCCTGCCGCTGCCCACGCCTGAGTGCAGCGGGAAACAATGGAGCAACGTAATGGCTAATCAAACATTTCACGAAAAGATCGAAAAAAACGTCCCGCTGTTGGTGATTCTGGTAATTCTGGTGGTTGCAGTTGGTGGCCTGGTTGAAATCGTGCCGCTGTTCTTCCAGCGTTCGACAACCGAACCGGTGGCAGGCCTGAACCCTTACACGCCTCTGCAACTCGAGGGGCGCGACGTATACATACGGGAAGGCTGCTACAACTGCCACTCGCAGATGGTGCGTCCGTTCCGCGCAGAAACGGAGCGCTATGGCCACTATTCGGTGGCGGGAGAGTACGTCTACGACCATCCGTTCCAGTGGGGCAGCAAGCGCACGGGTCCGGACCTCATTCGGGTGGGGGGACGATATAGCGATGACTGGCACCGTCTGCATCTGATCCAGCCGAGGGACGTGGTGCCGGAGTCGAACATGCCCGGCTATCCGTGGCTTGCCGAGCGCAAGATCGACTCGGCAATGACGCCGAAGAAAATGGCGGCCTTGCGAACGGTCGGGGTGCCGTACAGCGACGGGGACATCGAAGGCGCTTCCGCGGCAACGAACGGCAAGACCGAGATGGAAGCGTTGATTGCTTACCTGCAGGTGCTCGGCACCGCGATGAAATCGAGGTGAGGGCATGGACCTGATAAACGATCTGCGTTCGGCGGTGACGGTAGTGGCCTTCATCGCCTTCATCGGCATCGTCGTCTGGGCGTACAGCCACCGACGCAAGGAGGCGTTTGACGAAGCGGCGCGATTGCCCTTCACCGAAGATGAAGACTTGCCTCGCAAAACAAGAACCGAAAGGAAGGAAAAGTGAGCGACTTCACAAACGATTTCTGGAACTGGTACATCTCGGTCATTACGGTCGTCAGTATCCTCGCTTGCGCAGTCTTTCTCTGGAAGCTCACTACGCGCAAACTGGCACCCGGGGAAAAGCCCGGGACGATGGGGCACGTCTGGGACGAAGACCTGCAGGAGTTCAACAACCCGTTGCCTAACTGGTGGCGCTGGCTGTTCTACATCACCATCGTCTTTTCGCTCGGCTATCTTGCGCTGTATCCGGGTCTTGGCAGTTTCGACGGCACGCTCAAGTGGAGTTCGACGGGGCAGTACGAAAAGGAGATGGCGGCTGCAGAGGACAATTTCGGGCCGCTGTTCGCGAAGTATGCGGCGATGGACATCCGCGAAGTCGCGGCAGACCCGGCGGCACGGCGGATCGGCGAGAACCTGTACCTGAACTATTGCGCGCAATGCCACGCCTCGGACGCCAGGGGAAGCCGCGGCTTCCCGAATCTTGCCGACAACGCCTGGCAATACGGCGGCGAGCCGGAGACGATAAAGGCGACGCTGCTTAACGGCCGCAATGGCATCATGCCGCCGATGGCAGCTGCCTTGCCCGGTGAGGGCGTAAAGGATGTAGCGCACTACGTGATGTCCCTGTCGGGAATGACGCACGACAATCTGCGCAAGACGCGCGGCGCAGAGCTGTTTCAGACAAACTGTGCCGTCTGTCACGGCGCCGACGGCACCGGCAACAAGATGCTGGGGGCGCCCAACCTGACCGATGACGCGTGGCTGTATGGACGCGGCGAGTCGACGATCATCGAAACCATCACCCAGGGGCGCAACGGCGTGATGCCGGCCTGGGGCGAGTTCCTCGGGGATGACAAGGTCCACATTCTGTCGGCTTACGTGTGGTCGCTATCGAACCAATGACGGGGTTCAACGTTGAAGCGGGGGCTCGTGCAGGGCCTCCCGCTCTGACTTGTGCGCACGGCGCAATCACTGCTGACGACGCGGTCTGAATGAGCGCGTCCGAGAGGTCACAGGGCGCTGCTGCGGCCGAGCCAGTCGAGCAGGCGCTCTACGAGGTTCGCAAGAAAATCTATCCGCGCGCCGTCACGGGCGTGTTTGCCTTGTGGCGCTGGGTTGCGGTCTGGGCCACGCAACTGGTCTTCTACGGGCTGCCATGGCTGACGTGGAATGACCGCCAGGCGGTGTTGTTCGACCTCGTTCACCGCAAGTTCTATATCTTCGGGCTGGTATTCTGGCCGCAGGACATCGTTTATCTGACGGTGTTGCTGATCATTTCCGCTTACTCGCTGTTTCTGTTTACCGCGGTCGGCGGGCGCCTCTGGTGCGGCTACGCCTGCCCCCAGACTGTCTATACCGAGATATTCATGTGGATCGAGCGCAAGATCGAAGGCGATCGCATGAAGCGCATGAAACTCGACAAGGGACCGCTGTCGGGGCGCAAATTGGCCTTGAAGGCTGCCAAGCATGGAGCATGGATTGCGCTGGCCTTGTGGACGGGATTTACCTTTGTCGGTTACTTCACTCCAATCGCCGACCTCGCGGCCAAGGTCATGCAGTGGTCGCTGGGACCCTGGGAGACTTTCTGGGTATTCTTCTACGGATTTGCCACGTACGGTAACGCCGGCTGGATGCGTGAGCAGGTGTGCAAATACATGTGTCCCTACGCGCGGTTCCAGAGCGTCATGTTCGACCGCGATACGCTGATCATCACCTACGACAACGACCGTGGCGAGCCACGCGGTGCGCGAGCGAAGAGCGCCGATCACAAGGCCAAAGGGCTCGGGGACTGCGTCGATTGTGGTATCTGCGTGCAGGTTTGCCCGACCGGCATCGACATCCGCAACGGCCTGCAGTACGAGTGTATCGGCTGCGCCGCCTGCATCGACGGCTGCAACCAGGTCATGGGCAAGATGGGGTATCCGAAAGGCCTGATTCGCTACTCCAGCGAGCACGCGCTCGAGGAGAAGTTCGATTTCGCGCAGATGGTGCGGCGAGTGGTCAGGCCGCGCATTCTGATCTACACGGCCGTGCTCTGGACCATCATCATTGCGGCCGGCCTGACCCTGGGCAATCGCGTGCCGGTGAAAGTCGACGTCATCCGCGACCGGATCACGATGGCGGCACCCGATGATCCGCAGGTGCAGAACGTCTACCGACTGGCGATCATGAACACGTCGGAGCAGTCCCGGCAGTTCCGCATCTCGGTCACCGGACTTGAAGGCCTGGCGCTCGAGGCCGAAGCCCAGCCGGTCACGGTCGGCGGGGCGAGCCAGCGCGTGATCCCGGTTCGACTGCGGGTTGACAAAGAGAAGACCATCCCCGGAGCAAACCCAATCGTCTTCACCGTCGAGACGGTAGGTACGGAGGAGCCGATAGTGATCACGGAACGCGCGACCCTGATCGCGCCGAAGACTGAATGAGGTTGTACAAATGACTACACGGACGATCGATCAACATGTTGTGCGCTGGTACCGTGAGCCGTGGCCATGGATCCTGATCGGATTGCCGGCAAGCGCCGTCATAGCCGGCATCGTTACCCTGGTAATCGCGGTAAGGAACGAGGACGGGCTCGTCGCGGAGGATTACTACAAGCAGGGACTGGCAATCAACCAGGTCATCGAGCGCGAACAGCGGGCGGTGCAAATGGGACTGAAAGCACAGATGCTGGTTGCAGACAACAACATCCGTATCCATCTCGACGGCAGCGGCGAGCGGCCGGGCCGCATCGTGGTGCGCTTCGTTCATCCGACGCGCGCCGGCGAGGACCGCGAGATCGAGCTCACGCCAGTGGCTCCGGGCTGGTACCAGGCAGTCCTGCCCGACCTGGCCCAGGGACGTTGGCGCCTGCAGATCGAGGATGGGGATACGACCTGGCGCCTTACGGGTGTGTGGACGACCAATCAGAAATCCCTGTTGATTTCGGCTGTGGATGTTTCCTGACGGAAGGAGAGCGTGACGATGCAGCGGCTAATATGGATCCTCTGGCCTTCCTTCATTGTCGGCGGGATAGCCGAGGCCCTGTTCTTCACGGCTTTTGACCCGCAAGACCTGATGCTCTTCGGCGATCCGGTCACCTGGAGCCGGGAGGCTGTTTACTCGGTCGGATTCTTCGTTTTCTGGGCCGTCTGCGCTGCCTCGAGCGCAGCGACCTGCTTCCTGCAGCGCTCTTCCGGGCAGATCAACCGGTAACCGGCCAGCCCGGGCGCAACCGCCCCGGCGCCGGAGCCGCTGCTGGTTGCTGATCATGTGATCTACATCAGATATTTGTCCCGCGGCTTTGCTTAGAGTCTTGTCCCGTTATGAGGGCACTCATGAAAACAATTACCGGAATCGCGATGCAAGGCATCGCCGCAGGCTTTTTCGGGCTTGCCGCCGCTACTGCAATCGGACAGGAACTGGAGACCGAGGAAGTTCGCCTCCGTGATGTCGACATCACGTATTCGGTGGAAGCGGTCGTGGAGGCGATCAGGCAATCCACCGTCTCGGCACAGGTGACCGGGCGCGTCGTGGAAGTGAATTATGACGTCGGCGATTACGTCAAGCGCGGCCAGGTTATCGTGCGGATCGACGAATCGGAAGCGAAGCAAGTCGTCGTTGGCAGCGAAGCCCAGGTGGCCCAAGCCGAAGCCGCCTACAAGAATGCCAAACGGCGGCTCGACCGGGCGCGCGAACTCGCCGCCGAAAATTTCATCAGCAAGTCCGCGCTCGATAATGCCGAAGCCGAGTTTCGCGTCGAAGAGGCGAGACTGAAAGCAGCCAGGGCGGCGCAGAGCCAGGCTGCAACGACGCGCAGTTACACGGTCGTCGAGGCCCCTTACAGCGGTGTCGTATCGGCTCGTCTGGTCGAGGTCGGTGAAATGGCGACGCCCGGCAAGCCCCTGATGACCGGCTTCGATCCCGGGGCCATGCGCGCGACGGCAAGCGTACCGCAGTACAAGGTTGCCGAGGTACGCGAGAGCCCGCGGGTCAGCGTGGAGATTCCGTCGCTCAATCGCTGGATCGAAGGCAGCGGGATTACGGTGCTGCCGTCGGCGGATCCGCGCACCCACGCCACGAGCGTGCGCGTGAACTTGCCCGGCGATCAGAAAGATCTCTATCCGGGTATGTTCGCACGGGCCCATTTCACCATCGGCCGTGCGCGCAAACTGGTGGTGCCGGCCGCCGCAGTGGTACGTCGCAGCGAAGTAGCCGGCGTCTACGTATTGGGCGAAGACGGGCGGTTCAGGTTCAGACAGGTCCGGCTCGGCGAACCGGCCGGGCAAGGGCTCATCGAGGTATTGGCCGGTGCGATGGTCGGCGAGCGGGTCGCGCTCGATCCGGTCAAGGCCGGGATGTTGACCAACCCCCGATGACAGCAATCGTGGCGCAGTCGAGCCACCAAAAAACACAGGAGTCATGGCAATGGCGCACATAGTTATTCTGGGGGCGGGCATCGGCGGTATGCCGATGGCCTACGAGATGCGCGAAACGGCGAGGCCTGAAGACAAGATCACCGTTATCTCGAATACGGCAACCTTCCACTTCGTACCGTCCAATCCCTGGGTGGCCGTGAACTGGCGCGGACGCAAGGACATCGAGTTCGAGGCCGCCCCTTATCTCGCGAAGAAGAACATCGAATTCATCGCCGTCGGCGCAAAACGCGTGCATCCGGACCGGAATGAAGTTGAACTGGCGGACGGCAGGCATGTTGGTTACGACTTTCTGATCATTGCGACCGGACCGAAACTCGCGTTCGACGAAGTGGACGGCCTGGGGCCTGAGCGAAACACGCAATCGATTTGCCATGTTGACCATGCGGTTCACGCCGGCAAGGCATGGGAGAAATTTGTGGCCGACCCGGGGCCGATCGTCGTTGGCGCGGTGCAGGGCGCCTCCTGCTACGGACCGGCGTACGAATTCGCCTTCATCATGGACACCGACCTGCGCAAGCGCAAGATTCGCGACAAGGTGCCGATCACGTTCGTCACCGCGGAGCCATACATTGGCCATCTTGGCCTGGGCGGTGTCGGTGACTCGAAAACGCTGCTCGAATCGGCAATGCGCGATCGAAACATCAAATGGATCTGCAATGCCAAGACGACAAGAATCACCGAAGACAAGGCGTTCGTGACCGAACACGATGACATGGGGGCGGAAAAGCGAACGCATGAACTGCCTTTCAAGTACTCGATGATGTTGCCCGCTTTCAAGGGGATCGATGCCGTGTTCGGCGTCGAAGGGCTCGCCAATCCGCGCGGCTTCGTTCTGATCGACCAGCATCAGCAGAACCCGACTTACAGGAATATCTATTCGGTGGGGGTTTGCGTGGCGATACCACCTGTCGAGCAGACTCCGGTTCCCACCGGGGCACCCAAGACCGGTTACATGATCGAGTCGATGGTTACCGCAACCGCCCAGAACATCCGCGAACAACTCGACGGCAGGGAGCCCACCCACAAGGCGACGTGGAACGCGGTGTGCCTTGCCGATTTTGGCGATACCGGTGTGGCGTTCGTCGCGCTGCCGCAGATTCCGCCGCGAAACGTGAACTGGTTCGCGCAGGGCAAGTGGGTGCACCTCGCCAAGGTAGGGTTCGAGAAATACTTTCTGCGCAAGATGAAGAAAGGTACAACCGAGCCACTGTACGAGAAGATGGTGTTGTCGACGCTGGGCATAGCGAAATTGAAGAAATGACAAAAGGAGCATCAAGGTGTGGCTGAAACATTGTCTTGTTGCGGGCAGTTTGCTGGCGCTCGCGGGTGCGACCGGCGGTTCGCTGGCCCAGCAGGAGGGCGGCGCAGGCCAGGGACAGAACCCACAACAGGAACGGGTGCAATCCGAGATCCGTGAAGCCGAGCGGCTCGAGTACGAGAGGCGGATGCGCGAAGCGGGTAGTGAGCAGGAGAGAGAGCGTATCCGGCTCGAACATCAGCGCAAGATGCAGGAGCGGGAGAAGCAGAAAGGCAAAACGCCGCCCGCCGGATCGTCGGGGAAAAAGAAGGGGCAGGGCGGCGGTGGCGGACCCAAGCGCTAGGCACGCCGCCGGGCGGCGCTGCCGGATGACACGGACCGTTAACCTGCAGTCAACGGCAGCGGGTACTCGCGGTACCGCGGACCGCATCTGAGCGATGGGCATCTCCGGACGCATTGCAGCGTACTTTCTCGACAACAGGCTCACGCCGCTGATCGCGGTGCTGGCGGTGTTGCTCGGCTTGTTTGCCGTACTGGTCACGCCACGGGAGGAAGAACCGCAGATCAACGTGACGATGGCGAACGTCTTTATTCCGTTTCCGGGGGCGGCTGCCCGAGACGTAGAGGCACTGGTCGCAACGCCCGCCGAGCAGGTGCTGTCGCGTATGTCGGGCATCGATCATGTTTATTCGGTATCCAGACCCGGGATGGCAGTGCTCACCGCGCAATTCAAGGTGGGTGTCGCGCACGAAACAGCCGTCGTGCGCCTGTTCGAGACGATCAATTCGCACAGCGACTGGGTATCGCCGCAACTCGGGGTTGGCCAGCCGGTCATCAAGCCCGTTGGCATCGACGATGTTCCGGTGGTGACGCTGACGCTGTGGACAGCCGATCCGCAACGAGGCGCGTTCGAACTCGAACGGGTGGGACACTCTGTTGAAGCCGAACTGAAGCGGGTCTCAGGTACGCGGGACGTTTATACACTCGGTGGCCCGGGGCACGTAGTCCGTGTGCTGCTCGACCCGGAACGCATGGCGGCATTCGATATCAGCGCCCATGATGTCGCGGTAGCGTTGCAGGTCGCAAACGCGTCACAGCCGGCAGGGAGCCTGACGCACGACAACCAGGAAGTGCTGGTTCGCACCGGATCGTATCTCGCCAGCGCTGCGGACGTGAGACAACTGGTGATCGGCGTCCAGGGAGCACGCCCGATCTTCATCGACGACGTCGCGCGCGTGGAAGACGGTCCGGACCAGCCGTCACGATACGCATGGTTCGGCAGCGGGCCTGAAGCTGCTCAGAAGGGCGTTCAGATCCCGGGTGAACATCCGGCCGTCACCGTGGCCATTTCCAAGAAGGCTGGCGAGAACGCGGTCGATGTTGCCGAACGCGTGATTGAGCAAGTGAATCTGCTGAAGGGCACCATCATTCCCGACGGTGTGGAAGTGACGGTAACCCGCAATTACGGCGCAACCGCCAACGACAAGGCGGTGAAGCTGATACAGAAGCTCGTTTTCGCAACCATTTCGGTCGTCGCGCTGGTGTTTTTCGCGCTTGGCTGGCGCGAAGCCGCGATCGTCGGCATAGCGGTCGTGTTGACCCTGGCGGCAACCCTGTTCGCATCCTGGGCATGGGGTTTTACGCTGAACAGGGTGTCGCTGTTCGCCCTGATCTTTTCGATCGGCATACTGGTCGACGACGCTATCGTTGTGGTCGAGAACATCCACCGGCGCCGCGGATCGTCGGCAGGCGGATTGCGAGGCATCATCCCCGAAGCCGTGGACGAGGTTGGCGGGCCGACCATTCTGGCAACGTTCACCGTAATCGCTGCATTGCTGCCGATGGCGTTCGTGACAGGGCTGATGGGGCCTTACATGAGCCCGATCCCGATCAACGCAAGCATGGGCATGGCGATCTCACTGGCGATCGCGTTCGTGGTGACACCCTGGCTGGCGCTCAAACTGCTCGCCGATCACGGACCGCATGCGTCCGGACCGAGTGCGATGGACGCAAGACTGCAGGGATTGTTCAGCGCGGCGCTGACGCCGTTTCTGAATCGCGGAGCCGGCCGTTCGCGTCGCTGGATGCTGTTGCTGGCAATGATCATTGCCATCGGCGCCGCCGTTTCGCTTGTGTTCGTCAAGCTGGTCGTCCTGAAAATGCTTCCCTTTGACAACAAGTCGGAGTTCCAGGTGGTGGTCGACATGCCGGTGGGTACTCCGGTGGAGCAGACGGCAGCGGTTTTGCGCGACCTGGGAGCCTATCTGCAAACGGTGCCGGAAGTGACCGACTACCAGGCGTATGCCGGTACGTCGAGTCCGATCAATTTCAACGGCCTGGTGCGGCAGTATTACCTGCGCGAGAGCGCGGAACTCGGCGACATCCAGGTGAATCTCGTCGACAAGCACGCACGCGTGCGCAAGAGCCACGAGATCGCGCAGTCGGTACTCCCACCAATGGACGACATCGCGAGGAAACACGGGGCTGCACTCAAGGTGGTAGAAGTTCCGCCGGGGCCGCCGGTTCTGTCGCCGATCGTTGCGGAAATCTACGGACCTGACTACGCAGGGCAGTTACAGGTCGCAAAGCGGGTTCGGGCGGTGTTCGAGCAAACGCCGGATATCGTCGCGATCGACGATACGGTCGACGAGCCAGCACCACAAACGATGGTGCGGGTGCTGAAGACGAAGGCCGCACTTGCCGGAGTTGCCCAAAGCGACATCGTCGAAACCATGCGCATGGGCCTGAGTGGTGAATACGTCACTCCGATTCACAGCGGTAACGCAAAATACGAAATTCCGGTGTGGGTGGGCTTGCCGCCCGAGCGGGCCGGATCTCTGGATCAGTTGCTGAAGCTGGCCGTGCGTTCGCGGCAAGGCGATCTGGTGCCGCTATCGGAACTGACACAGGCGTACCGTACGCAACGCGAGCAAACGATCCATCACAAGGACCTGCTGCCGGTGACGTACGTCCTCGGCGACATGGCGGGCAAACTCGACAGCCCGCTTTATGGCATGTTCGAAATGCGCGGCGACATCGCCGGTGCCAGTCTCGAGCAGGGAGGCAAGCTCGCCGAGTATTTCATCACGGTTCCGCGTGACCGTTACCGCGAATACTCGCTTAAATGGGATGGGGAGTGGAAAGTCACCTACGAGACCTTCCGCGACATGGGAATCGCCTATGCCGTGGGCCTGATCCTCATCTATCTGCTGGTGGTGGCTCAGTTCGGTTCCTATCTCACGCCGCTGATCATCATGGCTCCGATACCACTGACCATAATCGGCATCATGCCCGGACATGCGCTGCTCGGTGCGCAATTTACCGCAACGTCCATGATCGGGATGATCGCTCTGGCCGGCATCATCGTGCGCAATTCCATCCTGCTGGTAGATTTCGTCAATCAGCAAACCGCACAGGGAATGAGCTTGCAGGAGGCTGTCGTGAGCGCCGCGAGTGCGCGTTCGAAGCCGATCGTGCTGACAGGGCTCGCCGCAATGCTGGGCGCGTTTTTCATTCTCGACGATCCCATTTTCAACGGGCTGGCCGTCTCGCTGATCTCCGGGATATTCGTATCGACGCTGTTAACGCTGGTCGTGATCCCCGTGCTGTATTACGCGGCGACCGTTGGCCGCGAGGAATAAACGGGGCGTGGCGTTGAATTAGCCCGGACAGCACCCATCTTGAAAGCATTGGACAGCAACTGCAGGTCGTGACCCTACAGGGGTCGCGGGCTGCTCGATGACGGAGGATGCAGTAATGACAATCAATCGTGCCGTGCGCGTGATCGCAGGGCTTTTTGTCCTGATTTCAGTGGCCCTGGGGGCGCCGGCAAGTCCCTTTTATGTCTCCAGCTACTGGCTCTGGTTTACCGTGTTTGTCGGAGCGAACCTGTTCCAGAGCGGCCTGACCAGGTGGTGCCTGATGGAAACCTTCCTCCGGAAGGCCGGTGTTCCCGATACCGAAGCGTCCCGCATCTGAGTAACGCCGCCCGCCCAACGGCCGGCATGCCGGGACGGCGCCGGAAACGGCAAGGGATGGTGGTAAGTGCGGTACCCGGCGTCGCCGGTCAGCAAGTCTGGCCGACGATTGCGCGCAGCTTGGGGATGTCGAGAATGCGAATATGCTTCTGCTGAACGGCGACGAGACCGTCGGACTGGAATCGTGAAAAGACACGGCTTACCGTTTCGAGCTTCAGTCCGAGGTAGCTGCCAATTTCTTCGCGTGTCATCCGCAGGTAGAACTCCGACGGCGAGTATCCGCGGGCCGTCATGCGCTGCGACAGGTTGAGCAGGAAAGCGGCGAGGCGTTCCTCGGCGCGCATGCTGCCCAACAGCATCATGACGCTCTGGTCGCTTACGATTTCCCGGCTCATGATCTTGTGAAGATGACGCTGCAGCGAGGGTGCCTCGCGCGAGAGTTCTTCCAGACGGGCGAACGGAATAACGCACAGTTCGCTGTCTTCAAGCGCAATTGCATCGCAAGTGTGGCGGTCCGTGCTGATGCCGTCCAACCCCATCAGTTCACCGGCCATGTGGAAACCCGTCACCTGGTCGCGGCCATCTTCATTCAGCAGATTGGTCTTGAAAAATCCTGCGCGCACGGCATACAGCGAATCGAACTGATCCCCGGCGTGGTAGGCATGTTCCCCTTTTCGATAGGAACGCCGCACACGTATCAAGCTGTCGAGCTGATCGAGTTCCTCACCGGACAGGCCGCTGGGCAGGCACAACTCGCGCAGGTTGCACTTGGAACAGGCACTCCTGATCGACTCCGGATCCAGTTTCGGGACGGCATTCAGACCCGTCATCGTGTATTGCCCCGGAGCAAGCTGTCGAGCAGTCGGAAATCGTGATTTTTCATTTGGGCCTTCATCGAGTCGAATAACGACAGCCACGCGCCAGTGTGTTGGGCCTGACCCGGGATCAGCTTGCGCCCGGTCCGATTCGGAAAACGGCACCGTGTGCGTGACCAACACCCCGAATGGGCCTATTTTACACCGCGATGCTGCCGAGGACAGGGCGCCACGTGGCGGCGCGCCGGGGGGCGAAGCTGGCTGCTCGGGCTTCCGCGCCGAGGCCGTGCGACCGCGTGCACAGGCGCCGTCCCCGGGCTCGCGGGCAGCTTGCCGCCCCACGGGCAAGACCGCCCGGCGGGTGACCTGCCGCGCCGGGCGCAATCGGACCGGCTGGA
>Ga0209536_100002980_pt1 | contig 27425 bp, 26 predicted proteins | sample DeeMarSeWOR28_12_FD_187461 | JGI IMG/M metagenome (GOLD analysis project Ga0209536, IMG submission 187461) | Marine sediment microbial communities from White Oak River estuary, North Carolina - WOR-2-8_12 (SPAdes) (version 2) | ecosystem: Environmental > Aquatic > Marine > Intertidal zone >... | reverse complement strand
TGGTCCATGGACTTTCCGGTCAGCCGGATCTGTCCCGTGCTGCCGACGCCGGCGGGAATACGGTCGAACAGCCGGTCCGCCAGCGGCGACTTCACGGCGTCGATCAGGCTCGCTTCCAGGCCGGTGTGCAGCGCCCGTACGCCGCAGGAGATGTCGAATCCGACGCCGCCGGCAGAAATGACGCCGCCCCTGTCGGGATCGAAGGCCGCGACGCCGCCGATGGGGAAGCCATAGCCCCAGTGGGCATCGGGCATCGCGTACGCCGCGCCCACGATACCCGGCAGGCCGGCGACGTTGGTCAGCTGCTCACGAACCTTGTCGTCCATGTCCTCGAGAAGAGCCGCGCTGCCGAAAAGCACTGCCGGTACGCGCATATCGCCCCGGGGCTCTATCACCCAGCGACAGGGGCCTTCCTGTTTCAGTCCCGCAAGGTCCATTTGAATTCCTCGATGCGGATCAGACGTCGAGAACAGCCTGGGCGAACCACTCCCGGCCGTCCGCGCGCCGACCGACTTTCAGTTCCGTAAACGTGGCCCCCTTGATCTCGACAACGGGCCGGTGCCGGGCGCGGTCCACGGGCTCGCCCCAGGCCTCGCCGGTCAGGATTTCATCGGTGATCGACACCGCATACCGCCCGAAGAGAAGGTTGTGATCTGCCATCTCGTAGATCAGCGCGTTCAGCCAGTCGGCCAGAAGCAATTCCGCGTCCGGCGCCTGGCAGTGAATTGAGACACGCCGGAGGCAGCGCACCTCCTCGGGCGGAGTAATCACCGCCGTCATTGCCAGCGCCGCCTGCTCGAAAGCCTCGGCCATGGTCGAGCCGAAACCGCGTACCCCGATATCCGCCTGGTGGCTGAAATGCTCCCAGTAGGCAGGCGCATCGGCGCGAGTCATGTGCAGGGACCCCATGAGGAAAGTATAGGCCGCGGCCCGGGAATGGCGTTGGCTGCCGTGAGCGGCAGTGAATGATCGTGAGCCGGGCCTGGTACCGGGAGCGGGAGTCGAACCCGCACGGGTTTTACCCCACCGGATTTTGAGTCCGGCGCGTCTACCAGTTCCGCCATCCCGGCCCGGGTCCGGCAAAGCTACCCCCATGGCCTGAAGGGCGCAAGGCTCACTTGCCAGGAGATTTGCCGTTTCCTTCGCCGGATTCACGCTCGGCCAGCATGGCCACCAGGCGACCGTAAAGCTCGTTCATGCGCCGGGCGCTCAGATTGAAGTGCCTGGCCAGGATGCGGACCTCCTGGGGCGCCCGGGACGTGACCGCGATCCGGTCGGTGGACGCCGGCGGCACATATTCCTTTACGGCCTCCGCCAGATGCTGGAGCGGCTGGCTGACCCTGGCGGTAAGAACCGCGGCCAGCACCAGCGCCAGCGACAGGGAGACGACGAGCCAGATGGCCGAGACCACCAGGTCGGCCACGATCCGCTCCTGGAGGCGGGCCACCGGCAGTCGAACGATCACTTCCCAGCCGTTGGAGATGTCTCCACGGGCCGAGATATAGGTGCGTTCGTCGGTCCGGCTGAATACCTCGTCCCCGGGCACCGACAAGGGTCTGAAAGTCAGGGGACGATTGCTGGCCGCGACCTGTCCCGAGGGGTCCAGGACAATGAATTCGGCTGACTCGGGAAGCGGATAATTCCTGGCGACCTCGCCGAGCCGCACGAAGTCGATGGAGCCCTCCACCACGGCCGGCCCGCGCCCGCCGGTCCCGCTGACCGGCGCGCTGGCCGCGACGATCACGTCGGATCCAAGGCCGCGACCGCGGAAAGCCGGCGACAGGTAGCGCTGATCGGTCTGCATCGGTTCCCGGAAGTAGTCACGATCGGCCACGCGGATGTCGCGGGCGTCCCTGGCCACGATTCCCTCCCGGGTGGCAATTGTGGCCGCCATCACCTGCCCGTCGGCGCCGGCGGCAAGCGTGGAGATGAATTCCGGGTGAATCTCGTGGAAGCCGAGCAGCAGCCTTTTCAGACTGGCGTCGTCGGCGTCCTGAACCGAGCCGAGATTCAGGGCCAGCACGCTGACCGCGTCCTGGGCTTTCTCCAGCCGTTCCCCGAAGGTCGCTGAGAGGCCGGCGACCGCTCCTTCCACGGAAGCCACCGTCCCCTCCGAGAGATACCGGATCGAACGGTCGGTCAGCAGGAGCGCGAGGGACAACATGGGAAGCAGGGTCATGATGACGATATCGCGACGCAGGATGCGTCCGATTCCTTCCGAGCGCCTGGCGGGCTTGGGAATCGCCGTGATGACCACCACTGACAGCAGCGCCAGTCCCGCCAGGGTCAGCGGCGAGGTCCAGTGCTCCGCCCTGAAGATGATCGAGGCAAGCTGCCCTGTATCCATCTCGGGTGATTTCCTGTTCGGCAAGAGGGTCTATGGAACATACTAGCGGACCCCCTGCGACCCTGGCCGGGTTTCGAGCATCCTAGAAACAAGATGTCCGGATTTTCCGATTGCAACGTGGATACCGCGATCCTGGCGCGCGCCAGGCGCGGCGACATGAAGGCCCACGAGATCCTGTACCGCGCTTACGGAACGCCGGTCTATACGCTCGCCGTCAGGATGCTGCAAAACCCGGCCCACGCGGACGACGTACTGCAGGAAACGTCTATCGAGGTGATCAGGAAGATTGACACCGTCCGCGACCCGCGGGCCTTTCCCGGATGGGTCAAGCGTATTGCCGTGAACAAGTGCCTGGGCCATCTGCGTTCCGCCTGGCACAGGCTTGCCGCCCATTCCGGGGGCGCGGAGGACGAGGGCCTGGAATACCGCCACGGGGACGAGGGGCGCGATTCCGCTGCCATGGGCAGCGACATGGATGCCGAACGGGCCCTGGCCCTGCTGCCCGCGACGGCCCGGGCCGTGGTCTGGCTCTACGACGTGGAGGGTTATACCCATCAGGAAATCGGCGAAATGATGGGCCGGACAACGAGTTTCTCCAAGTCCCAGCTTTCCAGGGCGCACCAGCGGCTCAGGGAACTGCTGGGACTCGATGGCGAAGGTAACGAACGATGCATGCAAACACAGAGCAACTGCTGAGTCTCCGCGACGGAGAGCCGGTCAATCCGGATATCCGCGATCATGTGGAGGGCTGCGATCCCTGCCGCCGCAGGCTGCAGGAACTGGACGAGGTCCGGGCCCGGCTCCGGGGCCTGCCCCCTGTCGCGCCGCCCGGGGACCTGTGGCGTACCGTTGCCGTGGGCAGCGTGGAACGAACGGCCCGGCACGGATTCCATTGGGGCTCCGGGCTGGCGATCGCCGCGTCGTTCGTCCTGGGACTGGCCCTGCTGATGCGGGTCGGAGACCAGGACGATCCCGCCCGGGCGCCGCTGGAGACCACGCCGGCCGCCACGATTTCGGGACTGGCCGAGCCCGAAGGCCTGGTCAACCTGGCGGCATTGCAGACCCGGTCCCGCAAGCTCGAGGCCCTGAGGGCGGCAATTCCGCGCCAGCCGCAGGTGGAGCGGGCCGGCACCGCCATGACCATCGCGGAACTCGAGGACAGGATTGCCCTGGTGGACGTGCGGCTGGGTGCCGCCGATGCCCTGGGGCTCACCGAGGCGCAGAAACATGCGCTGTGGAAGGAGAGAGTGAATCTCATGCAGTCCCTGGTGCAGGTGGAATACGCGCGCCTGCAGCGCCCCAGGTACTGAGACAGTCGAGTGACAAATCTGGAGGTATCGAAGTGATCAGGAACAACATCCGGCTGACGGCCGGAATCGGCTGGCTGCTTATCGCGGTGGCCCTTCTGGTCGCCGGCAACGCCCGGGGGCAGGAGACCGCAACCGAGACGGAGGCCCAGGCAGAGGAGCGGGCAGCCGTCCGGGAGGAGGAGCTCCAGACGCGCCTCGAGGACGCCCAGGGACGTCTGGAGCAGGCGGCCCGGGAAGTGGCGGAGCTGTCCGCCCGGCTGACCGAGGACGGCCTGTTCATGGCGATCCGCGGGCTGGAGGCCATCGGTCCCAGGCCGATGCTGGGGGTCAACGTCGGCACGACCCCGGAGACCACCGGGCCCGGGGTGCATATTCTTGGCGTGACGCCCGACGGCCCGGCCGACCGGGCGGGCCTGCGCAGCGGCGACGTCATGATCGCCATCGATGACGAGGCCCTCGTCGGCAGCGACGGCGACGAACGGCTGTCGGCCTACATGAAGGGCGTGCAGGCGGGCCAGGAGGTCCAGGTGAAGTACCGGCGGGACGGGAGCGAGAGAACCGCCACCGTGATTCCGGAGGAAATGGACCCGATGCGGCTGTTGGTCGGTGCGCCGGGAGGCCGGTGGGAACTCGACCTGGACGGCCTCGAGTCGCTGCAGGAGCTCGAAAAGCTCGAGGAACTGGAATTGCTGGCCGACGACCACGGATTCAGCTTCCATGCCGGATTTCCGGGTCGCTGGGGCGCCCTGGAGCTGGTAAGTCTGACCCCGGACCTGGGCGAGTACTTCGGCGCGGAGTCCGGTTTGCTGGTGGTGCGATCTCCCGAAGACGAGGCGCTGGGTCTCAGGGACGGGGACGTGATTCTGGCCATCGACGGCCGCGAACCCACCAGTCCCAGGCACGCCATGCGCATCCTGCGTTCCTACGAGCCCGGCGAGACCATCAGCTTCGCCATTATCCGCTCCCGGGAGAAGCGCACGGTGAAGGTCGAGCTGCCGGAGCGGGAAGCCATGGGCGGCATCTGGCAATGGCTGGCGCCTCCGGCACCGGCACCCGCTCGGGCGCCGCGGCCGCCGGCATTGCCCGCGCCCCCCGTCGGTACCTGAATACGAACGTGTCCCGGGGGACGGAACTGCTAAGATTCGCCCCCCGATGCGACGCACCGACTTTACTTACGAACTGCCCGAGGACCTGATCGCCCAGCAGCCGCTGGGCGAGCGGGCCGCCAGTCGCCTGCTGGTTCTGGACGGCGAATCAGGTGCGATGGCCGATCGGCGATTCAGTGACCTTCCGGGGCTCCTCCGCCCCGGTGACCTTCTCGTCGTCAACGATACCCGCGTGATTCCGGCGAGACTGTACGGCCGCAAGGCTACCGGCGGTCGCGTGGAGATACTGATCGAGCGTCTCGAGAGCGACAACGAGGCCCTGGCGCAGTTGCGCGCCAGCAAGCCGACGCGCCCGGGGACCGTCATCGAACTGGAGGGAGGCGTCTCCGTTCGCGTGATGACCCGCGACGGCGACTTCTACCGTCTGGCGTTCGACGGCGACATCCTCGCGGTTCTCGACAGCCACGGCCACGTCCCGCTGCCTCCGTATATCCGGCGGGAGGACACCGGGGCCGATCGGCACCGCTACCAGACCGTCTATGCGAAACGCCCCGGCGCCGTGGCGGCGCCCACCGCAGGGCTCCACTTCGACCGCCCGGTGCTGGAAGCGCTGGAATCCCGCGGGGTGGGCAGAGCCGCTGTGACCCTTCACGTGGGGGCCGGCACCTTCCAGCCGGTACGCGTGGACGACATCCGGCGCCATCGAATGCACGCAGAATGGCTGGAGGTCCCGGCGGCGACCTGCGAGACCATTACCGCCGCCCGTCAGCGCGGCGGGCGGGTGGTGGCCGTCGGCACCACCGTGGTCCGCAGCCTGGAGACCGCGGCCCGGCGGGGATCTCTGCAACCGTTCAGCGGCTTCTCGGACCTGTTCATTCATCCCGGCTACGATTTCCGGGTCGTGGACGTCATGATCACCAATTTCCATTTACCGGAATCCACGCTGTTGATGCTGGTGTGCGCCTTTGCGGGCACCGATCAGGTGCTTGCCGCCTATCGACATGCCGTGGCGGAACGCTACCGTTTTTTCAGCTACGGAGACGCCATGTTCGTGACCCGCGGTGCGGAGACCGCCGGCTCATGAAATTCCGTGTCCAGGCCACCGACGGCGCCGCCCGCTGCGGCCAGCTGACATTCGACCGGGGCGTCGTGGATACGCCGGCATTCATGCCCGTGGGAACCTACGGGACGGTCAAGGCCATGACGCCCGAGGAGGTGGAGGCGTCCGGCGCCCAGATAGTGCTGGGCAACACTTTTCACCTGATGCTCAGGCCCGGCGCCGCGATTGTCCGGCAGCACGGGGGGCTGCACGGTTTCATGCACTGGGACCGCCCGATCCTGACCGATTCCGGGGGGTTCCAGGTCTGGAGCCTGGCCCACCGCCGCAAGATCACCGAGGAGGGCGTCGGCTTCCGATCGCCGGTGGACGGTTCCCCGGTCTTCCTGTCGCCCGAATCCTCCATGGAGGTGCAGCGGGACCTGGGGTCAGACGTGGTCATGATCTTCGACGAGTGCACGCCCTATCCCGCCACCGAGGGCGAGGCCCGCGAATCCATGGAGCTGTCCCTGCGCTGGGCCCGGCGCAGCCGGATCGCCCACGGCGAGAATCCTGCCGCCCTGTTCGGCATCGTCCAGGGAGGCATGTACGCGAACCTGCGGCGAGAGAGCCTCCAGGGACTCGAGGACATCGGTTTCGACGGCTACGCCATCGGCGGCCTTTCCGTTGGCGAGGACGGCGAGGAACGTCTGGCCGTGCTGGACGCCCTGGGACCTTCGATGCCCGCGGATCATCCCCGCTACCTGATGGGCGTGGGAACTCCGGAGGATATTGTCGAGGCGGTCCTGCGGGGTGTGGACATGTTCGATTGCGTGCTGCCCACCCGTAACGCCCGCAACGGTTACCTTTTCACACGCCACGGCACGGTGAAGATCCGGAACGCCCGTTATCAGGAAGACCTGTCGCCCCTGGACGCCGATTGCGGTTGCTACACCTGCCGAAACTACAGCCGCGCCTATCTCCGTCACCTCGACAAATGCGGCGAGATCCTGGGTTCACGCCTGAACACGATTCACAATCTGCACTATTACCAGGAACTCATGGCCGGCATACGCCAGGCGATTGCCGCCGGGGAGCTGGCTGGCTTCGTTCGCCATTTCTATTCCCTGAGAGCGGGTGAACCGGAGTGAGGCCGGGCGGATCCTGAACGGCCGGTGTCGGGCCCCATAGGTTTGCTGCCCTGAATCAGGCATAATGTCGCGCTGTTTTCCGCCCCGATGCCGGGGCGGCCCGATCGAGGAAGGAACCGATGGATTTCTTTATCAACAGCGCCTGGGCGCAGGCGGCGCCAGCACAGCAGCCCGATCCGTTCACCAGTTTCATCCCGTTGATTCTCATCTTCGTGGTGTTCTATTTCCTCCTTATCCGGCCCCAGTCCAAGCGGGCCAAGGAACACCGCAAGATGGTGGCCGAGCTCAAGGCGGGCGACGAGGTGGTGACCAGCGGCGGTGTCCTCGGAAAGATCACCGAAGCCGGTGAGCAGTTTCTCAAGGTCGAAGTCGCGGACGGCGTCGAGCTCAAGGTGCAGCGCACCACGGTTTCCATGGTGATGCCCAAGGGCACGTTCAAGGGTGCCTGACCCCGGAGATTGATGCCGTGACGGTGCTGAATCGATATCCGACCTGGAAAAACCTCCTGGTCGTGGCGGTCCTGCTGATCGGCCTGGTTTTCGCGCTGCCGAACGTGTTCGGCGACGATCCGGCCGTCCAGATCTCCCTGGAGACAACCCAGCCCCTGGACGACGTCACCGTGGTCCGCGTGGAAGGCGTCCTGCAGCAGGCGGAGATCCCCCACGAGGCGGCCTATCTCCACGAGGGACGCGTTCTGGTGCGTTTCCAGAACGTGGAGCAGCAGCTGAAGGCCGTGGACCTTCTGCGAGAGGACCTGGGGCCCGGTTACGTGGTCGCCCTGACGCTCGCGCCCCGCACGCCGGGATGGCTGCGGGCGCTGGGACTGCGCCCCATGAGTCTCGGGCTGGACCTGCGCGGCGGCGTCTATTTCCTCTACGAAGTGGACATGGAGGCGGCCATCAACCAGGCCCTGGACAGGTACGAATCGGATTTCCGCTCCATGCTCCGCGAAGAGCGCATCCGCTACGCGTCGGTGCGCCACGACGGCAGGGACGTGGTCATGGTGCTGCGCAGCCAGGAGGATATGTCCGCCGCGGAGGCCCTGGTCCGGGACGCCGATCCCGATCTGGTGGTGCAGACATCGGCCACCGCCAACGAATACCAGGTCCGGGTGCGGCTGAGCGAGGACCAGATCCGTCAGCGCCAGGATTTCGCCATACAGCAGAACACGGTCACCCTGCGCAACCGGGTGAACGAACTGGGCGTCGCAGAGCCCGTGGTGCAGCGACAGGGCGTGGACCGGATCGTGGTCCAGCTTCCCGGCGTGCAGGACCCGGCGCAGGCGGAGCGGGTGCTCGGCGCCACCGCCACCCTGGAGTTCCGGCTGGTTGACGAGAACAACAATCCCTTCGAGGCCAAGAGCCGCGGACGCGCACCGCTCGGTTCCAAGCTCTACCAGCGCCGTGACGGGACTCCGGTTCTCCTCAAGCGCGACATCATCGTCAGCGGCGACCAGCTCACCGATGCCTCCGCAGGCTTTTCCGAGGGTCAGCCCGCGGTCTTCGTGGACCTGGACGCCAAGGGAGCCCGCAAGATGGGTGAAACGACCCGCCAGAACCTCAACAAGGGAATGGCGGTGGTTTTCATCGAGCAGAAGCGGGAGAGCGTGGAGCGGGGCGGCGAGACCGTGGAGGTCACCAAGGTCGAGGAAGAGGTGATCAGCGTCGCCACCATTCGCGGTGTCTTCAGCTCCAGTTTCATGATCACCGGCCTGGATCCGGTGGAGGCCCGGGACCTGGCGCTGCTCCTGCGGGCGGGCTCGCTGGCCGCGCCCATCTACAAGGTCGAGGAGCGCACTATCGGCCCCAGCCTGGGTCAGGACAACATCGACAAGGGCATGCTGGCGGTGGTCATCGGCTTCGTCCTGGTGGTGGTGTTCATGGCGATCTACTACCGGGTGTTCGGCCTCGTGGCCAACCTGGCGCTGCTGGCGAATCTGGTGCTGATTATTGCGCTTCTTTCCATGCTGCAGGCCAGCCTGACCCTGCCGGGCATCGCCGGTATCGTGCTCACCACCGGTATGGCCGTGGACGCCAACGTGCTCATTTTCGAGCGCATCCGGGAAGAGCTGAAGAACGGAAACTCGCCCCAGGCCAGCATCCAGGCCGGCTACGAGAAGGCATTCTCGAGTATCGCCGATGCCAACATCACCACGCTGATCGCCGCCATCGTGCTGTTCACTTTCGGCACCGGCCCGATTCGCGGTTTCGCGGTGACCCTGTCCCTGGGCATTCTCACCTCCATGTTCACCGCCATCGTGGGAACCCGCGCCGTGGTCAACCTGATCTATGGCGCACGGCGCGTGAAGCGGCTGGCGATCTGAGGAGACGTTCATGGAATTCCTGAGCAAGACCACCCATATCGATTTCCTCGGCAAGCGCCGCCTCGCCATGATCCTGTCCGGGGTCCTCATCCTGCTGTCCCTCGCGGCCCTGGCGGGGCGAGGCCTGAATTTCGGGATCGAGTTCACCGGCGGCGTGGTGATCGAAGCCGGTTTCCCCGGAGCGGCGGACCTGACGGCCATCCGGTCCGGGCTGGAGGAGGCCGGGATTCCCAAGGCCGTGGTGCAGAATTTCGGCAGCTCCAGGGATGTGGTGATCCAGCTGGAGGCCGAGGACAGCGCCGTGGGGGGCGACATCCGCGACCAGGTCATGGCCGTGCTGCGGGATCTGGACGGCGAAGTCACGCTTCGCCGGGTGGAGTTCGTCGGGCCCCAGGTCGGCGAGGAGCTCGCCGAGGCGGGCGGTCTGGCGACGCTGTTCGCCCTGCTCATGATTCTCGCCTACGTGGCGTTCCGTTTTCAGTGGAAGTTCGCCGTGGGCGCCGTGGCCGCCCTGGTCCACGACGTGATCATCACCCTGGGTTTCTTCGCGGCCCTCCACCTGCCTTTCGACCTGGCGGTGCTGGCGGCGATCCTGGCCGTGATCGGCTACTCCCTGAACGACACCATCGTGGTCTTCGACCGGATCAGGGAAAATCTGCTGCGCATTCGCAAGGCCGATACGGTGGAGGTCATGAACCAGTCCATGAACCAGATGCTGGCCAGGACCCTCATGACCTCGGGCACGACCATGCTGGTCCTGCTGGCCCTGTTCATCTTCGGCGGCGAGGCGATCCACGGATTTTCCGTCGCCCTGATCGTCGGCGTGGCCGTGGGTACCTATTCCTCCATTTTCGTGGCCAGCCCGACGGCCCTGGCTCTCGACGTGTCGGCGACGGATCTCATGCCGCCCCAGAAGGAGGAGTCAGAGGTGGATGCCCTGCCGTAGCGCAGGGATCTCAGTCGGCGCCTTTTTCGGGCATCAGCGGCCCCAGAAGCCCGGAGAGGGCCTGGTGAATGCGGGCGTTGCCGGCCAGGATATCTCCGCGCTCGAGGAAATCTCCTCCGCCCGACAGGTCCGTGACATGCCCGCCTGCCTCCTGGATCAGCAGGCTCCCGGCGGCCATGTCCCAGGGCTGCAGCCCCAGTTCCCAGAACCCGTCGAGACGGCCGGCCGCCACGTAGGCCAGGTCCAGGCTGGCGGCGCCGGGCCGACGAACGCCGGCAGTGGAGGCGATCACCGCCCGCAGCATGGGCAGATAGACTTCCAGCCAGGATTCCTTGCCGCGAAACGGGAATCCCGTGCCGATCAGCGCTGAATCCACGTTGCGCTGAGCGCTCACGCGGATTTTCCGCCCGTCCAGCTGGGCACCCTCGCCACGGCTCGCGGTGAAAAGTTCCTGGCGCATGGGATCGTAGACCACGCCGTGCTCCATGCGTCCGCGGTGCGACAGCGCCAGCGACACCGCAAAGACGGGGAATCCGTGGAGGAAGTTCGTGGTGCCGTCGAGGGGATCGATGATCCAGACGAATTCGGAATCGCCCTGGCGTCCGGTCTCCTCGGCCAGGAAGGCATGATCCGGGTAACTGCGCCGGACGGTGGCGATAATGTCGGCCTCCGCCTGGCGATCCACTTCGCTGACGAAGTCATTGCGGCCCTTCGAGCTGATCTTGATGCTGTCGAGCCGATTGATGTTGCGGACGATGATGTCCCCGGCGCGTCGCGCGGCCCGGACGCCGATGTTCAGTAGCGGTTGCATGATCTCGTCAGGAAGCCGTTGGCAGCAGGTGCGCGTGGCTGGTGCCTTCGCGGGGCGGGTAGAATAACAGAGATGAACTCAGCTGTTGACGCGAGCTGCCCGGCGGGCGGCCTGCCGGTCCGCGTGGTGCTGGTGGAAACCTCCCACCCGGGGAATATCGGCGCCGCCGCCCGGGCCATGAAGACCATGTCCCTCGATCGGCTGCGGCTGGTCAGCCCCGCCCGGTTTCCCAGTGCGGAGGCCAGCGCCCGGGCCACGGGCGCCGCCGACGTGCTGCACCAGGCCCGGGTCTGTCACTCCCTGGCCGAGGCCGTCGCCGGCTGCCGTTTCGTGGTGGGCGCCAGCGCCCGGCAGCGATCGCTGCGCTGGCCGATGCTGACGGCCAGGGAATGCGGCCGGCGGGTGGTTTCCGAGGCCGGGTCCGGGGAAGTGGCCGTGGTGTTCGGCAGGGAACAGTCGGGCCTGAGCAACGACGAACTCAAGCTCTGCAACGCTCTCGTCCAGATCCCGACGAGTCCTGACTTCAGTTCATTGAACCTTGCCATGGCGGTGCAGGTCATAGCCTACGAGATTCAGGTGGCGGCCGGCGGCGAGGCGCGGCTGAAGAGCCCCCGGGAAAACCCGCTGGCCACCGCCGACGAGATCGAGAACCTTTTCGACCACCTGGAGCGGGTGCTGATCGGTTCGGGATTCCTGAATCCGGACAATCCCAGGCATCTGATGCTGAGGCTGCGGAGGCTGTGCGCCCGGGCCGAGCCGGACAGCAACGAGGTCGCCATTCTGCGTGGCATACTGTCCGCTCTGGTACCGGGCTCCGGCCGCCCTCCGCCGCGGCAGAAAGAGGACATTGGCGCAGAATGATTTCCGCCGGCGACATTATCTATCTCGACTACGCCGCCACCACGCCGGTGGACGACCGCGTGGCGGAGGTCATGTGCGAGTGCATGACGCGGGACGGGGTTTACGCCAACCCGGCGTCGCGGTCACACCAGCTCGGCCGGGACGCCCAGGGGCGGGTGGAGATGGCGCGGCGGGAAGTGGCCCGTCTCTTGGGCGCCAGCCACACGGAGGTGATCTGGACGTCAGGCGCCACCGAGTCGGACAACCTGGCACTCAAGGGCGTGGCCCATGCATTTCGGGACAGGGGTCGGCACATCGTCACCTGCCGGACCGAGCACAAGGCGGTGCTGGATACGGCCAGGCAGCTCGAGCGTGAAGGATTCGAGGTCACCTACCTGACCCCCGCGGACGCGGGTCGGGTGACTGCCGAGCAGGTGCGCGAGGCCCTGCGTGACGAGACGCTGCTGGTATCGGTCATGCACGTCAATAACGAGACCGGTGTCGTGTCCGACGTGGCGGCCATCGGCCGGGTCTGCCGCGAGCGCGGCGTGCTCTTTCACGTGGACGCGGCCCAGAGCGCCGGCAAACTGCCCCTGGACGTGAACCGCATGCACGTGGATCTCATGTCCGTGTCCGGTCACAAGATCTACGGGCCGAAGGGGATCGGGGCGCTTTTTGTCCGCAGCGGCGCCGCCAGCCGGCTGGAGCCCATCATCCACGGTGGCGGCCACGAGCGCGGCATGCGGTCCGGGACGCTCCCCACCCACCAGATTGCGGGCATGGGCGAGGCGTTTCGAATCGCCACCCGGGAGGCCAACGCGGAAGGCGAGCGAATCGGGATGCTGCGGGACCGGCTCTGGGAGGGCCTGGTGGGCCTCGGCGGAGTGCTGCTCAACGGCCACCCGGAGGCGCGTGTCCCGGGTATTCTCAACGTGAGTTTCGAGGGCGTGGAGGGGGAGAGTCTCCTGTTCGCCCTCCGCGAGCTGGCGGTTTCCAGCGGATCGGCCTGCACCTCCGCCACCCGCGAGGCCAGCTACGTGCTGAGGGCCCTGGGGCGCAGTGACCAGCTGGCCCAGAGCTCGATTCGGTTCAGCATCGGGCGCTACACCACCGCGGAGGAGATCGACCGGGCGCTGGCGGTCGTGTCGGAGCAGGTGCATCGGCTGAGGGACCTGGCGCCGAAGAATATGTTGTCGGGTCGACGACAGGCGAGCTGAGGGGAGCATGGAAACACTGGAATACAGTTCCCAGGTCCGGGAGCGTTTCGAGAAACCGGACAATGCCGGCCGGCTGCTGGGCCGGTCTGTGACGGGCGGGGCCGGCGACGAAGCGCTGGGAACCCGGGTTGAATTCGATTTCCGGCTCAGCGGAGACCGGGTCGAGAAGGGTGTGTTCAGAGCCTACGGCTGTCCTCACGCGATCGCGGCGGCCTCCTGGGTCGCGGAATCCGCCGAGGGCAGGCCCCTGTGGGACACGACCTGGCTCGACCCCCTGTCCCTTGCCAGCGTGCTGGAAGTGCCCGACTATAAGCTCGGCGTGCTGCTGGTGGTCCAGGATGCCCTGGAAGACGCCGCCCGCCAGGTCGAGAGAATGGAGGATTAATCGCCTATGGCTATCAGTCTGACCGAATCCGCTGCTGACCGGGTCCGCGAGTACCTCGAACGACGCGGGACCGGATTCGGCCTGCGCCTTGGAGTCAAGAAGACCGGCTGTTCCGGCTTCGCCTACGTCATCAATTATGCGGAAGACGTCCGGCAGGACGACGTGGTCTTCGAGGACCGGGCCGTCAAGATCGTGGTGGACAAGGGCAGCCTGCCTTTGATCGACGGCACCGAGGTGGATTTCGTCCGCCAGGGGCTCAACGAGGCTTTCAAGTTCCGCAATCCCAACGTGAAAGGGGAGTGCGGCTGCGGGGAAAGCTTCAACGTCTAGCGCGAGATTTCGGCCCGCCCCGGGTCCGTGGCGGGAATTTCAAGCCGTCCGGCGGGTCCGTCCGTCCCCGATGCAGGACCCTGTGGCGTTTGCAGGGTTTCAGGGCCGCATTTACACTTGACAGTTTATCTCCGTCCCCGCCGGCGCCTGTCCCGGGCGCGGGCCCAGGGATCCCTGTTTCCTTATTGTTTTTCGGGGTAAGAAATGGCCACTGAAAGGACCATCTCCATCATCAAGCCTGATGGGGTTCAGAAAAATATCATCGGCGAGATCTATCGCCGTTTCGAGTCGGCGGGCCTGCAGATCGTCGCGGCCCGGATGCTGCATCTCACCCGCGAGCAGGCCGGCGAGTTCTATGCCGTTCACCGCGAGCGTCCCTTCTACAGCGACCTGATCGAGTACATGACCTCCGGCCCGGTCATGGTGCAGGTGCTGGAAGGTGACGATGCCGTCGCCAAAAACCGCGAGATCATGGGTGCCACGGATCCCTCCAAGGCCGACCCGGGCACCATCCGCGCCGATTTCGCCACCAGTATCGAGGAGAACGTGGTGCATGGGTCCGACGGCCCGGAGACGGCCCGGCAGGAGATCGGCTTCTTTTTCTCCGACGACCAGATCTGCCCCCGCACCCGGTAAGGCGACCACCGACCCCGCCGTGAGCGATCAACGCGTCAATCTGCTCGGTCTGCCCAGGCCCGACCTGGAGGCTTTCTTCGTGGAGCTGGGTGAAAAACCCTTCCGCGCCCGCCAGATCATGAACTGGATATACCGGCGTGGCGTGGGCGATTTCGAGGAAATGACGGACCTGTCCCAGAAGCTGCGGCAACGGCTGGCCGAGGTGGCAGAGATACGTGTCCCGCGGATCGTGACGGAGCAGCACTCCGCCGACGGCACCCGGAAATGGATGCTGGGCATGGGACGCACCCAGGGCATCGAGACCGTTTTCATTCCGGAACCGTCGCGGGGCACTCTTTGCATCTCGAGCCAGGTGGGCTGCGTCCTGGACTGCTCGTTCTGCTCCACGGCGCAGCAGGGCTTTAACCGGAATCTCAGCACCGCCGAGATTGTCGGCCAGGTCTGGCTCGCCAACAGGGAAATGGGATACAGCCCCGACGGGGACCGCATCGTGACCAACGTGGTCCTCATGGGGATGGGCGAGCCCCTGGCCAATTACCGGGCGGTGATCCCGGCTCTCCATGTTTTTCTCGACGACTTCGGCTTCGGGCTGTCGCGGCGGCGGGTCACCCTGAGCACCTCGGGCATCGTGCCGATGATCGAGAGGCTGGGGCAGGACTGTAACGTGGCCCTGGCCGTGTCCCTGCATGCGCCGGACGACCATCTGCGGGATCAGCTGGTGCCCATCAACCGCCGCTACCCCATCGCCGAGCTGCTGGAGGCCTGCTGGAGATACGCCTCCGAGGTTTACGGGCGGTTCATCACGTTCGAGTACGTGATGCTGGACGGCGTGAATGACCAGCCGTCTCATGCCCGGGCGCTGGCTCGCCTGCTGAAGCACCGGCCCGGCAAGGTCAACCTGATTCCCTTCAATCCGTTCCCCGGGGCTCCGTATCGGCGCTCCCCCGTGGCCAGCATCGAACGCTTCCGCGAAATCCTGCTGCAGAACGGCGTCCGCGCCACGATTCGCAAGACCCGGGGCGAGGACATCGATGCCGCCTGCGGACAGCTGGCGGGGCAGGTGAAGGACCGGACGAGAGTACGGCTCGGCAGCAAACTTGCGCAGGTGGCGATCAGATCATGAAGAGAACGGTATCAGCGATTTTCGTCGGGCTGCTTTTGCTCGCCCAGAGCGCCTGCGTGACCACCGAGACCAATCCCGTGGAGGTCTCCCTGGAAGATGCCGCCAAGGCCAATCTCCAGCTGGGCGCCAACTACCTCCAGCGAGGGGAGCTGGAGCTGGCCCGGGAGAAGCTCGAGAAGGCGGTCGATCAGGACCCGAAGCTGCCCGGGGCGCGGATCTATCTCGCCATCCTCTACGAGCGTATCGGCGAGCAGAAGCTCGCGGACGAGAACTACCGGGCCGCCCTGAAACTGGCGCCGAAAAATCCGGACGTGGCCAACTCCTACGGCGGCTACCTGTGCCGGACCGGAGAACGCGAGAAGGGACTCGAGTATTTCCGCCAGGCCGGCGAGAACGCGCTTTATCGCACGCCGGAGGTGGCGTTCACCAACGCCGCGGTCTGCGCGCTGGGGATCCCGGACCTGAAGACCGCAGAGCGTTTTCTCCGTCGTGCCCTGGAAGCGAACCCGACGTTCCGGGAGGCTCTTCTCCGGCTGTCCGTCCTGAGTCTGGATACCGACCGGCCGCTGCAGGCGAGGGCATTTCTGGAACGGTTTCATTCCGCCGGCCCCGCCACCATCGACTCCCTCTCCCTGGGCGTTCGCATCGAGTCCGCCCTCGGCGACGAGGTGGCTGCCGAAGCCTATCGCCAGCGAATCCGTGACGAGTTTCCGGAGGAGATCGAGCGGCGCCGGCGGCAGGAAGAGGTTTCGTGACGGAAGACCCGGACAAGTCCGACATCGAGGGACAGCAGGTAGAGGCGTTCGATCCTCTGCCCGGTGACCTGCTTCTCGGCGCGCGCCGCGCCCGGGGCATGTCCGTCGCCAAGGTCGCCGAGTCGCTGAACCTGGATCCATCGGTGATCCAGGCCCTGGAGGAGAACCGTTTCGAGGCCGTGGGCGCGCCCGTGTTTGCTCGCGGCCACCTCAGGAAATACGCGCGCCTCCTGTCTCTGGACCCGGATGACGTGATCCGGGCCTATGACGCCATGGCTGCCGAGCCGGCGCCGGCGAAACTGGAGCTCACGGAGGCCGTGGAGAAGGTCCGTCCCCCGGCATCGGGGAACAAAATCCTCTGGCTGCTTGGCGGTCTCGCCATGGTCGCCCTCGGCATGGTGCTCTGGCGGATCCTGCTGAACGGGGATGCGCCGCCGTCGGAAGTCAGGGAAGAGATTGTCGAGGCCGCTGATCCGGAGCGGCGGCCGATCCCGCCGCCGACGGCCGTGCAGGTGCCGGAGAAGGCTGAACCGGAGGCGGAGCCCCGGCCGGAAGCAGCGGCCGCGTCGGCCGAATCGGCACCGGCGCCCGCTCCGCAGACCTCGGAAAGCGAGCCGGCCACCGCCGCTCAGGCGGCGGCGCGGTCCGCGACGGCCGCCGTGCCGGTCCGGCGCGAACTGGTGTTCACCTTCGAGGAGGACTCCTGGCTGGACGTGAGGGACGGGGAGGGCCGCCGACTGGCCTACGAGCTGGGTCGGCGCGGAACACGGCGAACCATCACCGGACAGGCGCCGTTCGAGATTTTCCTGGGCAACTGGCCCGGCGTCACCGTGACCTTCGACGGCGGGCAGGTCCCGGTTCCCGAGGCGGCCAGGCGGGGCAAAACCGCCCGATTCTCGGTCCCCGGCGGTGCCGAGTGAACCGCGGAGCGTCAGGACGATGAGCAGCAGCATCAGCCCTATCCGCGGGATCAACGACATCCTCCCGGAGGAGACGCCCGCCTGGCAGTGGATTGAAGCGGTGGTCCGGGACACGGTACAGGCCTACGGCTACCGGGAAATCCGTTTGCCCCTGATGGAGCGGACCGAACTGTTCGCCAGGTCCATCGGCGAGGTCACCGATATCGTCGAGAAGGAGATGTACACCTTCGAGGACCGCAACGGCGACAGCCTGAGCCTTCGGCCGGAGGCCACCGCGAGCTGCGTGCGCGCCGGCATCAGCCACGGGCTGTTCCACAACGCGCAGCCCAGGCTCTGGTACTCGGGCCCCATGTTCCGCTACGAGCGTCCCCAGAAGGGGCGGTACCGGCAGTTCCACCAGATCGGCGCCGAGGCCTTCGGGCTCGTCGGCCCGGACATCGATGCCGAGCTGATCCTGATCTGCGGCAGGATCTGGTCCCGGCTGGGCCTGACCGATATCACGCTGGAACTGAACTCCCTGGGAACGCCGGAATCCCGCGCCGAATACCGCGATCTCCTGGTGAACTATTTTTCCGATCATTACGGGCAGCTCGACGAGGACAGCCGGCGGCGACTCGGGCAGAATCCGCTGAGGATCCTGGACAGCAAGAATCCCGAGATGGCGGACCTGGTGGCCGGCGCCCCGGAGATCACCGAGCACCTGGACCCGGAATCGGCGGACCATTTCGCGGCCCTGCGCGGCATGCTGGAGGACGCCGGCCTGGAGTACCGGATCAACCCGCGCCTGGTGCGGGGGCTCGACTACTACACCCGTACGGTTTTCGAGTGGACCACCGATCGGCTCGGCGCCCAGAGCGCGGTCTGCTCCGGCGGGCGATACGATGGTCTGGTGTCGCAGCTCGGCGGCCGGGCCACCCCGGCCATCGGCTGGGCCCTGGGCATGGAGCGTCTCGTCGAGCTCGTCCGGGACGCCGACCTGGCGCCGGGGGAGGAGCGTCCCCACGCCTATCTCGTGCCCCTGGGCGACGTCGCGGAACGGCGCGCCCAGGCGTTGGCCGAGTCGCTTCGGGACGACGTCCCGGACCTGCGGCTCTGGCTGCACTGCGGCGGCGGCGGCATGAAATCGAGGATGAAACGAGCAGACCGGAGCGGGGCCGGGTACGCCCTGATCCTGGGTGACGCGGAACTGGAGGCGGCGAGCATCGTGATGAAGCCGTTGCGGAGTCATCGAGACCAGGAGACCGTCCCGCTGACGGATCTGCCGGACCGGCTCCGGCAGCTCTGCGGCGAGGCGAGTCAGGAATAAATCTGTAGCGAGGTTCGAAGTGGACGATTATCTGTCGGAGAAGGAACAGGTCCAGAAAATCAGGGAATGGTGGCGGGAGAACGGCCCCTACGTTATCGCCGGCCTGGTGCTGGGCATCGGTGGCCTCGTCGGCTGGAACTACTGGAAGTCGTACAAGATAGCCCAGGCCGAGGAGGCCGGGGCCATCTACATGCAGCTGTCGGAGATGGCGGAATCCGGCGATCAGGCGGCTGCCGCAGCAGCCCTGGCCGATCTGGAAGCCGACTATGCCAGCACGCCCTACCTGGACCAGGCCCGGCTGATGATGGCCCGGATGATGGTGGAGAAAGGCGAGTTCGAGGGGGCCGCCGCCCACCTGGCGGACGTGGTCGACAGCACCAGCGATCCGGAACTGGAGCGGGTGGCGAGGATCCGGCTGGCCCGGGTGTGGCTGGCGGCGGGTCAGCACCAGCAGGCCCTCGACGTGCTGGATCTGTCCAGGGCCGGGGCTTTCGCGGCCCGTTTCCACGAGATCAGGGGAGATGCGCTGGCCAGCCGGGGCGAGGACCAGGCCGCCATCGAGGAATACCGGCTTGCGCTGCAGGGCGGCGTGGAGGGCGTCGTGGACCGGCAGGCGGTCCTGCTCAAGCTCGACGCGCTGGGCGGCTCTCCTGACGATATCGGACCGGAGCCCTCGGGGGACGCATGATCCGCCTGGCGCTTACGCTGTTCGCCAGCCTGCTGCTGGCCGGCTGCTCCATCTTCGGTGACGACGACGAACCGATCGATCCGCCGGCGGAGCTGACGGACTTCGAGGAAGCTTTCAGGGTTTCCCGCGTCTGGGAGATCCGCATCGGCGGCGGGACCGAGTTCCTGATGCTGGCCCTGTCGCCGGCGGTGGACGGGGGGCGGATCTATGCCGGGGCCTACGACGGCCGGGTTATCGCCGTGGACGCGGAATCCGGTCGGCGGGTATGGGCGGTGGACACGGATTCGGAATTGTCCGCCGGCCCCGCGGTCGGCGAGGGCCTGGTCGTGTTCGGGACCACCGACGGACAGGTGATCGCCCTGGACGCGCTGGAGGGCAGCGGTCGCTGGAAGGTGACCCTCAGCGGAGAAGTGCTCGCCCGGCCCGCGGTCGGGAACGGAATGGTCATCGTCCGGACGGTGGACGGTTACCTGCGGGCCCTGGATGCCGCCGACGGCAGCGAGTTCTGGAACGTGGAGCAGCAGGTTCCGAGGCTGTCCCTGCGCGGCAACTCGGCGCCGGCCATCGTGGGCTCGGCGGTGATTGCGGGATTCGACAACGGCCGGATCGCCGCCTACGACCTGGATGACGGCGACATCCGCTGGGAGAACGTGATTGCGCCGCCCAGCGGCAGGACAGAAATGGACCGGCTCGCCGACGTGGATTCCTCCATCGTCGTCGTCGGCCAGGACGTTTACGTCAGCAGCTACAACGGCCGGGTCGCCAGCCTGGCGGCGGAGTCCGGCCAGGTCCTCTGGTCCCAGGACGTGCCCAGCTACGAGACCCTGGGTATTGACTGGACGGCGCTGTACGCCGCCGGCCAGACCGGTGACATCGTGGCCCTCAGTCGCAGCAGCGGGGCCGTCCTCTGGACGCAGGAGGGCCTGCACATGCGCCAGCCCACCACGCCGACGCCCCACGAGAGTTCGGTGGTGGTGGGGGACTTCGAGGGATATGTGCACTGGCTCAACGCCGTCACCGGGGAGTTCGAGGCCAGGGCTCGCGTGGATAACGCGCCGGTGGTCGGACAGCCCGTGACGGCCGGGGAGCTGGTGTACGTCCAGACCGAGTCCGGGCGGCTCGCCGCCTATCGGGCCAGGCGCCCGTCCCCGGACTGACCCGGAAAGGGGCCCCTGTGCTGCCCGTCATCGCCCTGGTGGGAAGGCCGAATGTCGGCAAGTCCACCCTGTTCAACTATCTCACCCGCTCCAGGGACGCCCTGGTCGCCGACCTGCCAGGCCTGACCCGCGACCGCCGGTACGGCTACGGTCGCGTGGGCGGAGGCCGCTATATCGTCGTGGACACGGGCGGCCTGGCGGGAGAGACCGGCGGACTCGAGGGCCTGATGGCCCGGCAGACCCTTCTCGCCCTGGATGAAAGCGACCTGGTGTTTTTTCTGGTCGACGCCCGCGAGGGACTGACGGCGGCGGACGAGGAAGTGGCCCGCCTGCTCCGTGAACGGGGCGCCACCGTGCGGCTGATCGTCAACAAGGCCGAAGGTCTGGAGTCGGGGCTGGCCGCTGCCGATTTCTTCGGCCTGGGCTTCGGGCAGCCATCCGTCATCTCCGCCGCCCACGGCGATCGCGTGGGCGATCTCATGGAGGAGGCGCTGGCCGGCTTCCCGGAAGCCGAAGAAGCGCCGCCCGAGGAAGACGTGACGCGGGTGGCGGTCATCGGCCGTCCCAATGTGGGGAAGTCCACGCTGATCAACCGCATGATCGGGGAGGAGCGGGTGCTGGCCTTCGATCTGCCCGGCACCACCCGCGACAGCGTCGACGTGCCCTTCGAGCGCGACGGCCGCCATTACGTGCTGGTGGATACGGCGGGTATCCGGCGCCGCAGCCGGATCGACCAGGCCATCGAGAAATTCAGCGTCATCAAGGCCCTGCAGGCCATCGACTCGGCCCAGGTGGTGATCGCCGTGCTGGATGCCGCCGAGGGCGTGACGGAGCAGGACGCGAGCCTGCTGGGCCTGGCGGTGCAGCGCGGAAGGGCCATGGTGATCGCCGTCAACAAGTGGGACGGGCTGGACCCGGATCAGCGCGAGACGGTCCGGCGCCAGATCGACCTGCGTCTGCCGTTCGTGGATTTCGCGCCGATCCATTTCATCTCCGCCCTGCACGGCTCCGGGGTGGGCAATCTCCTGGGGGACGTGGATGCCGCCAAAGAAGCGGCCTTCCGTGACATGCCCACCGCCGCGCTCACCCAGGCGCTGGAAGAAGCCGTGATGGCCCACGCCCCGCCCACGGTGCGGGGCCGGCGCATCAAGCTGCGTTACGCGCACCAGGGCGGCCGGAATCCGCCGACGGTGGTCATCCACGGGACCCAGGCGGAGCGCCTGCCCGGTCCCTACCGCCGTTATCTGATCAACACCTTCCGCAGGGTCTTCGGGCTGGCGGGAACCCCGGTGCGCATCGAGCTGCGATCCCCGGAAAATCCCTACGCGGGCAGACGCAGGAAACTGACCCCCCGCCAGGAGCGGGACCGGAAGCGCCGCAAGCAACTGGGCAAGGGAAAGAAACGCTAGCGCGGCTGGCAATCCGCCGGCGTATCCCGGAAAATTGACGTTTCGCCCCGGGACGGTCCCGTAAGCCCATGTTTTCTGCACGGAAAATCATACATCTCGAAAGCGAGTTCCAGATGCACCGTGGCGGCAGCCTGCCGGCGGTGGACCTGGCCTACGAGACCTGGGGCAGGCTCTCCCCGGACAAGGACAACGCCGTGCTCCTGTTCACCGGCCTGTCCCCCTCGGCCCATGCCGCCTCTTCGGCGGAGGACCCGTCGCCGGGCTGGTGGGAGGAGATGGTCGGTCCGGGCCGGCCCATCGACACCCGGCGCTACTTCGTCGTCTGCGTCAACTCCCTGGGCAGCTGCTTCGGCAGTACCGGTCCGGCGTCCATCAACCCGGCCACCGGCAAACCCTGGCGCCTGGACTTCCCGGTGCTGTCCATCGAGGACATCGCCACGGCAGGCTACGAGGTGGTCAAGTCGCTGGGCGTCCTGCGCCTGCACAGCGTGGTGGGCGCCTCCATGGGCGGGATGTCGGCGCTGGCCTTCTGCACGCTCTATCCCAAGGCCGCCGACGGCCTGGTCACCATCTCCTCCGCCGCCCGGGCGGAGCCCTTCGCCATCGCCATGCGATCCCTGCAGCGGGAAATCATCCGCTCGGACCCCAGGTGGAACGGCGGCGATTACGAGCCGGAAGATCCGCCCATCCGGGGAATGCAGCTGGCCCGCAAGCTGGGGATGATCAGCTATCGATCCGCCGAGGAATGGGCCATGCGTTTCGGCCGCGAGCGCACCGGCGCGGAACACGACCCGGGGGATTCCTTCGGTATCGATTTCGAGGTCGAGTCCTATCTGGAAGCCCACGCCAGCAAGTTCACCGGCGGCTTCGATCCCAACTGCTACCTGTATCTGTCCCGGGCCATGGATCTGTTCGACGTGGGCGAGCACAGCGGCTGCGTGGCCACCGAGCTGGGCCGCTCAACCGTCTCCCGCGCCCTGGTGGTGGGCGCCGAATCCGATTTCCTGTTCCCCATCCACCAGCAGGAAGACCTGGCAGAGTGTCTCGAGCACCCGGACAGGGAGGTGGACTTCGTTTCCCTGCCGTCCATCCAGGGCCACGATTCCTTCCTGGTGGATATGGATCGTTTCCGGCCCGTGATCTCGGCCTTTTACGACCGTTCCTGATCCTCGTCCGTCACCCGGGCGGAGAAGCGTCCTTTCGCCACGCGCACCGACACATCCTGGCCCCGGGTCACCTGGGCCGGATCGCGGACAATGGGACCTTCCGGCAGGGTCACGATGGCGTATCCCCGCTCCAGGGTCGCCGCCGGCCCCAGGGCCTCCAGCGTCTTGTACAGCACTTCCAGGCGGTTTCGCGATTCGTCCAGCCGGTGCCGGACCGCGGAGCGCAGAAGACCTTTGTCGGCCTCCAGCCGCTGGCGCGCGGCGCGGATCGCGGGGAGAGGCGAGGCCGCCCGCAGCCCCGCCTTCAGCGCGGCGAGCTGTGATCGGCAGTGACGGATCCGGCCCCGGCAGGCGATGCCGATGCGGGCCTCCAGCTCGTCCAGTCGCTGGGCCTGCTGCCTGAGGCGGTTTCCCGGATGCAGCCGCCAGAGCCCCTGAGACAGCCACCTGAGCTGCTTGCCCAGGTCCGTCAGCCGGCGCCGGGCGGCGGTCTGCAGCCGTGATCCGGTGACTTCGAAGCGCCGCCGCCATTCCTGGCCGTCGGGCACCGCCAGTTCCGCGGCCCCGGACGGGGTCGGCGCCCGCAGGTCCGCGACGAAATCGGCGATGGTGAAGTCGATTTCGTGGCCGACGCCCGAAATGACCGGGATCTCGGAGTCGTACACGGCGCGGGCCAGGACTTCCTCGTTGAAGGCCCAGAGGTCCTCCAGGCTGCCGCCGCCCCGGGCGAGGATCAGAACGTCGCACTCCGCCCTTTCCCCGGCGGCACGGATGGCGGCCGCGATTTTCGCCGCGGCCCCGTCGCCCTGCACCGGCACCGGATAAACCAGCACCGGGACCGCGGGGAACCGGCGTGCCAGCACGTGCAGGATGTCCCGGATGGCCGCCCCGGTGGGCGACGTGACGACCCCGATGCGGGAGGGCAGGGCCGGCAGCGGGCGCTTGTGCTCCTCGGCGAAGAGGCCCTCGGCGGCGAGCTTTGTCTTCAGGCGCTCGAACTCCCGCTGGAGATCTCCCTCGCCCGCGGGCTCCATGGCCTCGACGATGAGCTGATAATCGCCGCGCAGTTCGTAGATGCTGAGCCGCCCCCGGCAGATCACGGCCTGGCCGTCCTCCGGCCGGAAACGCAGCCGGAGATTGCTCTGCCGGAACATGGCGCAGCGGACCTGAGCGCCCTGGTCCTTGAGAGTGAAGTACATGTGCCCGGAGCCCGGCCGGGCCATGTTGGAAAGCTCGCCCTCGACCCGCACCGAGGAAAAACCGGTTTCCAGCAGGGTGCGCGCCTCCCGGTTGAGGCGCGAGACGGTGAAAATTTCGGCCCGCTCGCCGTCCTGGTCGAAAGTCCCGGATTCCATGGCCGCATCATACCCCGCGCTCCCTGGCGGCGGGACCTCCGGTTTACGCTCAGCCGGCAGGGCCTTAAAATTGATCGTTTATATCCTGTCCCTACCGAGTGGAGTCTCCCGCCATGCGCATAGTTGAACACGCTCTGACTTTCGACGACGTGCTCCTGCAGCCGGCCTACTCGGAAATCCTGCCCCGGGACGCCCAGCTGGCCACCCGCCTGACCCGCGGCATCGACCTGAACATGCCCATCGTGTCCGCCGCCATGGACACGGTCACCGAGGCCCGCCTGGCCATCGCCTTGGCCCAGGAAGGCGGCATCGGCATCATCCACAAGAACATGACGGCCGATGCCCAGGCCCGCGAGGTCCGGCGGGTCAAGAAATACGAGAGCGGGGTGATCAGCGACCCCATCACCGTGGCGCCGGACAAGACCGTCGGCGCCGTGCTGGCCCTGACCCGCGAGAAAAACATCTCCGGCGTGCCGGTGGTGGACGGGGACCAGCTGGTGGGTATCGTGACCCACCGGGATCTGCGTTTCGAGACGCGGCTGGACGCGCCGGTCTCCGAGGTGATGACGCCCAAGGACAAGCTGGTGACGGTCCGCGAGGGCGCCGATCCCGAGGAAGTCCTCCTGCTCCTGCACAAGCACCGCATCGAGAAGGTGCTGGTGGTGGATGACGGGTTCTGCCTGAAGGGCATGATCACGGCCAAGGATTTCCAGAAGGCCACCGACTTCCCCCTGGCCTGCAAGGACGAACTGGGCGCCCTGCGGGTGGGCGCCGCGGTGGGCACGAGCCCCGACACGGACGAGCGCGTGGCGGCGCTGGTGGCCGCCGGCGTGGACGTGGTGGTGGTGGATACCTCCCACGGCCACACCCGGGGGGTCCTGGACCGGGTGCGGCATATCAAGAAGGCCTATCCGGACCTGCAGGTCATCGGCGGCAATATCGTCACGCCCGAGGCCGCAGAGGCCCTGGTCGAGGCGGGTGCGGACGGCGTCAAGGTCGGCATCGGGCCGGGTTCCATCTGCACCACCCGCGTCGTGGCCGGCGTCGGGGTGCCCCAGGTCTCCGCCATCTTCAACGTAGCCAGGGTGCTGGAGAAAAGCGGCCTGCCGATGATTGCCGACGGCGGCATCCGTTACTCGGGGGACCTGGCCAAGGCCATCGCCGCCGGGGCCGACTCGGTGATGATCGGTGGCCTGTTCGCCGGCACCGAGGAATCGCCCGGCGAGGTGGAGCTCTTCCAGGGCCGCTCCTACAAGTCCTATCGGGGCATGGGTTCCCTGGGCGCCATGTCCCAGAAGCACGGGTCCAGCGATCGCTATTTCCAGGATGCCACCGACGAAATCGAGAAACTCGTGCCCGAGGGCATCGAGGGCCGCGTCCCCTACAAGGGCAGCATCGTGGCCATCGTCCACCAGCTGGCCGGCGGGCTGCGGTCGGCCATGGGCTACACCGGCTGCGTGACCATCGACGAGATGCGCACCAAGCCCCGGTTCGTGAAAATCACCGCCGCCGGCGTCCGCGAGAGCCATGTGCACGACGTGACAATTACCAAGGAAGCGCCGAATTACCGACTAGACTGAGAGCAGGCGCTTTTATGAATGCTCACGACATCCACGACGACCGGATCCTCATTATCGATTTCGGGTCGCAGTACACCCAGCTCATCGCCCGCCGGGTGAGAGAGGCGGGCGTCTATAGCGAGATCCATGCCTGGGACATGGCGGATCACGAGATCCGCGACTTCGCCCCCCGGGGGATCATCCTCTCCGGCGGGCCCGAGTCGGTGACCGTCTCGGAGCCTCCGCGGGCGCCGGCGGCGGTCTTCGAACTCGACGTGCCGGTCCTCGGCATCTGCTACGGCATGCAGACCATGGCGGCGCAGCTCGGGGGCCGCGTCGCCGGCTCCCTGCATCGGGAATTCGGCTATGCCCAGGTCACCGCTGCCGACGACTCCCGGCTGCTGGAAGGCATCGAGGATCACGCCGACGACGAGGGCCGCGGTCTGCTGGACGTCTGGATGAGCCACGGGGATCGCGTCGAGGAACTGCCGCCGGGTTTCGAGGTGATCGCCAGCACCGGTAGCGCGCCCCTGGCGGGGATGGAGGATCACGGGCGGCGCTTCTACGGTCTCCAGTTCCATCCGGAAGTGACCCACACCCGCCAGGGCACCCGGATACTGCATCGTTTCGTGCACCAGATCTGCCGGTGCGGCTCGGACTGGAACGCGGGCAACATCATCGAGGACAGCATCGCCCGCATCCGCGCGGAGGTGGGCGGCGACAAGGTGCTCCTCGGCCTGTCGGGCGGCGTGGATTCCTCGGTGGTGGCAGCCCTGCTGCACCGGGCCATCGGCGACCAGCTGGTCTGTGTCTTCGTGGATCACGGCCTGCTGCGCAAAGACGAGGGCGACCAGGTCATGGCCACCTTCGCCCGGCACATGGGCATCAACGTGCTCCGGGTTAACGCCGAGGACCGTTTCCTGGGCGCCCTTCAGGGCGTGGCCGACCCGGAGGAGAAACGCAAGATCATCGGCCGGCACTTCATCGAGGTCTTCGAGGAGGAGGCCGGCAAGCTCGCGGGCATCCGCTGGCTGGCCCAGGGGACGATTTACCCGGACGTCATCGAGTCCGCCGGCGGCAAGACCGGCAAGGCCCACGTGATCAAGTCGCACCACAACGTGGGCGGTCTGCCCGAGACCATGCAGATGGCGCTGGTGGAGCCCCTGCGCGAGCTCTTCAAGGACGAGGTCAGGAAGATCGGCCTGGAGCTCGGGCTGCCCTACGACATGGTCTACCGCCATCCCTTCCCGGGCCCCGGACTGGGGGTGCGGATCCTGGGCGAGGTGCGCAAGGAATACGCCGACCTGCTGCGGGAGGCGGATCATATTTTTATCGAGGAGCTGCGCAACCACGACCTGTACGAGAAGGTGAGCCAGGCGTTCGCCGTCTTCCTGCCGGTTCGCTCCGTCGGCGTCATGGGCGACGGCCGTCGCTACGATTACGTCATCGCTCTCAGGGCGGTGGAGACCGTGGACTTCATGACCGCCCACTGGGCCCACCTGCCCTACGAGTTCCTCGACCTCGTGTCGCGGCGCATCATCAACGAAAT
>Ga0209536_100002979_pt1 | contig 27425 bp, 24 predicted proteins | sample DeeMarSeWOR28_12_FD_187461 | JGI IMG/M metagenome (GOLD analysis project Ga0209536, IMG submission 187461) | Marine sediment microbial communities from White Oak River estuary, North Carolina - WOR-2-8_12 (SPAdes) (version 2) | ecosystem: Environmental > Aquatic > Marine > Intertidal zone >... | reverse complement strand
TTGCCAACTGGATTATTCTACTATCATCATTAGTTCCTCTAGGAGCTTCCTCAACCCTAGCACTCATCATAAATGCATTCAGCGATCCTGGATTGTCGATATTGTGGACAAGTGCTGTTGATATGACAAAGATTGGTTCGTACCCTGCACTTGTCAGACTATGATACGCCAGACTGAGATTACGTGCTTTTGGTTTTCCACTCGGTGAAAGACTGTAAGCTATGTTGTTCCCATCTACAATCAATCTCCGCTTTTTCGAAGTTCGATCTCTCTTCTCTGTCGTATCACGACGGGCTCTACATCTCGTGATGTGCTTATCTAGTGTATCCCGGTCAAAAAGTCGATCACAATGTGGACACCGGGCTCTCTTTGGCATTAGCTTTTCCTTCTATATAGCAGAGTAAGTGTTCCGCATTCTTTGACCGTATAAAGGTGAGGATTCCTCTTCTTAATTGTCCAGCTGGCTGTATCAATATCTATTTTAGCAAACAAGACGTAAGCAATTTGGCGTTCTGTTTCCGCGGTGTCGTCCTCCCGGCGGCCCGATAACGGGGGCGGACGCCACCTTATTCTAGAGTAGCAAACCCAATAGAAGCAACCATCCTGTACCAATTGCGATCATGAGGAATCCAAGTGGTGTAGCCACCTTTGCGAAATCTTTCATTGAGATTGGCTTTCTTTCCTTTTCAGCAAAGGCTAGAGCTAGGATATTTGCAGGTGAACCAATAGGTAGAATGAAACCTCCAACATCCACAGCGAATATCAATGCAACTGGTAGAAGTGGACTTATTGGAGCAAATTGAAGCGCGATAGGCGCTAATACTGCTGAAACAGGGATGTTGTCAATTACTGCAGAAAGGAGCGCTGGCACCCATGTCATGAAGATTATCCCAAGTATGACATTATCTCCAATTAAGTTTCCAATTCCAACCCCAAGGGCATCAATGACTCCTGTAATCTCAAGTGCTGCAACAAGCCCGAACAGTCCAACTAGGAAAAAGATAGTACCCCAGTTCACACGTTTCAAAATCTCATCAACCCACTCTCGGGCAAGTATCAAAAGTGCTGAAGCCACAGTGATAGCAATAAGTGCTGGTTGTAGAGGTGGAACTAATCCAGGTCCCAAAGTAAATCCTAGAACAAGAATAATCATGGCGATGATTGACAAGTAAAAGTCAGATCTTGACCTAATCATATACTGTGGATTGATCAACATCATCTGAGATACAAGGTCCTCCTCAGTTGGAATAAGCTGGTCCTCAAATACACGGAGGAAAATTGGGACTGACACTATAAACAAAATGATGGATAGAGGGAGAAGAGTTACTAAAAGAAAACCGGGGTCTACGTTGGCTCTCTCCGCGACAAGCAGGTTGGGCACAGCACCAACTACTGATGGAATTGATGCAAAGTTGCATGTGACCGCTTCAGATATCAAAAAGGGTCGGAAGTCTATGTCAAGTGCCTTACATAATTCGATTGTGAGGGGTCCCATTATCAGCATTGTAGACGTTGTATCAAAGAAGAACGAAATTACAAAGACAAATCCAAGTAATGATACGAAGAGCTTCTTTGTCTGTCCCTGTGTTGGTCGTGTAAGCTCTAGAGCTAGGAATTGAAACATACCCGATGACGCCGCAATTGTGACAATGATGAACATTGAAGTCACAAAAAGAATTGTCGCCCACTCAATGTGTTCTGCTATGACTGAGAATGTTGCTTGGTTTGCTGCCCATAGTACAATTCCTGCAGCACCCATCCCAAGAAGTGCAGTAGCAGTTCGATTCACTTTTTCTGATGAGATTGCTATGTATGTGACCACGAATATTCCGATGATGAGTTCTGCGGCCACTATTCTGATCTCCATATGTTTCTATATTCCAAAGAGAATGTGAAGGAGTACTAGATACCCACTACCTATGGCAAGATGAATCATTCCCAAAATCGTACCAATCTTAACAAACTCAATGAATGGTATCGGGTCATGTTGTTCCTCTGATAATCCTATTGCGACCATATTGGCTGGTGAACCAAGAGGTGTGAAGATATAGCCTCCAATGTTAACAGCAAAAACCAATGCTAATGGATTACCAATAGTTGATGCAATAGGAGCAAGCACCAGCGAAACAGGTAGGTTGTCAAGGAATGCTGATAACATTGCAGGTATCCAGACTAAAAACACTGTAGCAAAAATCTGATCTTCGCCGATGATATACTCAATCAAATCTCCAAGTGCATCTATCAAGCCTGTAATATCCAACGCTCCCACAAGTCCAAACAATCCCACAAGAAAGAAGACTGTTGGCCAACCAACTCTGTTCAGGAATTCATTTGCTCTTTCGTGAGCTAATAGTAACAGAAATCCGGCAACTAGAAGGGCCACCATTGGGGGAGTCAGTCCAAGAGCTGGACCAAATGCAAAACCAACTACCAAACAGATGATTGCAATTGCAGAGATGTTGAAATCCCATCTATCCTTGATCATAGTCGACGGGTCGATGGAGAACACAGCATCAACCCTATGCTCCTCAGTTTCACCAAATGAAGAACCATACCATCTTAGAAAGATGGGTAGACTGACTAGAAAGAGGATTATTGAGAGGGGCATGAAGGTGACAAATAGAAAACCTACATTTAGATTGGTCTCACCTGCGATTACAAGATTGGGGACTGCTCCTACAACCGAGGGTATTGATGAGAAGTTGCAAACTATTGCTTCCGAAACAAGAAATGGCTTGAAGTCAATCTCAAGTGCTTTACAAATCTCTATTGTCAGCGGTGCAGCAATCAACATTGTTGAAACTGTATCAAAGAATAGACTGATACCTGAAATAAAGACAAGAAAGATGATGAAGAGTTGTTTATGATCACCCTCACTTCTTGCTGCTATTCTGAGAGCGATATATTGGAAAATTCCTGAAGCTGCGGCTACTGATACTATAATACTCATTGCGATGATGAAAATAATGGTGTCCCATTCGACATGTTCAATGAGTGTAGCAAAAGTAACCCCTCCTGGTAGTTCTAGGACCAATCCTATGTAAAGAACCACACCAACCAAAGCCACACCGAGGAGTGACATCGCAGTCCTGTTTACTTTCTCTGTGGAGATTAAGAGATATGTTCCAATGAAGATAACAATGACCGCCAGTGCTACACTTCGATAGTTAATCACTAAGATGAATGCAAGCACACTCATGATAGCGATGAAAATTGTAGCAATGATTTCCCATCCAGGTCTCTTCATGTCGACGGTCACTTCATCATCATTCTTGGCAATTTTTGCCAAGTAATAGATTTGACAGACTCTCCTACTCATTAATCTGTCGTCAGTTTCTTGACTAAAATCATTTGAACTGCCAGACCAAATCCTTGATATTGTATTGAAAATCTATTCTCGAAAACTAGCTCGTTGGAAGATTAACAATGACAAACAGAATTGTGGCTCAAGCATCTGAAGATGTTGATCTCTCAGGAACCAAGGCCGTGGTTGACCAAGAAGAGATCACCGACACTTATGCTTTGTATCTGGATGATGAAAGCCATTCCTTTAATGGCACTGCCGAGAAAATTATTTTCCCCTCAACTGAAGCTGAGGTAGCAACAATCATGAAGGGTGCATTCGCAAGTGACACCCCCATAACGATTCAAGGTGGTAGGACTGGACTAACTGGTGCAGCTGTACCATTGGGCGGTATAGCATTGAATCTTGAGAAAATGACTGATTTATCATATGTGGAGTACGATGAATCCGAGGGATTGTACTCAATCGCTGCACAGAGTGGAATGACTCTTGAAGATCTAGTCGAGGCTGTACAATCAAAGAAACTTGACAATCTTCAAGGGAAAGGAACCCCTGAACAACAGAACGCTTTGGAACGCTTTCTAAGTGAGGCTGAAACTTTCACATTTCCAGTTGACCCTACAGAGATGAGTGCCTGGTTAGGTGGTATCACTGCCTGTAATGCATCTGGTGCCAAGACATTCAAGTATGGAGCTGTAAGACCATGGGTCCGTCGTCTTCGAATAGTACTTGCCAATGGTGATATTTTAGACATCGAACGTGGTAAAGTGAAGGCTGAAAATGGCAAGTTTGTGATTGGTCTTAGTGATGGTTCTGAAGTCAAAGTGACTGTACCTACGTACAAGATGCCAAAAACAAAGAATGCAGCTGGTCTCTACGCAGAGCAGGACATGGACCTTGTTGACCTTTTTGTAGGATCTGAAGGTATCCTCGGTGTCATCACTGAGGTTGAGCTCGGATTGGTGAAGCAAGAGGAAAACATCATGACAGTAATGGCATTCTTCCCAAGTATCGAAGACGCTATCAATTTCACTAGTGACGTACGTGCTCCTGATTCTCCCATCAAGATGGATTTCCTTGAATACTTTGGAACCAATGCGATTGCAATGATTAGGGATAAAGCTGGTTCAGCAGGAATCAAAGTTCCTGCATTGAAAGAAGACACAAAAGCGATAGTATTCTTTGAATTCTCCTTCACTCCTGAGAACATGGAAGAGCTCGTCATGGGGCTTGAGGAGATACTGATGAAAAACAATACCTCCTCTGAGTCAAGCTGGGCTGGGATGGACCGCTCCGAGCTTGCTAAAATGAAGACAGTAAGACACTTTGTACCTGAGACCGTTAATGGAATAATCGCTCAGAGGAAGGCTGAGTATCCTGAGGTTCACAAGATTGGTACTGATATGGCTGTTCCTGACGACGCTCTCAAGGATTACCTAAAATACTACATCTCAACACTTGAGGAACAAGGGATGGAATATGCAATGTGGGGTCACATTGGTGATAACCACATACATGTCAATATGCTACCTCGCAACAACGAAGAAGTTGAGCAGGGCATGAAAAACTACATGACCTTTGCAAAGAGGGCTATCGAGCTTGGCGGAACTGTGGCTGCTGAACACGGTATTGGAAAACTCAAGCGTGCATTCCTAGAGGCTATGTACGGTCAGGAAGGAATCGCTGAAATGCAGGCAGTCAAGCGAGCCCTTGATCCGAAGTGGTTGATCAATAGGGGCAACATGGTTGCTGTTCCTGCTGATGTGAGCTAGAAGAAATCAGATTTGGGCTTGGACCTCAGCCTTGGTCATCTTGGCACAGAGGTCCGGCTCCTCTTCACATAGCCTTTTCATGTCACGGATGCCTATCTCATACCAATACTCATTAAGCGCATCCTGAAGGGGCATAGAACCAGCTCCTTGACAACTGACAACTACCTCTCTTATTCCTGCAGCCAGTTCTTCAACTGTAGATTTACGAACTTTCACTCTACCCCAATAGTCGCATTTCTTACCACGACAAGGACCTTTGACCATTACACAATGTGCCATGAAGTAACCCCGGATGAGTTGGAGTCTGCGAAGTTCTACCTATCTTAAGGGTTGTCTTAGGGATGTACCTAATCCTTGAAATAGACCACCCAGATGAACTCTCGGTGAACACAATATGCCGCACGAATCAAGAGAGCATGATATCGGTCCAAAGATCGAGAAGGAGAAAGAAACTGTTGAGAAGATGATTCGTTTGTATTGTGAGAAAAAGCACGACTCCAAAGAGAATCTATGCACCGACTGTCAAAATCTGCTTGAGTATTCCCACCATAGGTTGGAACAGTGTCAATTTCAAGAAGATAAGCCAACATGTCGAAAATGTCCAGTCCATTGTTATCGACCTACAAAACGTGATGAAATCCGACGTGTGATGCGATTCTCAGGTCCACGTCTTGCATTACGAGCTCCAATAGACTGGATTCGTCATCAGATTCATGACAGAGACGATTATGAAGAAAAAGAAGAATGAGTGGCCACCATCTGGTGACCAACTCGTCTGGTCTATTTGTATACAACCTCAACCAAGTGTGCACTACAACTGATACATGGATCATATGCTCGTGCTATCATCTCGAATTGAAGTTCGATATTGTCAAGCTTGTTCTTTGCAAGTAGCTGTTCTCCACCTGTTCGAATGAACGCCTCGATATCGTCAAGGAACATCGCGGTTGGAGTGATGAAGTCAGCTGCAGTTATCTTACCATCTTTGACCTCATAGTGATGAATCAACGTACCGCGAGGAGCCTCTACCGCACCAGTTCCGACACCAGATTCCTGTGTTGGTTTAGCAATCGCTGCATCATCACTCACTAGAAGTTTGTCCACTGTTTCAATGATGCCCTCAAGTGAGTAAACCTGCTCGATGGCCTGTGCATGGTTATTGAACAGAGGATTCCGATACCAGCGTTCATTCACAAGTTTATCGTATGACTCCTTTGCCTTACCCTTCAGACGTTCTCCGATGAGTAGTACTCTTGCAAGTGCCCCAACAGTGAATGGTTTGTCATTGTATTTACTACGCTTTGCAAAGCTGTGACCTACCACTCGTTCTTTGATGACACTCTTGTAGTTCTCAACTGGATATTCCTCGCCATCAGATGCAATGAAGATGTCACCATAGTAACCATACTCCTCACCCGGAGGTTTGCAGCATAGGAATTGCGTATCACGTTCCATGTGGTCTGGCACCTCCAACCCAGCAAGAAGGTCAATAGTTGCTATAGCAAACTCAAGGAGCTCGATGGCCTCTTCTTTGATCTCTGTAAGGGTTTCTTTGGAAGGCAGTTTGCTGAAGCCTCCAATGATTGGATTCTCTCCATGAATCATGCGACCTCCCATCATTCGCATTATCTTGTTTCCAAACTTCTTCACTTGCAAAGCCTTGACTACAGTATCACCGTATTTGTCGGCCATAGCAACTGCATTGTCGTATCCTAGAAAGTCTGGTAATGCTAAGAAGTAGATATGCAGACTGTGACTCTCTACCATCTCTCCATGGTGCATAAGCTCTCTGTAGAGATGAGTAGTGGAATCAACATTGACACCTACTGCTTTCTCAAGACCTCTAAGAGCAGCATACTTGTGAGAAAGGTTACAGATCGCACAGATTCTTGGAACAATGCTGAGGTCTTCTTGAGGGGTCTTGCCTACAACAAGTTCTTCAAAGAGTCGTGGTCCCTCGAGGATTCGAACTTCGACATTGCTAATTTTGTTGTCTTTAATCTCGACTTTAATTCCTCCATGACCTTCAACTCTGGCCAAGGGTTCGATTGTGATGTTCTTCTTGTTAGGCATTTCACTTACCTCCGTCTTCGATGAGTTTTACGATCTTGGAACCTCCAAATCCTCTGATTCGACGCATGATGTCTTCTCTTGCCATTCCAAAGCTTTCTAGAAGTTTGATATGGTGTTTGAAGTTACCATCCTCATTAGGTCCCCAACAACCGACGCAAGGAACACCATGATTAGGACAAGCTGAACCACACCCTCCTAACGTAAGAGGGCCTATGCAGAACTTCTCATCCAGTAGCAAACAACGATTCTCATTCAGCTTGCACTCATGACACACTGGATGAGGATAGGGTTCAGGAGTTACTCCATGGATGAGCCTTGAAATTAAAGCAAAGGTCTGAGGTTGACTGATTGGACACCCTGGAAGATAGAAGTCCACATCAACAAATGCATCGATAGGTTTTGCCTCTAGTGGTTTTGTCACGAACTTGACGCTATCACCATAGACTTTCTTCAATCTCTTGTCGTATCCCCCGTCACCGGTGTACATTGCCTGTGGACCGCCGTTCACAGCACAGTTACCCATAGCAACTAGAATCTTAGCGCGCTTCCTGATTTCATGAAGATGTTCTTTCTCCTCCTCTGTGCTGACACTACCCTCAACGAAGGCCACATCCATGTCCTCCTCAATAGGATTACTTGATGCCATCACAAATGACTGGATGTTGGTTGCACCAAACAGGTTGAGAATTTCATCCTCAGTATGGATGATGAGGAGCTGGTCTCCTGCACAGCCTGTGAATCCATAGATGCCAATCTTTGGCTTGTCTGCAGCTGTCATCTTAGATCAGCTCCTTGAAGTGCAAAGTGTCCCAGTATGTGAACACTGGTCCATCCATGCATGTGTATAGGTGTTCAATGGCACAATGTCCGCACTTACCGATACCACATTTCATTCGTCTCTCAAGAGAGAGCTGAATCTGATTCTTCGGAATCTTGAGTTTGAGGAACTCATCAATAACAAACTTGTACATAACTGGTGGACCAACCACTACGGCATTGGTCTCCCTTGGATCAATCGCTGGTAGATCCTTGAAGAGCTTGGTGACTACACCCACACTCTCTTTCCAGTCCTTGTCAGGTTTATCAACAGTGTACAGACAATCAATATCCTCTCGGTCTTTGATTTGGAAGAACTCTCTCTTGAAAAGGAATTCATCTGGATTCCGTGCTCCATAAAGGAAGAAGATTCTGTTGAACATGTCTCGATTATCAAGAGCATAATATAGAATTGACCGGAGTGGAATCACTCCCAGACCGCCGGCGACTATGATTAAATCCTTATTGAACATCTGGTCCAGTTTGAAACCATTTCCATAAGGTCCTCGGATGTATACTACATTATTGTCCTTCTTCTGAAACAAGGCTTCAGTCAATTTTCCAACTTTTCTTACACCCAGCTCCAAAATACCTGGTCGACTTGGTGTGGAAGAGATTGAGAATGGTGCTTCTCCTACTCCAGGTATTGACATCATGATGAACTGACCCGGATTGTAGGTGAATGACATAGCTTTCTTCATGTCAATGTGTCTTATCTGGAAAAATCTGTGATCCCTAATCAAATCGTATTGCCTTACAATCCTAGCCGCTTTAGGTTTGAATGGGTTCTCAATTTTCTCTTCAACAATCATTGATTTGGCACCTCCTTAGCTGTCAATGCCTCAGAGATTGTTAGGACATTGATATCTACTGGACATGAGTCAACACACCGACCACAACCAACACATCCCGGAAGACCATAATCCACTCCCCAAGACTTCAGTTTGTGACCGTACCACAGTCTCAAGCGGTCAGCTCGTGACGCTCGGAAGTTGTGATTCCCAGCAACTAGACTGTAGTCTACAAACATACAACTATCCCACATCCTGTTTCGACGACCAACAGTTTCATTAGACACATCAAAGACATCCGTCACATTGTAACAGTTACATGTTGGGCATGCCATAGAACACTGACCACACGACAGACACTTCTCAGCAAATTCGTCCCAAATCTCACTCTTATAGCCTAAGTCCATAAGATCTGGCATGTTATCAAACTCGAAGCTCTTCTTGAACATCTTGTTTCTCTTCTGACGCCAGTCAACATACTTCTGAATATCTTCACGAGTCACATTCTCATCAAAGAACTCCTCTTTCTCGTGAATCATATCATAACCAAGACTTGAACCAACCCAAACTAGGTAGAACCCATTCAGGTTGACAAAGAAGAGGTCAAAACCCTCACTCACAATGTCGGTGTCTGTGGAATAGCAGAGATGATTCTCTAGGGGTAGGCATGAGAATCCAATGATCGCTGTATTCTCTCTTAGACCTGCGTAGTAGGGATCTTTAGGCTCCCTCAAGAACACTTTATCTAGTTTGAGAAGACTGTGAATTTCACATGGGTGAACGCCAAGTACAACTCTTTTCTCGATTACAGAATAGTCTGGCTCGAAACCCTTCTCATTAAAATGCATCATAGTAAACTGCATTGGATGGAATAGTTTCTTGATAGGAATCATAGGGTGTTCGTCTGTAATGACCAGTTCCGATATATTCTCGAGTCGGTCATAGGACAACACTCCATTCTTCTGTTTTGGACCATATATCTTTCCAAACTTGTCCAGACTCTCGAGGAACACCTCGAGAAACTTCGACTGCATTTTCAATATGCGCATATCTGGCACCCTGTTTTTTAGTACCTTTTGAAACGTCGGTTGGCCTGAGACCTTTGGTTAAGACTGTTTGCATATGCTAATTGTCCATTAATTACAAGAAAATTACCTATAATCATCATCTTCACAATGTTAACTTTTTCAACTCATACAAATTCATGATTGTATTTGGCGGTGAACCTTCCAAGACATCGTCCTTAACCGTGGAATTTATAACATGTCTGACGTAACACTATTACGTGAAAAAGAAATATAAGAGTCCAAGTACAATAAATACATGTAAGGTCTGAGGTGAAAGAGATGTCAGAAAAGAAGAAATCGCCCGAGACGGGGGGCGTACAACTAAGTTTGCGTGAGCAGCTTCTCGGCCGTTTGTCCGAAGAGGACCACGTTTCCAAGAAGCGTGAGGTATCTGTCATGACTAGGATGAGTGGCGATATCGTTGAGATTCTCGATGCATTGGTCGAACTTGAGATTTTCAAGAGTAGATCTGAAGCAGTTTCAGCCTTTGTTGAGCAAGCAATTTCCGCACGAATGAACCTGTTTGAGGAAATTAAAACACAAGCTGCTGATATCCGTCAGTTGCGCGATTCAGCAAAGAAGCATGCCTATGAAGCATTCCAAGAAGATTCCAAGTAAGACTGTTCATTATTTTAAAAGCAGACTCTGAATCAGAAGAGTGGATTCAAGAAAAAAGGGGGATGGGGAGATTTACTCCCCTAATGGTTGTTGGTCTCTATGTGCGTAGAAATCCAACTGCGCCAGGATTCTCACCAGGACCTATATAGTCGAGTAGGAATCCCAAAGCACCGGGGTTCTCACCAGGACCAATGTACTGCGGAAGTGGATAGTATGGTTTGTCACGGTGAGCCCTAATTGCATCCTCTGTTGGAGTTGGCCAGTAATCTCTGTCTCTGTGTTCGAATATTGGATCCAATGCGATGGCATCCTCTTCCACAGAGTCAGTAATGAAAACATCAGCTGAAACATCAGCAGTTGCGTTCATACTCATCCAGGCAATTCCAATCAGTGTTCCAAATACAGCAACTGATAGGACAAGCCAGATAGCTGCTGCAAACCCGAGTCTTGCAGATCTCTTGATTCTCAATTTCTATCTCCTCACTAAACTCGAGGCTTCTGAAATCAATTGGAAAATCAAGAGCCAACTAGAGCCGTTCTCGATTTTCTGATGCTCTTGATTTCCCGAATTCACGCGAATACCTCAAATAGTATTACGTGTTACATGTAATAAAAGTTTCTATTACATCATTGAAAACACAAGATATATTACGTGATAATGTAACATATAATTCGAGACCCCCCAGTTCGGAAGTTCTCCTTCTATTTCTGTTCTCAACGGGTCGAACGTATCCTCAGAGACCACGGTGTGAAGCTGGTGGTCCTACTGGAGGAGGAGGGTCTCACATCCTAGGAGGAACTGGTTTTTAACATGATAGCGTTCATTGTTCCTTCTCAGGTCGTGTCTACGGACTCAGAGTAGCTGCTCTCAGGAGTCACTGATCTTGAAGTGTTCACGAAGCTCCTTCACCATCTTAGGAATCTCACTCTTCAATACCTCTTCAAAATTGGACACGTTCTTCAGCTCCGCTACCACATCACCTTCAAAGGCATCCTGTACCTTACCCACTGCTTCTTCTGCATCACCCTGGATTAGCTCCTTCGGATCATCGTACAACACCCCAGTCATAGTCTTGTCAGTCTCGTCCACTTCAGCCTCCCACACAATCGCTCCCTGCCTTCTGTCGGTAGACAGGTACACGGTCCACACCTCCGGTTCTCCCCCTTCCTCCACGTCAGAAACGTTCTCACTCATCCACTGTGACAGCTCCTCCATGTAGTCCTCTGTGTTGATGATGTTGTACACACTCAGGTCGCCATCTGCCAAGGACATCTCTAGTCCCTGGAGTTCTGACAAAGGACTCGTGATCTCTTCGACCTCAAAATTGAACGAGACCAAGGCCTTCTGAGCCTCTCCAATCAGAAAGACTCCCGACCGAAAGACACTCTCCGACCGTTCGGTCACCCTGAACTCACACTCGGGGCTGGTCTCGCCGTACCCACGCTCCCTGAGGGTTGATCGTAGATCTTCCACTAAATTGTCGTAGTTGGATATCTGTGTTGGTGAAATAAGGGACGCGACACTGTCTATGATCCTCTTGCACTCCTTTTCTATGTCATGTCCGTGCTGGAGCTTGATTGCTCTCCCAGAACCATCAAGAGAGAGTCCTGAGAGCATTGACCTCGCACGCCAGCTAAGGATGTGAGTGTCTTCCCAGGAGATGCTGACTTGCCACTTCTGGTCAGACACTTCGAGGAATGTTCCCGCAGGTAACTGTTTCAGAGAGAGCCCCAATCCTCGCAGGAGTATCCTGATGTACTTGTCCTCGTGGTACACTATGCTCTCGTCCATCGCTGACACGGTTGGTCTTGTTATCTTGAAATGGTATAGTCTTCCAGAGGTGAAGAACCTCCCAGGTGATAATATTCCGTTCACCTCCTCTCCGGTCATAGGCTTTCCTAGCTGTTTCCTGACCTCTTCCGGACAGTCAGAGGGAAGGGGGATCCTCCAGCACTCACCGTGACCTACCGCTCCCTCTGTCACCATTGGACAGACTGAACGGTCATGGACAAAACTGACTGACAGGGTCTTGGCCTTGTCAAAGAACTGGGACACCCGCTCTGGGAGCTCCTTTGGAGTTTTCCGTGCAGCTGTGTATGTGACATAAGGTCTGATGAAGTCAAGGTCCCCATAGTCGATGCTGTCGAAGACGCTCCATTTTACAAACTCTCCAGAGTCAGTGAACAGGGGACCTTCGCCTGTCATGGGTCTTCGCAGGAAAGAGATGAGGTATGTATTGTATTGGATGGTGATCACCTGTATCACCTCGCCTTCATCATCAACAAGACGTACCTCACAGGCATCATCCTCCATCCCCAGTTGGAGGGTGACAGGAGTGGGTGTAGTGACCGTCTTCAGGTGCCTTCGAAGGGAGTCCACTATTTTGGAGTAGAAAACCTCTGAGGGGCGAACACTGAAAGATGGTACATCTTTGGACTCGGTAATTATCGTCTGACGAAACGCTCGGAGGTGCCCCACGCTGGACCTACCTTGTCCCTTTAGTTCGAGGATGCCCTCATGCAGTGCATCATCATTCCCACCGTCAGTGGAGCTCCACACCTCCATGCCGGTCTCGGTCTTCTGACCTATGATGATTGTCTGATTGAAGCTGAGGATGTCCTCCAGGCTGGACCGGGTCATCGTTTCCTGTCTGCTCTCTGCCCACAGGAACCCGTCCTTGTCGAGAGGTCTATCAGCAAAACAACCCACCAGTATTCTTGACGGGTGGTCAGGATCCTGGACCACAAGCCACCATGGTTGCGGGTCACTGTCATCACTCACAAACTTGACCCCGAACAACCAGTCCTGTTCGAGCTCCTCCTCAATGTCTCTTGCCAGTTCTTCAGACTGAGGTGTTGGAATCTGTTGTAGAGGTCGTGTGTTCAACTTTCGCTTAGAACGATAGAGACGTTGTGAGTTGATCTTTCCCGCGGTCATCTCCTGGAACGACTTGGCATCCATAGTCTGAGGGAGTCTGAACCTCATGAGGGCGAGAATGCTGGGAGCTTTACAGGGTGGTTCTGTGGGTATCATCTTTGCGAGAATGAGTGGTTTGGTAACTCCACGATACTCCTGTACCAAAAGAGTGAGCTGTTGTTCAAGGGTTTCAGCAGAGTCCTCAGTCAAGGTTTCTTGTGGCCAGAGCTTCACCAGCCAGGGAATCATGGTCAGAGAGAGGAACTTCATCCGGTCTCTCACAGTCTTGTCAGGGACAAGGTCATCAATCGCTCTTGTCTGTGTGACCAACCCAGTCCCTTTGTTTATGAACCTCTTCGACCATCCTCTCAGTACTGGAACATGAGTCAGTTCAATTTGGAATTCCTTTGGAGAGTGACGGACAATGACCCTGATGTCGTCGTGCATGGGTGAGGACCCAATGACTGGAAGTCCCCACTTCTCTGGCTGCAGTACTCCCCTGGGTGCGACGGGCAGGTTCCAGACAATCTCTGTCACCACTTCTCCAAGGGTAGAGGTTTCATAGAAAGGTAGGAGAGCCCTACACGAGTAGGGCACAGACTTCTCCACAGACGGGGTTGGAGAGTCGAACCACACGACAGTCGTCCTCTCATTGTCAGGAAGACTGCTTAGGAGATGATCAATGAGGACAGTGAGCCTCTCTCTGTGCGAGGTGGGGGTTGACTCACGAAGGGTGTCTGCCCCACTGACAATGACCACCTTCCTCTTGTTTTTCCTCATCTTCAACCTGAATGATGGTAACTCTCCATCCTTGTACAGAAAGTCAAGTATCCCATCGAGATGTCCATTCACTTCGATACTCTCGAAGAACTCCCGGATGTGGTCTGGTTGGACCATGGCCACCTCCTCCTCAGAGTATCCCCGGGGTCGCAGACGGAGGCGTGCCTCTGCAAGCTGTGGGTGGTTGAACTGATCTGCGAGATCAACCCAGAAAAACTCGGTATCCTTCTGAGTTTCCTTCATCTCATGGAGCATCTGGAGACCGAGGTAGTACCTTGCGTTCCATGCTGCGGACTGTCCAGCTGAGGTAGGTGAGTGTCCTGCCAGATGGAGTATGAACCTTCTCTTGGTTTCCTTCTGACTCTTGAATGGAGTGTATCTTGGTCCCCAAGGAGCCTGTGCCACTCCCTCTCTCTTTCTTCCGGGTGCTGGCTGTTCATCTAGGACCAGTACAACCCGTCTAGTGTCACTCTCCGGGGGTGTGAAGATTGTACGCTTGAGGCTACGGACCCTGTTCTTCACAGAATCGTATGTGTAAATGATCAGCTGTTCAACTATCTTCCTGACCTCAGTGATGTCTGAAGCAGCATCGATGACGATGACCCCTCTCAGTATCTGACCAGGTTCTTGCTTGGTCGTGTTCTGGTACAGTTCGGTGAGTGCTTGACAGTATGTCTTGAGTTGGTTTCTTGCAGACGGTGTCGGAGTCGACTTCACAATTGTATTCCAGAGTTTGTCACTCATGGAGTGGTCACTCAATGGAAAATCAGGTACGACTCGTTGCAATGGACTATTGTCTGGTCGTACCTCGGACTCCTTGTAGTTGGCATCCAGATACCAGCTCTGTCCCAGGCGGGTCTTGATCTCTAGGACAAAGACTGGCTTCCAATAGACCTGTTTTCCATCATCACTGATGGTCCTCTCACAGAGGATGAGGTCCACCTTGCCCAGACCTCGCTTTGTCTGTAACGGGACCTCTGTGATGATAATGTAGTCGGAGGTACGTGCATACCTGTCACCTGAGAGGATGACGTCGTTCATGTGCCAAGGGCTTGGGAAGAGGTCAGCTATCCTCCGGTGCATAATCGACCCCTTAATCCGAGCCCTCCTAGCAGCCTCATTCCTGATATGGTCAACATCTTTCACTGTGAGTATTGAGTCATCATCATCTTTCTCTCTACTCTCACTCTTTTCGTCATCACCAAGTGTTCCTCTCAGATTGCTAAGCTCAGCAACTGCAGGATGATTGCCATAGGTTTCTCTTGCCTCTTCCTCTGCCCTCTTGAAGAACTTCCTCTTTTCTTCATCCATCACACCCGGTCTAGCTTCTATTTTCTTGGTGACGGTCCTCTTCTCGTACATAGTCGGTTGGAATCCAGCATCGATGATCAGCTCCTTGACCTGTCGCAGAGCCCAGTTCACACCTTTCTGGAAGTTTGCTTTACCAAACTTGAACTCTGAATAGAGATATTCAAGGTACGGACGTACCAACAGGAAGAAGAGATGGCTGTAACGAGCAGTTTCTCTAACCGACACATCATGGATGGCACAGAAGGTGGCAAGATACTCATTGTGGCTGCGTACAGCATCACCAAAGTCCAGAGATGGCAGGTCAGGATGAGCAAGGATTACTTTGGGTCCGAAGGATGAGCCCTCATACCCCGCACGTCTATACTTCTTTCTCCCCTTTCCGTCCCGTCGTGTGTACGTTCCAAAGTCCATAGGATCAGGTAATGGAAACATGATTTCCGAAATCTCACGGACCACTCTACCACACGCATTGATTCTCTGGTTTAGCGGGTCCACAGTATCATCAACATTCTTCTGTCTGATGACTTCAGTAAATCCATACTTGGCTGCATTCTCGTAGAACATCTGTCTTGTGTCGTCCCTGATTGAAGCCTCAGCCTTACTTATGTGTGAAAAGTCAGGCTTCCCCCGATCCTTCGTGATCTGATAGACACTTTGTCGGATGCGCCATCGTTCATGAGACCTATCATAGTACTTCTTTGTGCCCCTGTTACTGATGTCTCGTTGAAGCACAATGGTGGCTGAGAGGCCAGCCTTAATGGCTCTGGATACAACTCTCTCTGGGTGTACCGGAATTGGGATGACTGGGCGGCCTCTTAATAGAACCATCTTATCACTCTGTTACACCTCGGCATATTTATTTTTGTATTTTATGGGTTCAAAAATGACTGCGAATATATAGAATCAGGTTTTCTCGATGATTAAAACCATTTTAGAATATTAATTATTCATCTAAATTTTAAATCCGGTTTAAATAATAAGCCCATACTTGTATGGGCTTATATAATCCAAGTAAAATAGAACTATGGTGAATAGTCGATGAAGAAAGAAGCGCGGCGTCGTCCCCGCGTGCAGACTGATTCTACTTCGGTAAGACCAGAGCAACAAACAATGGACGATTTAAATTATAACCCTTCATCGACTCTTTTGACCCAAAAGTTTACCCTTAACTCCTTCAACCGACAGGTTGTCAGGAAGGGACTGGGTAGCAAACCATCATCTTCGATTGAATCGTCTGATATACTTCGCAGACTTAGTGGTCGGAAATGTAACAACCTTGACCTTGCAATTCTATCACAGAGTTTTGTAGAATATCGCAGAGTTGTAAACCTGATTCTGGAGAAGGTGTATTCTGACCATGCGTATGCAGAGTCAATTGGTAAGGAACTTGACGAGTCCAAGGGAATGTTGTATTTGGTTCTTCGAAAAGAACAACGACTCAAGTGGAAGCCTGACAACGAATTTGGCCAACTTGTGTTTGAACGGATGTATCGTAATGCCCTTGAGACAGCAGCCAGAATCATCTTTACACACTACACAAGAAGAAGACTTGTCACATCTCTCCTAGATATCCTCGATTCTGATGGTCAACAGGTCTTGAGGTTGATGAAGAACAGAAGGATTCCCTCGGACCTCATCCGAAAGACAAAGGACACTATTGAAAAAAAGTCCAACGGCTCATACCACTACGCCATCTCAGCCTGTCGACAAGTAAGGAGTGTTCTGAGAAAGGTGGTTAGAAAGGCCAATCCTCTGAAGGAAGGTGAGCGGAGACGGACAGTGCGCGAGATGCTGAGGAATGAATCTCCTGACAGGGTCCAGACCGAAACACTCCTCATTGACCAAGTTGCTGAGTGGAAGAGAGATGGATTTCCCTTCACTATTCCAATGTTCCAGAAGGATACGCTGGACTTTGCAGCAAGCACAGAAAACACCACTGGACAGGGATACTGGTTTATGCCAGACCCGGAGCGAGAGGACGAGTATATTGTGTACATCAAGACACCACCTGGGATCCAGGGCTATGAAACCGAAACAAGGTCGCCCTACAAGAGCCAGACTGTACGCCTGCGGTTCCTGAACTGGTTTCCAAAAAAGGCGAAAAGAGCTAGAAAGAAAGCTCGGGAAGCAAGAGCACGAGGTCACTACCATAGGGCTGTCCAGCTTGAGTATCGTGCAGCACGGTTCGATGACATGAGTCAGCAGTTGGAAAACACCATCAGGCTCCAGAAGGTCACCCGGGAACTTGCGGCTGAACGGACCGAACCCAAGAAGAACAAGGTCCGAATTCATGATCTGAAGAGGATAGTGCATGAGCTGAAGAAGTCACGAAGATCAGCTCCACCACTAATTAAGATTGAAGGTACGAAGGTGAAACTCCACATTCCCTTCATGGCCCCAGATAAGGAACTACTGAAATCCGTTCTCTCGTTTCTCCCGGCCCGGAAGAGAAAGACCGGAGTGGACCGGGGCCTCAGACATTCAATGGTGGTGTCTGTAAGGTACGGAGATGAAACCTACGAGGAGAGTATGATTGGCAGACAGGAATTATTCGAGAAGAGAGAACGACTACGGCAACAAACCAGAGTACTGATGTCACAGGTCGCACTGAAGCGGAACAACTGGGAGAGAAAGCATCCTATGCAGCAGCCTCCGGCAATCCTGCTTAAGAAGGAGAGAGAGTTGGAGTCCGTGTGGAGAAAGGTCCGTCGCATAGACAGAGAGATCTCCCATCAGGTGGCTTCTGAGACCGTGTGGTTCTGTGAGCATCATGGAGTGAAGACATTATACTTTGAGGACCTCCGCTCCTTCCGGGGGAAAGGAGGTATGGGAAGACACAGCTGGAACCTGAGCACCAACCTTTGGGGGAAGATGATTGAGGGAGTGCGTTACAGACGTGAAGCCCTGGGTCATCGAAATGGTGGTATCTGGCGTGTGAATCCTGCATGGACCTCCCAGACCTGCCATGTATGTGGAGAGAGGGGTGTCCGAGTGGAAGACGAGACCTCCACCACTGAAAGAATGGGTGGAGAATACTTTTACTGCTCGAAGTGCGATGAGCACTTCCACGCAGACGTGAATGCTGCACGAAACATAATGGATGTTCAAAAGCCCACTGCCGTTGGTGGGCGGACTGCTTCGACTTGATGTCCAAGTTTGTCCAACTAACAATCAACGGTCGAATTGGAGGGTTTCATTTCATTCTCATCTTCGACCTGGAAGCTAGACATATATACACAAAATCCTGCGAACGCAAAAGGCGATAAAGATGGTTAATTGAACGATTCCCCGATTTGGTTCATACCAGTGTAGTCTAGTTTTGGGGTGTCGTTCTATGACCGAATTTGGCTAGTCTGAGCCTTCTTCTGTTGATTCTTGGCCGAGTCAATTGGCGATGATCGAGTTCCTCTCGTGGTGAGAACGTCCCCCGTCTTTTTCTCATAAGAACCGGCAATACTTGCCGACGGCGCGTGCTTCATGGAAAGTCTTCCCTGTTTCGTGTGTGACTTATATGTTCACGAATAAGAACTAAGTGAAGAAAGATGGATGCCGCGAAAAGCACGTTAGAGTTTGGTAAGAACTGGAAAGGGATGTTGGAATATCTGGCTGAATCAGAGAGCCTAGTTGATGTCTATCTGTGCGCCAGCGCATACGGTCATGCTGATGACCGGGAGGAGATGGTCGCGGAAACACACGGGGTTCGAATTATCTATGTCGGGGAGGACTTCTTCATAGTAGGTCCGAGACGACCCGTTCACTCCAGTGTGATTCCAATGGGGTGGATCTCTATGATTCGCATTCGTGATGACGAGGAGGCACCTAGTCTAGTCAGTCTTGTGGATGAGGATGAAATAAACGAATAACCACTGACAATCTGGTACGAACCTTCAATGTTCACGTCACTTATATGACTGGGTTCTATGAATCAGTCTAGGAATGCGCAATGCCATTCACGCCATATCATTTCGGACCTGCGGTGTTGATTGGGGTCCTTCTCTTTCCTTTCATTGATATTGCTACAGTGATGATTGCCAGTGTCATTGTGGATCTTGAACCTCTGGCTGTGATACTCTTCGATTTACCAATGCCGTTGCATGCTTTCTTCCATTCCTATCTTGGTGCGACAATTGCGGGTGCGGGTGTTTCAATCTGTGTCTATCCTTTCAGGAGATACCTCAATGAAATCGTTGCCCTCTTTGGACTCAAGCAAGAGTCATCATTCCGACAAATCCTTCCTGCTGGTTTAATTGGTACTTATTCACATGTCTTACTTGATTCGTTTCTTTACGCAGAGATGAATCCACTCTATCCATTTATTGGTAATCCATTTGTGGGTGCACTATCGTTTGGCTTGGTGTATAATCTCTGTCTAGTTCTTGGAGTCTTTGGATTCTTCGCTTATCTATTGCGAGTCTTGCTCAACTACAGAGTCGAACGAATCGAAGATGACGTATTCGACTAGCCTAGGAAAACGGGCTTCTAGGTGAGCTCTCTCCTCTCCCATGCTCCGGAGGTGGCTCCCATCCCTCTGTCATTTTGAGATACTCAGCCCTCTCAGCAGCATCATGAAGCTCCATCACGGTTGCTAGATGATTACCATTATCGTCACGGACAGCATAGATGTACTCATAGAAGTGCCTGCCAATGAAATGCACCCATCCCTCATACTTCTCAAGCTCTCCACTTTTCAGCTCGCCAATCATTTTGAGAACACCTGGCTCTGCACGCTCGGGATGACAACGAAGAATGGAAGAATTGATTCTATCTACATCTTGCTGGAGCTGTTCAGCGACCTTTCGATTGAAAACAACTATCTTGTCATCTTTGTCAAGTACACAGATTCCTACACGGAGGTCTTCCACCAAACGCCGCATCAGGTCAAAATCCAAAGACATAGACACAATCAATCACAAACCCTGTGATATTCTTACCTCAATCAACAAATTTCCTCTATCCCGCAGTTGATTAAGATTGAAACCACGTAGTTCACATGGAAACTGCAACATTTGGTTCTGGGTGTTTCTGGTGTACAGAAGCGGTATTTCAACAACTAAAGGGAGTCACTTCAGTTGTATCAGGTTTCTCAGGCGGAAATACAGAGAACCCCTCTTATGAACAAGTCCTTACTGGTAGGACAGGTCATGCTGAAGTCTGTCAGATTGAATTCAACCCAGCTGAGATTTCCTACGAAGATTTGCTTGAGGTCTTCTTCAGCACACATGACCCAACCACTCTGAACCGCCAAGGCAATGATGTTGGGACTCAATATCGATCAATCATTCTCTATCACTCTGAAGAGCAGAAGGAAATTGCTGAGAGAATGAAGGCTGAACTCGACACCACTAGGACGTGGAAGAATCCAATCGTGACCGAGATTGTACCTTTTGAGAAGTTCTACAAGGCTGAAGACTATCATCAGAACTATTTCCGAAGCAATCCCAATGAGCGCTATTGCCGTTTTGTTATTGCGCCTAAAGTGAAGAAGTTCGAGAAAGTGTTCAAACTTAGGCTAAACAAGTAATACTCCGATTTCTAACGGATTTCAAATAGTTATCAGATACTAGATTCGTTGATAACAATAAATTAGTGAGTAGAATAGAAACATACTGGGTTGTTGTACCTTGTCAGAAGAAGATGTCTCAAAGGCTTACGCTTTCTGTAACATTTGCAAAGAAAACGTACCGCTAGACATCACAGAGGAGGATATTAAGAAAGCCAAAACTGGACTTATCTCAGTAATTTCAGTACATGGAAACCCGCAGCATGCTATACTTGTATATTTTGATATGAACCTCAAGGCTCGTGGAGTTGAGTACCCTTCACTTGTGCAGGTCGATGAAGGCACATCCTCTGAGGTTGCAAAAGAATCAGATATCAAAGAAGATGTTGGTGACTTAAACACAATCATTAGCTCTTTCGGTGAAAGACCAAAGGACGCCATCAAAGCCTTCGCACATATCTCCGCTCAACTCATTGCAGGAAATTCACTTTATCTAATTCACACAAACAAAAGCATAGGTAGAGTAGTCAAGGACCAGATTGACTCACTATTCACAGAAGAAAAATCAGCATCATTCGTAATTACTATGGATGAGATTGAATACGTGACAGGAATGAGACCGACTATCTACGATCTTCAGTATGGATCTTTCATTTCAGAGGGTGTAGCAATCGACACCTCTTACTATGAACAAATAATCTCAGATGCTCTCGAAAGTCCCAATGGGTTTAGTATTTTGAAGAATGACTATCGTAAATTGAGATATTCATACCGCCGTCTCTGGGAACTACTATCAAGTGGTGCAAGGTCTTACACCCACAAGAAATTGGCATATCTGGTGTCTATTGACCTATCCCTGATACCTCTACTTCTTGGAATGGCTGAGAATGATGGTGTAGATGTTGCATCACGTGTGACTACTCCTGAGAAAGCAAAGAATTAGGTTTCTGCTCATAGAGCTATGACCATGATAATCCTGTCATTGGAAAGATAGATAGGCAATGATGAATCTAGTAGTTTGTAGGTTAATAGGAGGAATCGAATAGTGACAGAGATACCATATAGTGGAGAAAAGACTGCTAAGGCAGGTGATGTTGAGCTAAACTATGACACATTTGGAGATCCATCAACCCCTCCGATGCTTCTCATTATGGGGTTGGGTGCACAGATGATTCGATGGGATGATGCATTCTGCAAGGCGATTGCAGCTCAGGGTCGCTGGGTAATTCGCTTTGACAATCGAGATGTGGGATTATCGACCAAGTTTGATGAGGCTGGCGTTCCTGATATCATGTCACTCGTTCAAGGAAAACCGGTCAACACTCCTTACAAACTGAAAGACATGGCAGACGATGCAGTTGGTCTGCTTGACTCACTTGGAATCAGAGAGGCTGACATTGTGGGCGTTTCAATGGGTGGTATGATTGCACAGACCATGGCAATTCACTATCCCGACCGAGTAAGGACCCTAACCTCAATCATGTCTTCAACAGGTAATCCTAGTTTACCTCGACCAAAGCCTGAGGCAATGGCGGTTCTACTTGCACCTCCAGTATCCAATCGTGACGACTATATCACCAATTCCTTGGAATCTTCAAGGGTACTCCATGGACCAACGTATCCACTGGATGAGGACTACGTCCGGAAGATGGCAGGAATTCAATATGACAGATGCTACAATCCTGAAGGATTTACTAGGCAGTTGGGAGCTGTCCTTTCATCTGGAAGTCGTAATGAAGAACTAAGTAAGGTGAAGGTTCCCACTCTTGTAATCCATGGGAATGTGGACCCTTTGGTTCCAATAGAGGGAGGAAAGGACACAGCAAACAGCATACCTGATGCAAAGTTTGTCGTCATTGAAGGAATGGGACACAGTTTTCCGACCGAGGTCGTACCACAGCTACTCCAGGAGCTTCTGCAACACACTGCTCCATAACAAGTAACTCAATTGGAGAATTCTGAGGTGATTGCAAACCCACCTGATGTGCTAAAGGAATCCGGTGCTATTGAGGTCCGAAAGAAGCTTGGAACACTCTCGGGGGGAGATGTTCTAGATGTGGGAACTGAGGATGGTGACTTCATCAAGTTGTTAATGAAGACCCTCAAGGAATACACCTCTTTCACAGGAGTTGACATCTCAGAGAAAGAGCTGGATAAGGCAAGAGAGAGATTCAAGGAAGATCCTGTGGAATTCATAGTGATGAACGCTGAATCTTTGACTTTTCAAGACAATCAGTTTGATATGGTGTGCTTATCGTATACTATCCATCACTTGGAGAACATTGACTCTGTGCTTGCTGAAGCATATCGCGTGTTGAAACCTGGTGGGTATTTCATCATCCAAGAGATGTACTCCGATGGAGAACAGAGCGACGCTCAGCATGTGGATCTGGCTGTGCATACCTTTGATGCGAAGGTTGACTCTCTCTTAGGAATCCCTCACTTTGAAGCCCTTACTCGTCAGAGATTACGAGATTATGTGGACAAAATCGGATTGAGTGATGTAGAGGTCTTTGAGTCATCATGGTCTGTAAACTGCTTATTCTGTAATGATGCACACGAGTGTGTAAATCCCAAGAGAGCAGATAACATAGATTATGTATTGTCACAAATCGATGATTCGTTGAACCGAATGGGCAATACTTCCAACAAGGAACTTGAAAAAGAAGCCGAATCGCTCAAGGAACGAGTCAAAAGTGATGGATCAGCTGCAGCATCAGTGATGTACTTCTTTGGTAGGAAATAGGTCTGATTTTAACAATCTTTTTGACCAAGGAATGTGAATTCTTAGTACTTCCTTGATACAGGAGGATGTTGTCACATGGATGAGAGTATATACAAAATAATCGACCTAGTTGGGACCAGCACAAAGAGCTGGGAGGACGCTGTCCAGAGTGTTATAACTAAGGCTTCTAAGAGTCTTCGCGACCTCAGAATTGCAGAGGTAAAGGATCTTGATGTAAAGATAGAGGATGGCAAGATTGCCGCCTATCGTGCACGAGTCTCTCTCAGCTTCAAATACGAGAAAGAGTGAAACTCTGACTTAATTTGAGAAATGGGGGTAGCAAACCCCCAACCTCTTTTTTTTGGTAATGGTTGAGATTCCTTCTAAGCAAGTCTTCTTTGAATTGAAAAGAACTAAGTACTGCCTAATTACCCCATTCTGGTCGCGTGAGGTGTGTAGTTTGAAGATTACGCAGGTTGACATGTATCACATATCGATACCACTCAAGAAACCATTCTATTCGTCATGGATTCCTGGATATCCCCAGACCCATAATCGATTCACCCTTCTTCAACTTACCACGGACACAGGTTTGAAGGGCATTGCAGCAGGTGTGGCCTTTGGTGAAGAAAGAGAAGGACTTGGTGGCTTACTAGCCCCTTATGTCCTTGGTTTGGATCCCTGTGACTTGGACTTAGCTCATCAGAGAATCAAGGAGGCATCGTACTTAGGCTGGAGAAACTATTGGATGGAAGCTGCTTTCTATGATATCAAAGCTCAGAGCGAAGATGTTCCTGTCTGGAAGATGCTGGGTGGTACAGACAGAGCTATTCCAGTATATTGGTCCACAGGCGCTGTCTGTGATCCAAAGCATCATGCAAAAATCGCTAAGCAGGCTCAAGAGGAGGGATACAAGGGAGTCAAGCTCCGTGTAAAGTCCAAGACTGTTGAAGAAGATGTCAAATCAATTCGAGAGACCCGGGCACAGATAGACCCAGAATTTCCATTAATGATCGATGCAAACCAAGGATGGGCTGTGACTATTGTTGATAGACCTCCTTTGTGGGATTTAGATCGAGCAAAGAAGTTCATTGATGGTGTGAGTGACCTAAACATTCGATGGCTTGAGGAACCTCTTGATTGGCATGCATATGAAGAGATGGCTGAGCTCAGAAAATATAGTCCAATCAAGCTAGCGGGTGCTGAATTAAATGCTGGTTGGCATGAAGCTCGGATGTTTCTTCACTTTGACAGCTTTGATATCTATCAACCTGACGTGACTGTGTTCGGTTTCAAGGATACTTTGAAAACGTTTGAAGCTGCGGCAAGCAAGGGACTAGGGTTCAGTCCTCATACATGGACCAATGGACTTGGTCTATGGACAAACATGCATGTTCATGCTCTAACTAATGGTGAACTACCACTCGAATATCCACATGAACCAGGTTCATGGACGCCTGAGTTGCGAGATGGCATTCTTACATCACCCATCACACCCAAGGATGGTTTCTTGGAACTTCCCCAAGAACCCGGACTAGGTATCCCATTAGACTGGGAGAAAGTCAAGCAACATGGGCGGAAATTCTTCTCAATGACAGAAGGTGACCTCTCCAAGAAGGTTCTCAAGGAGAAGGGTATGGTGACAGCTCTAAAACTCAAACGAAGAAAGGAAAAGGAGTCTAAAAGCTAAGTTCTCGTAGGCTAGATACAAGATGTGAAGACCATGTTCAATCGTGCTGACTCAAAGATATTGCAAACGGTCTCAGACAACCGTTCACAGTTCATCATATTTCTCGCTATATCATTCGTTCTCACAAGTTTCACTGTAGTTCTGTTCTTGTTTGACCCTCTTATCTTTCAGAGATTCCTAGGCAACATAAATCCAATACTGATTTTTGCTTTAATCGTGTTACTAGGATTTGTTCTGCTAGCCTATCTTCTCTCAACTGGTTTGTTTGATATCTTCAAGAGAGAGAATCTGCGGGGATTGCTTCTCTCATCTATTCTTGCACTGCCTTTTGTAATCGCAGCAATTCTGATTGATCTCACTTTCCCATGGGGTGCGGACATCAATACTCTATTACCTGAATCTCTCTTCTTCTATCCCACGATGGGTTTCGTTGTAGAAATCCTCTTTCACACTTTGCCTCTTACGCTTCTGCTACTACTACTCACCTCACTCTTCAAGAATGCAGATAGTGAGAAGATAATTCTCGTTTGTATTCTCTTAATCTCAATACTGGAACCAATCTATCAAGCTGGTTTTAGCGCAGGACATCCATTGTGGATAATGGTAATTGATGGCATTCGTCTGTTCTTCTTCAGTCTGGTACAATTGAACATCTTCAAGCGCTATGACTTTGCGTCCATGTACTCATTCCGCTTGGTGTACTACTTCATCTGGCACATTATATGGGGCACTCTCCGACTCCCAATCCTCTTTTGAAGGAACATCACATAAGATACTGGGTGGGAGATGCCCAGGACTCTAGCTTTGTTAGAGCTGTTTCGTTTCGAATTGTATGGACTCGATGAATTATATCATCATCAGAATCGCAGCAACTATGGTCACAATCGAGCTAACTGGATCGCCTATTGGCCAAAGGATTATTGCCAATATAATCAGGACAATCCCGCTTCGCTCCAGCTTTAACGCTTCAATATTGAGAACTCCACTAGTTGCCAGTATAACTAGACCTACCAACATTCGAAGAATAAGAATCAAAGGTGGCTGAAGGGGCCCTAGTGTACTCACAGGTACTAAACTGAATAATCCCAGAACGGCAAAAACCACTGCTAGAATTCCGCCAATTGCAGCCAGATAACCTCCCACTTTTTTGAATTGACCTTTTGCCAATTTTATCTTCCTCCAAAGAGATATCGAGAGTTATGCATAACTCTAGAGATTTGTAGACCATTTCTTCCCTATATCTATATGTTCCTCAAGTTGATACCGTGAGAGGTGAGTGAGGGTTGCCCCTCACCTCAGTCTATGTTCCTTCTGCGTATGCCTTAGCATAGCGTTCCTGTTCCTCTGTCCATTTGTCGATGGAGATTCCCATGGTTTCAAGCTTTGCAAGAGCGGTTTCATTGTCCAGTTCCTTGGGGAATTCGTATACTGCTGGTTTGAGATCCTTACCGTTCTTGGCCATCCAGATCATTGCATTCAACTGACTAGCGAAGCTGAGGTCCATTACCTTTCCATTTAGGAAGCAGCGAATGCTTCTCTAACACTGGGGTGACCCTCTGCCGCCGCTAGGTTGACTAATCTCCCTTCGCCCAAAAGATAGAGGTAACGACCATCTTTTGTCTTATACTCATCCAAAGCGTGTCTTACTCTTTTCTTGCTAGTACTTAATGCGTCAAGGTCTGGTTCGTTGATCTCGACATTGTAATGTCCAGCATTGCCCATGATGGCTCCGCTCTTCATGACCTTCATGTGAGAACCGGTCACGATATCTTTCATTCCCGTGGCTGTAAGGAACACATCTCCCAAGGGAGCAGCATCATCCATCTTCATGACCTGGAACCCATCCATCCTTGCTTGGAGAGCTCGTACTGGATCTACTTCAGTGACAATAACATCTGCACCCATGCCCTTGGCACGTGTTGCCATTCCACGACTACAGTAGCCATAACCTCCGATTACAATAGTCTTTCCAGCAATGAGAATAGCTGATGCTCGTAAGAGACCATCTATAACACTCTGACCGGTTCCATATACGTTGTCGAACAAGTGCTTTGTGTCAGC